>Ga0208904_1000606_pt1 | contig 28260 bp, 30 predicted proteins | sample AntAceMetag02UKB_FD_184774 | JGI IMG/M metagenome (GOLD analysis project Ga0208904, IMG submission 184774) | Saline lake microbial communities from Ace Lake, Antarctica - Antarctic Ace Lake Metagenome 02UKB (SPAdes) (version 2) | ecosystem: Environmental > Aquatic > Non-marine Saline and...
GAGAACCCAGATTTCCTAAAGAACGGAGATTCTGCTAAGGTTAGACTTAAGCCACAAGGAAACTTATGCTTAGAAACTCAAAAGGATAATTCTTTTATGAGTAGGTTTGCAGTACGAGACGCTGGTGTTACAGTTGCAGCAGGTATGTGTACTGAGATAACCAAATCTAAGTGAATTTAATTTTTTTAAAACACCTTTTATCTTCGATTATATACATTTTTTAATAGATTTGGAATTTAAAAATAATTTATCAAGAGGGTGTTAAGTTTTAGTGGCTTATCTCTATTTTCTGTTCCGATACCAATGGCGTGACTTTTTTTAACTTTTAGTATTATATATATTTTGAATAGAAGTCATCAAATAAAACTCTATGAGCAAACGCGGGGACATTACGTTTATCTCTGAGGTCTGTTGGTATTTCTTGGATCCTTTCTTCAATTAATTTTCTTAATAGAAACTTATCTGCAACACCTGGATGAAATCTTTTTGGACGAGAACTAATATCTCCAGAGCAGTTATAATAATGAAGCTCATTCTCAGTATAAAATTCTACAAATCTACATGCTTCTTTTAACATGTCAACTACTAATTCTTGTGTAGTTAAGATTCTTCTTGTCATAATTTTGAATCATATTCTATAGCTTAAAAAGCTATTTATTAGTTGGAGCATTAAGCCTTAAAGATTTCTTCTAAATTTTATCCTAGATTATGGACATTTCCTAACGGATTTGGAGCTTAATAATAATTCAGCAATAATCTTATAAACCTCTTCTTCCACATTTTTTTATGACATTATCAAAAAACGATTTCATAGAGATAGAATTTATGGGAAAAACCAAAGACGGAAAAGTATTTGATTCAAATACCGAATCGGGGCTAGCTCAAATTGAAGGAGCGGACGTAAAAAACGCAAAACCATTTATTTTTTCAATTGGTCATGATATGTTTCTAAAAGGAATAGATGATTTTTTGGTAGGAAAAGAAATAGGAAAGACATATACGATAGATCTTAATCCCGCAGACGCATTTGGAGCAAGAGACCCAAAAAAAGTACAATTGATGCCAATCAAGATATTCAACGAGCAAAAGGTGAGGCCAATCCCAGGAGCAATGTTTAATTTTGATGGCAATATAGCAAAAATATTATCAGTAAATGGGGGAAGAGTCATGGCAGATTTTAACAATCCGCTAGCAGGAAAAGATTTGGCTTATGAAGTTAAAGTGATAAGAAAAGTAGATGATATAAAAGAAAAGGCAGAGGCTTTCGGAGAATTTTTATTTAGAAAAAAAATAAATTTTGAAATAAAGGAGAAAAAAATAATATTAAAAGTAGAGGAAATGTTGCTTCAATTCGCGCCAATGTTTAAAGAAAAATATAAAGAAGTCTTAGGCTTGGACTTAGAAGTTATGAAAAGCGATTAGTTTTAGTTTTTATACAAGCCTCAATCTCAATAATCCTTATAAAGCAGAGGTCTCTATAATTTCCATGGACGATATATATAACGAGGACATAGATGAAAGCGGTGAAAATGATTTATCAGACGGGCTTTCTCCTGGCGGATTTTCTAGAAAAAGTACAATTATAGCCTCAAAAGGAATCTCTCCAGAATTGCAGGAAATAGACAGGGAGTTAGAGCAATTAATAAAAAATCAAAACGCTAAAATAAAGGTCATAGGTGTTGGCGGGGGCGGAAATAATTCCCTTTCAAGAATGAGGGAGATAGGAATCAGGGGAGGAGAGCTAATAGCGATTAATACAGATGCTCAGGATTTATTATATGCAAATGCAGATCAGAAAATTTTAATAGGAAGAGAACTAACCGCTGGCCTTGGAGCTGGAAGCAATCCAAAAGTCGGCGAAGAGGCAGCAAAGGAATCAGTAACAGAGATAAAGAAAAAAATTTCAGGATCTGACATGGTTTTTATAACATGCGGGCTCGGAGGAGGAACAGGTACAGGAGCAGCTCCAATAATTGCAGAATTAGCAAAAAAACAAGGAGCATTGACAATAGGAGTCGTAACATTACCTTTTACAATTGAAGGACAAAAAAGAATTGAAAACGCGATGGAAGGACTAGAAAAAATGGAGGCCGCAGTAGATACACTTATTGTGATTCCAAATGACAAATTACTAGAGTTGGCACCAGAATTACCATTGCATACAGCATTCAAAATTTCAGATGAAATACTAACTAACGCAGTGAAAGGAACAACCGAATTAGTAACAACTTCAGGTTTGGTAAATTTAGATTTTGCAGATATAAAAGCAGTTATGGTAAACGGAGGAGTTTCATTAATAGGAATGGGAGAAAGCGATAGTGGAGAAAGGGCAATAGAGTCAGTACAAAAAGCAATAGACAATCCGCTATTGGATGTTGATATATCTAACGCAAATGGAGCACTCGTGAATATCGTAGGCGGACCAAATATGAGTCTTGACGAGTGTAAAATAATTATGCAAACCGTTGGATCAAAGTTAAGCCCAAATGCTAAAATGATATGGGGAGCCCAGATTCAGGACGATATGGAAAAGTCAATAAGAGTTTTATTAATTGTAACCGGGGTGCATTCGTCCCAGATAGTTGGCCGTGGAGAAGATATTGATTCATTAAAGCATAAAGAAATAGAAAGTGAACTGGGAATAGAATTTTTTGAATAAAATAATTTAATAAAACTTTTTCACCGACTTATGCATTTTTAGCCACATCCATAATATGCCAAAACCAGCAAGGGATAATAATACACCGATACAGATAAGAGCAAAACTATTTATATTTGATTCTGAAAATGATAGAATAATCCCAACAACTATAAGAATTAAACCGAAAACTAGAAGAGCTAGTGGTTTTATCATCTTTAATAGCATGTATACTCCAGTAGCTTTATAGATATGTGGCGATGATTTATCTACAATATTACTTTGTTCTTGCATATAACAAATAGCCCAATAGGTTTTTTAAGCTTTTTGGCCATCCAGCCCATTCTTATACAAGTTCCAAGTCTAACCTCTTCGCCCTCGCACCTCAAAAAATTACGGCTAATTTTTTGAATAGACATTACAGCCCCACAAAAGCCTTAAAAACCTCAAATTCTCATATAAAACATGGTAAAATTAATAACAAAAACAAAATCATTCCTAGTTAAATGTAGACGTGTTTGGCATGCTCTGAAAAAACCGTCAAGAAAAGAATTTGAGCAGGTGTCAAAAGTTTCTGCCTTAGGGATTTTAGCACTTGGGGTGTTTGGATTTTTAATATCAATTGTCGTAAAGGCTTTCTTCTAGGTCATTTATAGAAATTATTCCTCTTCGAGCCCAAATAAAGAAAAGATAAAATCAAAAAATCTCAAAACAATTTCAATGGCAATTATTAAAACTAAGTATAATGCTATTTCGCCAAAGAGATCAGGAATATTCGATATATGTCCAATTATTCTCTCTATATTAAAAAATCCAGGACTAAGTATGGAGACAGAAAGCAGAGTGAAGGGGAGCAATTTCGCTATATCTTTTGATAAGTCTTCATTGTAATACGCGGTCATTCTGATAACGGCAATAACTGTAGCAGATATAATAACAACGGAATTAACATCTAAGCTATCGGTAAGAACTATTAAAAAAATTGTAAATATAGAGAACCAAAAGAAAATTAAAAACGGTGAAAGCAAAATATATTCTAAAAAATAAAATAAAGCTGCCATTGTTTTTGCTATGACCGGTTGTTGCGAGGTGTTATATCTTGCGAGGTTTAAATCTAAAAAGTTTTTTTTAGCAATAAATCTGTAGAGCTTCCAAACGAAGACAGAATACGCGAGAATAATTAATATCAAAAATAATAATTTTAAAATAATAGCAGCAGCGGGGGGAGCGGATAAAATGATATCGTCATAAAAACTAATTATACTCGTCCCAATTCCTTCAAAAATCACCATTTAAATTTAAGTAATGAAATCTTTTTAAAATATTCTATTCCCCCTTGAGCCTCAGCGAAAGGAGGATGTCCCGAAGGACGCCCCAAATACATTAGCGCAGGAGGCCTAATCAAAGGTTCTCGCCTCCGGAAGAGGTTCTCGTGTCCAAAGAGGGTAACGCCAGGATGTGTTATCATAACAACCTTCTGTGTTTTTCCGTTGTCTCTATAATCTTTTTCATAGTCTCAACAGTTAAAGCCGGGTATTTTCCAATAGCAGTTTCTTCACTAAGCATGACCGCATCAGTACCATCTAAAACAGCATTCGCAACGTCACTTACTTCGGCACGACTCGGAATTTTTTTATCCACCATAGATAAAAGCATCTCCGTAGCCGTAATATCAAAAGTTTTTTTCTTTGAAGCTTTTCTAATTATTAACTTCTGGACAATAGGCAACTTCTCAAACGCAATATTTTTCCCCAGGTCCCCACGAGCGACCATAATTCCATCGCTAGCTTTAATTATGTTGTCAATATTCAAAATTCCTTTTTTGTTTTCAATCTTTGAAATTATTTTTATAGATTTCTGGTCCAAAAGTTTTTTTATTTGATTAATCTTTCTTATTCCGTCGACAAAAGAAATCGCAACGTATTCGACTCTTTGTGTATTTACCCAATCAATGATTTCTAATTTTTTTATATCAATCATAATTTTACACCCACCAATTTTTCGAATATTAGCAATAATTTTTTCATACTCTTTTGTATTTCCGTATTTTGTATTTATCCTGGCAATGCTCATACCATTATGTATCATCTTTTTTATTGTCTGCAGATCTTCACTCGTAGGACCAATAGTTGCAACAATTTTTGTTTTCATTTTTACACCTTTTAATTATATAAAATAAAAACGACAAAAGTATTTAAAACTAGCTAAAAAACGTTGGCCAAAATTAACCAATAAAGAATAAAGAATAAAACTAAAAATAAATTATTCTAACAATGTCTCTATCGTTTCTGGCTCTTCTTCAGTTTCCGAAGCTAAAAAAGCCCACCATGGCTTTCTAGTTCTAATTATTTCACCACTTTCAGCATCGACATCCGCTCCCACTCGCATCTTCGTAGCAAATAAGCCAAACATCTTAGCTCTTTTTTGAACATTTATTTCGTAAGACAATCGAGACTGATTACCTACCCCAGTTTGCTTAAGCTCAATAGTGCAACCATTAGACATATTACAATTTTTTATTCGAAGCCGTTGAAGTGCTCGCGATGATGCAGTATCTGGCATAACTTTTATTTCAGCATCTTCACCATTAGATAACTTTGCAAAAAGCTTTGTTTTGCTCTCAGCCACTTCTTCAGATAAAAGCTCGATTCCACATTCTGCCTCAATTCCCCCAGTCTCAAGTTTACATTTGCTTTCATCCTGACCGGATATTTTAATATTTTTTCCACCTTCTCCTAAAAAACTTCCATCTCGAACCCGCTCTCTTGCTAACGCCGGCCCAGTATTTCCTTGAGCATTTGAACTTACACCAATAGTAGTGCCGTCACTTAACCCCATTTGTTGACCATTGGCAGCGAAAATGAAACTCACTAAAAAAACTGACATAATAATTAATATTATTTTTTTCATATTTAACCTCCTTCTAACTGTATGCTTTTAAAAGCTAATTCGAATATTTAAAATTATGCAAAAGTTACCGACTTATCTTAACTCCGACTTTCTTACAATATTTACTAATCGGACAGATAGAACACTTTGGAGAAATAGGAACACAAATGTCTCGACCAAACTGAACAAAAATAGAATTAAATTCTCGATAATATTTTTTAGGTAAAATTTTCATTAATTCTTTTTCGGTCTGCTCGGCTAGTTTGGTTTTTACCCAGCCAATTCTATTTGGAATCCTATGACAATGAGTGTCTACGGGGATAACGGCTTTGCCGTAGGCGAATGCGAGAACTATGTTTGCAGTTTTTGGGCCAATGCCCTTAATAGAAATCAATTCTCCGTATGTGCCAGGAACCTTTCCCTTAAATCTTTTTATAATCTCCTTCGAGACATGTTTTAATGTTGCAGCTTTTTTGTTAAAATGTCCAGTTTTAAAAATAATTTTTTTTAATTTAAGAAGCGGAATAGAAATAATTTTTTCAGGAATATCAGCAACTTCAAACAAGTTTTTAGACACAACCTCAGTCACCTCATCCCGAGTTCTCAACGACAAAAGGCACGATATTAAAATTTTAAAGGCATCAGATTTACCTCTCATATTATTGAGGGTAGTAGTAGATGCAGGATATTTTTTAGATAAAATATTCATTATTTCGGACACATGTAACTCTTTCATAAAAAATATAGAATAAATCAATTAAATAAACTTTCTACGCGCCTATAAATAAAAGTATAAAAAAATAAAAAAAATAAAGCCTTTTACCTTCTTCTCCTCTTCACTGCTTTCTTTTTAACAGCTTTCTTTCTTACCGCAGGCTTCCTCTTCACTGCTTTCTTTTTAACAGCTTTCTTTCTTACCGCAGGCTTCCTCTTCACTGCTTTCTTTTTAACAGCTTTCTTTCTTACCGCAGGTTTTTTAACTGCTTTCTTTTTAACAGCTTTCTTTCTTACCGCAGGTTTTTTAACTGCTTTCTTTTTCACCGCTTTTTTCTTTGCAACCATATATCAATACCTCCTTTGTTAGTTATACAATATTATTTTAGTTTATATTATTTTTCTTTTTTGTATTTTCTCGTAAAAAGTATATTTATTTTTTTAAAAAATAAAAAATATCTTTTATCTTCGACAAAAAACAGAAGATGAACGGTTTTAATAATTTTCAACAAATTTATTTTTTTTATTTTTATAAAAAAGATTAAAAAAAGTTTTTAATAAAAATTTTAGCACATAACAATATTTAAATATATTCGAGAGTTATATCGCACATGATAGACATAAAATTAATTAGAGAAAATCCAGAAACGGTTAAAGAAAATATGAAGAAGAAGTTCCAAGAAGATAAATTTATCCTAGTGGACAAGGTGGTTAGGCTTGATACCGATTGGAGAAAATTGAAATTTAGCGAGGACAGCTTAAGATCTAAGAGAAATAAAGTTTCAAAACAAGTTGGAGAAGCAAAAAAATCCAAGGATGAAAAGTTGGCAATTAAGCTAATGAAAGATGCAAAAAAGATTCCAAAAGAAATAGAAAAAACGCAGGTCAAAAGAAGAAAGTTAGAAAATGAAATAAAAGAAATTATGATGCAAATACCAAACATGATTCATGAATCAGTACCGATAGGAAAAGATGAGTCGGAAAATGTAGAAATAAAAAAATACGGAAAACCCAAAGTTCCATCTTATGAAATTATTAATCATGCTGTTCTTGCAGAGGAGCTTTCTGGGGTAGATTTTGATAGCGCCAGAGAGGTAAGTGGAAACGGATTTTATTATTTAACTGGAGACTTGGCCCTTTTGCATTCGGCTATATTAAGTTACGCAAGAGATTATATGACAAAACAGAATTTCGAGTATGTTATACCGCCATTTATGATAAGGAAAAAAGTTGTAGAGGGCGTTATGAGTTTTGAGGAAATGGATGCGATGATGTATAAGATAGAAGGAGAGGACCTTTATTTAATAGGAACAAGCGAGCATTCAATGATTGGACGTTTCATAGATAAAACATTATTACTAAAAGAGCTACCATTAACACTTACAAGTCTTTCTCCATGCTTTAGAAAAGAAAAGGGCGCGCACGGCATAGAAGAAAAGGGGCTTTACCGAATACACCAGTTTGAAAAACAAGAAATGGTTGTGATTTGTTCTCCCGAAGAATCGTATTCTTGGTATGATAAAATGCTAAAGTTTACCGTAGACATATTTCAAAGTCTAGATATTCCGTCAAGAACTCTTGAATGTTGCAGTGGAGATTTAGCAGACCTAAAAGCAAAATCAGCAGACGTGGAGGCGTGGAGTCCAAGACAAAAAAAATATTTTGAAGTGGGAAGTTGCTCAAACTTAACAGATGCGCAAAGTCGAAGATTAAACATAAGAGTAGAAGGTAACGGCAAAATTATTTTTCCACACACACTTAACAATACGGTAGTTGCTTCACCGAGAGCTCTAATCGCTCTAATGGAAAATAATCAAAACAAAGACGGCTCAATTAATATTCCAAAAGTTTTACAGAGCTACATGGGCGGCAAAAAAAAGATAGAAAAAAAGAAAAAGAAGTAAAACAAAAGATCAATCTAACGAAGAGAAATTCCTTTATCAATATAAAAGTTTATAAACTGCTTTAAGTTATAATAATAAAATGAGGTTTAAGGGATTAATATTTGTAGGAGTGATTTTTTCTATTTTGATATTACCATCAATAATTGCAGAGAACTCTTTTTCCGATGAACAAATAATAACGTTACAGCATGAATCTGGACCATATCTTTCAATAAATAGTGCTAGCGGTAGTAAATTAACAAACGGATTAAATGCGAACAGGTACACAGTCGGAGATAGAGAAAGGTTTATGCTAGTGGTAGAGAATGGCGGAGATTTATTTACAGAAGATATAGCTTCTTTTGTTTCAGTTGAGACCACAAATCCAGTAAAGCAAAAAAAGAATTTTCTTGGAATTAAAACTAAGTGGATATATGCAGATGATGCAGATGACTATGGCGAATTTAAAGTTAGGGTGTATAAAAGCGACGGGAGCTTTGGAAAAATATCATGCGGGGACAAAGTTTATTTTAAAAAACTTGGAGATAATGAATATCTGGATATAGATTTTGGCAAAAAACAAAATAGTTCACACTTAGGAGGAAGTGCAGAAAATTTTACAATTAAATATGAATCTGGAGATTGCCCAACGGTAGTCTCTCCAGCTGCAGTTCCAAATCAAGCATTCGCAAATGAGCAAACAATTAGCATAAAACATAGTTCTTCAAAATATCTTTCTATTAATAGTATTGGTGATTCTATGTCCAATGGGTTAAATGCAAACAAGGATTCTGTTGCAGCAAATAGTGAAAAGTTTGTTTTAGAAAGCACTCCAGGAACAACTTTAAAAAATGGAGCCGAAATAGCTCTAGTTTCAAAAGGGACAGAAAATACATTAAGACATTTAAGATCAGGCGATCAATGGATTAATGCGAAATCTGAGTCCGAAGGCGGAGGAGAAGAGCTTAGCGTAAGAGTTTACAAATATGATAGAAGCGGAGGGGAGATACTATGCGGAGATCAGGTTTATTTTGAAACTGAAGATGGAAAATATATAGATATTGATGAAGAGAAGGGCCATAATCCAGCGGGCCTAAGCTCGGGCCTTAATAGATTCGCAATTTTATTTGGAACTGGAGACTGCTCGGCAGGAGGGGTAGCATCTGACCCAATCAGTATAGATACATTTGATGCAGAAGACATAATTAACTTAGAACAAAAATATGACGGAATGAAATATCTTTCTATAAATAGTGATAGCCCTCTAGATATGGGGTTAAATGCCAATAGAGATTTCCCCAGATTCAATGAGGAAGAATTTATAATTAAGGATATTTCTGGAAAGCTTGGAGTAGGAGATGATATGTCTTTTTACTCAGAAAGATGGAGGCTTCCTCTGCAATATGGAGGCAGGCTAGATTGGATTCACGCAAGAGACATAAGGGACACAAAATTAGAGGTAAGAATATTCAAAGAAGACGGTAGCGGGGGGGATATTCTCTGCGGAGATGCAGTTTATTTTAAAATTGGAACAGATAAATACATGGATGTTGACGTAGGAGAACGTACAACTTATAAGCCAGTAGGCATAGGAACTACAAAAAATATTTTTTATATATCTAATAAAGATGGGGAGTGCTCAACCCCAGTTTTAGGAGATGAAATTTGCAGCAGTGAGATTACTAAGTGTTGTAAAATCACTAGCCCAGGGGAATATAAAGTGATCAATGATATAGTCGCTTCGGGTAAAGATTGTATCGCCATAGAGGGAACCCCCAGAGTTAACATTAGTGGCGCCAATAAACCAGGAGGGGGAAACTATAAAATAATTAGAGGTTCCTATACTGGGATTGGAGTGGAAAGAGGAATTTATGCAGCAAATATTTTATATCCTCCTAGCAGTTCTGACGGAGTGCAAATAAGCCATTTGGATATTGAGGGATTTGACATAGGAATACTTCTTGGCACGGTGGTAGAGGACAGGGGGTCAACTCCCAATGTAAGATCTTCTTGGTGGTACCCTAGAATATTGAATGTTAAAGTGAAAGATAACAATGTGGGAGTTTATCTTGATAAGGTAAATTATGCTATCTTAGAAAACATAATTTTTGATTCAAATAACAATGGCCTAAAGGTTGCGGGATCTTACGGATTAAAGATAAGTAGCTCCGAGTCTTGTAATTCTCAAGAAAATGATTTTATATGCTCACAGGACAATTATGGAAACCCTAGCGACATGAAGCATATTTACTCCAACAACGGAGAAAACCTAAATAAATTTTGCAAAGTTGACTCTAGCCGATGCTACTCTAACACTGGAGGAACTTTAGCTTGGCCCCGAATCGACATTGATTATGAAGCCTGCACTGGCTGTGGCAGCAGTTTGTCTTATTGTGGAGACGGAGTATTCGACCGCCCAAACGACGACGGAGTCAGGGAAGATTGTGATACAACAGACATGGACGGATTTTCTATAGCTATGCTTCAGGCGACTCTGGAATTAGATCCAGGCACTTGTACTTCTTCTGCATGTGACGAAGAGTGTATGGCAAGTTATGATTGTGGAGGAACTTGTGGCAATCAGGATTTAGAAGATGGAGAATTATGTGAGAAGATGACTGACGGAACTTCTGAAGTTCAACCTGGCTTGACATGTGCAAATTTTAATAATCCGGGATGCACTATACCACTAGACACTTGTAAAGATCGTTATTGTACGCCAGATTTATTGCCATGTGATGCATGTGGAACAACTCCTGAATTAGATTGCGGGAATGGCGTATTGGATTCCGGAGAAGAATGTGACGATAATAATAATGTAGCAGGAGATGCATGTTCTCCTACTTGTAAATTAGAGCATACATGTCCAAATAACGTAATCGAACGTCCAAATGACGATCTATTTATGGAAGAATGCGATACAGAAAAAATGGATGGATTTACTTGCGATAATATAAAAATACTGCTACCAGAATGTGAAACATGTGTAGATTTTACTTGCACAGATCAGTGTACAGCAATACTAGATTCAACAGAAGATAAGTGTGGAGATGGGACACTTGGAAATTGTGAATTATGTGATGATACAGTTAGTCCTGAATTTCATTCGGGGGTACTGACATGTGCAGACTTTGACCATACGGGATGTACCATACAACTAGACGCTTGTACAGATCATTGTACGCCAGATTTATCACCATGTTCTGAGTGCGACCCAGTTTGTGGAAACGATATGATTGATGGAACTGATGTATGTGACGGAGACAATTTGGATGATTGGACTTGCGTGAAGGGAGGATTTCAGCCAGGAATTCTTTCTTGTGAAGCAGATTGCACAGCGCTTGATTATAGTAGATGTGGGGACTCACCGCAAGACCTAGCCGCTTTCTGGGTAGATTCTGCGACAGGCACGACAGTACTTACAGAATTAGATTTAAACTCAGATGTGAATGCATATATGAAAGTAGTCGGATTAGGCACTTACACTGGAAACGTAATATTCCAAATATGGGAGGAGGATTTAGTTGCAGACGGAGATATTTTTAACTTTGTAGATGACAAAATTGGTGGAGAAGTAACCGTAGCAGTTGTGGGCGGAGAAGCAAGTACGGAAGTTACAATTACCACGGAGTTACTCAATATAATTTCGGAAGGAGGCGACGATGATAATATGAAACTTTATTTTAAGGCAAGTTATTCTACGTCAGAGGAGTTGACAAGTGAAATATTGACATTATCGGGTAGCCTATTAAATAATTGTAGTGATAACGACGGAGATGAGTTAGCGTGTAAAGCCTGTCCCGCAAATGGACCAAGGGCACGTAAGAGCGTGAGTAATCAAGATCTTCTGAATCTACCGCTATTCGGGACTGGAGATGAGTGTGGAGGAATTAACTCCGCTATTACAGACAATCCAGCAGAGATATTTGGAGAGTGTGGAGATTATATTGAATGTACCTGTATTTTTAATAGCCCTTCCAGTTGTGAAGGGGATGCTCAAACAATAAGGAAGAATTGTCCCGTGGATCCAAATTCACACGACGTAACGGCAGGAAACTGCACAATTTCAATGTCAAACACGAATGGAGACTGTAGTACCGATAATGTTGTTTCGTATTCATGGGTTGGAGTTTGGAAATGGAATGATCCAGATAATAAATTCACATCAGGACAACTAACAACAGCAGAAGAAACTGGTGGCAATTATAAAAAGTTTGGAGAAGGTACAAATGCTTATTGGAGATATGACCCAAAAATGAACAATGGCCTAAAAACAATGAGTGAGCTATGTACAGCAGGCGGAACAAACAGTATCATTTGCCCAGCCAAAATAAAATTACCATTCTTCGGAGGATTTTCATTTATAGTGTCACTAATGGCGTTTTCTTTGATTTATCTAGCAATGAATTGTAAAATAAAAAAAAGAGAATAACTAAATGAAAATAAAATTAGGATGTTTATTAGCGATTACCTTTATTCTGTGCCTGAGCGTATTTGTCCAAGCAACTATAGAAAAGGGAAATTTATCTCATGAAATTTTAGAATATTACGGAGCAGGAGCGCAGATTAATGGATGGGTGAATGTAAGTGTAGTAAGTGAAGATTCAAATATTTTATTCAAAGACTATTTTGATAATTCAATAGAATTACTAAAATTAATAAAAAACACAACCGGCATAGGATATTCTTGTGTTCCAATAGATTGTCAAACTGGATATACGGCTTCATCCCCCGAAACCTCAAAAACAATTCAGATGACAACCGGATCTTCTTCTGTTGTAGGTTTCAAAATAGATGGCACGATAACAAAGGTAAACTCAATCGACTTTGTTCTAAAAACTGACGCGGCAAAATCTTGCGACAATCAAATAGCAATGGATTTCTTTGTCGACGAAAATATAGACTTTTCTAATAATAAAAGTTCATCAATTAGTTGCCCAGCCAAATCCACATATGGGTGCTTCAGTACAGATACTAGCACAATAGAATTTAGTAATAGTATTAGTAGCCCAACAACCCCCTATTGTCAAAGAATAATTTTGCCAGAAGCACCAGCATTTGAAATGGGAGCTTGGGTAAAAAAAGTTAGTGGAAATGCAGGTTTAACGATGTGGCTAAACGATGAATATGGAGATCCGATAAGCGAAGCAAATTGCGAATTACCAGAAGCCTCAACTTCGGGAGGAGAAATATCCTGTACAATAAACTATCTAGTCAAGGAATCAAAAGAGTATTTTGTCTGCTTAACCCCAGGCCCAGATTCAAGTGGAAGTTATAAAGTTAAAGGATATACGGACTCGAGTAGCCTTTGCGGTTTTTACAATTTTCCATCCCACAGCGTTCAGGATTCAGCAGCATATCAGATATTTGCAAAGGCAAAAAAGTTCGAGCAAATTGGAACAGTTGAAATAAAAAATATAGTAGGAACACAGGAGACGCTGGGAGCAAGAGCAAGCGATTATTTAGAGAAAAGATACGGAAATGCTCCGATAGTATGCCCAGCTCAAGGATGCATAATACCAGTTAAAATATTCTCAAATGTAAACCAAAAAGTAGAACTACAGAGCCTAAGTATAATTTACGACAGAGAAGCGGGAGGAATAACAGATAACAAGTTTTTTACGATAACTGAATCGGTTGCAAAAGTCAGCACAGACGGATTTCAAAAGTTTACAATAGAAAATGCAAATTTCTTCGTAGGTAGTGAGATAAAAAAAATAAATTATACAATAAGCTTGGGATCAGCCGAAATACTCAAAGAAGAAATTTCAATAGAAGCGATACCAGTAATAAATAAAATCACGCCAATGGAAACAGTTTTAGGATTTCCAACATCTTTTAAAGTTAACGTAAGTTCACCAAGAAACATAAGCTCCTATTTTTTTGATTTTGGAGACGGGTTTAATTCTACATCTAGATATAGTTATACAAGCCATACATACAATGCTTCAGGAACATATACAGTTATATCCTCGGTAAAAGACTCAGATAATCGTACAGCATCCAGATCTTTTTCAGTAGTAGTAAACACGCCGGAAAAGTTTATAGAAGACGTCTTAAATAAAAGTCAATCAAATTTAGAAAACATAGATTCAGAAGCATCCAAGTACCCAGTATTTTACAAAGACGCCCTAAAAGAAGCGATTCATTTTATCTTTTATGAAAAAGAACTAGTGAAATACAAAAAAGAATGGTCAGAATCATATGGAAATGAAGCTAAGCTTTTCACACTAACGTCGAAACTATTAAATTTTTCAACACCAAAATCAATATCAGTAACAAAAGAAGCAAAAGCAATAACCTTTTATCCACAGGCAGAAAATATAAATTTAGCATATTTAGTAGAAGCCACCGGGGGGTCCGTTCCCGCCGATAGCCAAAAATATATAGATGCAATATTGGGGTGGAATCAGGAAAGTATGGACATAAAAATGGATTATACAGAATTTTTCATAGAAAAGGAAGGGGAGGTGTCGCATCTTATAAGTTTCTTTAAAGTAACATTGGAAAAATTAAAATCAGGGCCCAAAGATCCAACATTAATAATAAACCAAATGGAAGGTCTTAGTTTTGAAAGTAAGACAGGAATAGATACTAAAAATACAAATTATGCAACAACAAAACTTTCGGAAGAGACAACAAGTATATTATTTTCCACGACGATGGATGTTGATTTTAAGACATTACCATTATTTGTGTCCGTGCCGATAGAGTACATACCATTGGGAATAGATTTAAACATGACAGAGCCAGAATCTCCAAAGTGGATTATTTTAATTTTAATTTTAATACTTTTAATAATAATTGCAATAATATCTTATATTGTTATGCAGATATGGTATAAGAAAAAATATGAAAAATATTTATTTCCAAATAAAACCGATTTATATAATTTAACGTCTTTCGTCCAGACGGCAAGGGATAAGGGCACAAATAATTCAGAAATAAGAAAGAAATTATTAAAGTCGGGATGGGGTAGTGAGCGTGTGACATACGCAATGAAAAAGCATTCTGGGAAAAGGACGGGAATGATCGAACTCCCAGGAACGGGATTTATATCAGGCGGCAATAAAAAAAATAAAGAAGAGAATGGGGCTTCATATAGAGCTCGTCCTAAAATGAGGCCAAGGACACAATTAAGGCCAAATAGGAGGCAGGGAGCAAGTAGAAATAGCAATAAGTCGAAAGGAAAACCTGCAGGAAATAAAATATTTAAGAAGTGAAGTAGCTAAATAAATATACAAAATTTAATAAACTAAAATAGTAAAGATATAATATGGCAATGAAATTTTTCGGATTATTCAAGAAGATATTCTCAAGTTTTTCAAAAGAAAAGAGGGATATAAAATTGGGATTCTATGGGCCGCCAAATGCGGGAAAAACAAGTTTAGCTAATTTAATTTGTAAGGATTTTACCGGAGAGGAGATGGGAAGTGTATCAAATGTGCCGCACGAGACGAGGAGCGTGCAGTTTAAGGAAAAAGTGAGTATAAACTACAAGGGAAAATCTCTGACGTTTAAAATGGTTGATACGCCAGGAATAGCAACGAGAATAGATTATGAAGATTTTTTGAAATTCAAGGTAAAAAAAAGCGAAGCAAAAAAGAGAGCAAAAGAAGCAACCCAGGGAATAATTGAAAGCATAAAATGGTTAGACGATATGGATGTCGTTGTGGTAGTCCTAGATTCAACCGAAAACCCATACGATCAAGTTAATATAACAATAATAGGAAATTTAGTCGCAAGAGACATACCTGTTTTAATAGTAGCAAATAAAATTGACTTAAAAAAAGCTAACATAAAAAAGATAGAATCTGCTTTTCCAGAATATGACGTCGTGGGCATTAGCGCAAAACGGGGGGATAACCTGGAAGAGTTTTATGAAGCACTTTTTAAGCTTGCAAAGAAAATTTAAAAAGTATATTTTACAACATATATATATAAAATGGCAAAAAAAAGAGGGAACAAGGGCTTAGGTAATATAAAGGGATTTTCAATTCAGTTTTTACCCTATCGCGAATATGGAGATTTAGACAGTAACGAAAGAATTAAGAAAATTTTAGATATAATTTTAGGAAATAATATTTTAATACTTCAGGGACGACTTAGAAGTGGAGAAGAAACAAGGTTAATCGGAGACACAATGGCAATGATAGGCCACGTCGCAAATTTCAATGGAATAGAGCTGGCAGTAATTGCAGGACAAGGTAAAGATGATGGATATTTCTCAAAATTTAAGAAAGGTCTGGCAAACGCGCTTGCAGGGGGAGATTTGGGGGCTGTAACAATAATTGGCCCAGCAACAATAGTAAAAGAGGTAAAAAGAAATCCTCAGAAAATTGAGTTATTACTTAATAAGTAGGTTGAGTTTTATTTTGAAGCATATCCACATCCACCATTTTCTCTCCTCATTTTACATGGAAGAACACTAGGATAATTAGCGGAACAAAGAGCATTCACATCATTCCTATTTCTATGGAGACAATCCCTAACAAGACTATCATCTGCTATACGAGATTTCCAATAATCAGCACATCCAAAAAAATTCTTGCCATTACAATCTACGGGTTTGTTGGTCTTCGTAGCTCCGCAATACGTACCACCATCATCAAGGTACCAGTCAGGGCAAATTCCAACAAAAGGACCTTCCCGTCGACTTGTCTCTTTTCCATCACTTAGCATAAATTCAAATCCCAAAAGTTATTTATAAGCATTACTATATTTTTGTATATGTCAACAATACTTGGAATTGAATCAACCGCTCACACTTTCGGAGTAGGAATAGTAAAAAATAAAAAAGTTCTATCAAATATCAAGCGAAGTTTTACAACTAAAGACGGCGAAGGCGGAATGATCCCAAATGAAGTTGCAAAGTTTCATAAAAAAAATAAGCACGATATCTATGCAGAGTCATTAAAAGAAGCAAAAATAAAAGAAAGTGATATTGATGCAATTGCTTTTTCTCGTGGTCCGGGCCTAGCACCATGTTTGTTGGAGGGCATGGAATTAGCAAAAGAACTTGCAATTAAATTATCGGTTCCACTTATATGCATAAATCATTGTGTAGCACATTTAGAGATAGGACAAATCACCGGAGCGAAAGACCCAGTCATGCTCTACGCATCAGGAGCGAACACGCAAGTTATCTCATATGAGTCAGGAAAGTATCGCGTCTTCGGAGAAACACTTGATATTGGGGTAGGAAACTTCATAGATACCTTCGCTAGATATGCAGGGCTAGGCTTTCCAGGAGGGCCAGAAATACAAAAACTAGCAAGTCGAGGGGAGAACTATATAGATTTACCATACAGGGTAAAAGGAATGGACATAGCACTATCGGGAATTTTAACGAACCTAAGACAAAAACTAGATTCCAAAAAATATAAGTTAGAAGATTTAAGTTATTCTTTACAAGAAACAGTTTTCGCAATGCTAGTTGAAACTGCAGAAAGGGCGTTGGCTCACACGGGCAAAAACGAATTACTTTTGGGCGGAGGAGTAGCCTGCAATTCCAGACTTCAAGAAATGTGCAAAATAATGTGCAAAGAAAGAGGCGCAAGGTTTTTTTGCCCCGAGCGACCGCTTCTAGTAGACAACGCAGCAATGATTGCGTACCTGGGAGAAATTATGTTTAAAAACAAATCTTATGTCGGAGCCAAATTCGGAACAGAAAAAACAATAGAGGAAGCCGATATTCATCCAAGAGAAAGAACTGACGACATAGAAGTTACTTGGAGAAAATGACCGCACGTTGCGAGTATCCACGGTGTGAAAGGAAAGCTGTTTACGAAATATATTGGGTTCCAAGAAATCCGAATACTGGCGAGGATCTTGCTGGAGCAGCAGATTGTTATTATGATGCTTGCGAAGAACACTTAATTCCGTTATCTCAAGAGCCTAGGGGAGTAGATGGACCACCCAATGAGATATTGGATAGTGGCACAAATAAAGTAAGAGAGGATTTAGTAGAAAAGGTTAGGAACGCATTTTATGACAGGCCTAAATCTTAATTAATCAAAACTTTCCAAGAATTCTTTTTCAACGAAATGCATTTTTGAAGGGATAATAATGCAATATGGTTTGTGCATACTCCGCAATTCTTTCAATTCTGAAACATCTTTATAATATACTCGGGAATTTTTCGTTCCCATAGCCTCACAAACAATCAGCCTGCCAATTTTTACTTCGTGAATTTTTGCAGCTTTTTCTAGTTGGGTCAAAGCCTCTCGAAAGTCAAGGCCGATATCAATTAAAATCAAGCTATGCGCCAACATAGACATATTCTGCTTAACAATATCCATAAACGAATCTGGACTGTAATTATGTTTCCACGTGGGCATAGAGGCGACCTTCCCAAGTTTATATAATTGAAGTCCAGTCAACGCAACTGCGTCGTATATTGAAGCATTAAGTATAACCCGACATTTAACACGCATCTTTTTAGCCTCGGCCATTAACGTAATATGAGTTGTAGCAGTCAAAGGTGAACCATAAATCAAAAGCGCAATATCTTTTTTCTTCGCCTCATCAACCAAATCTAAACTTTCAACCTTCTTTCTATCTGCTTCTTCGATTTTCTTCCCAATTATTTCCTTAAGGGGCCCCATTTTATACGGAAAGTCAACTGTATAATTTTCCAAGTAAATCTTTTTACATTTATCAATAGCTTCTCGTCCCTCGCGGGTAATGCTTTTCATGTTCAGACCAAGTCCAATTAGGTATAATGCCATAAATAAATAATTAATTTAGCAGTTTTAAGTGTTACTGTTTCCCCCCAGCATATCAAAAGAGGAGGCCTGCTCACAGGTTCTTGTGCCCCGGAGGGTAATGCCCAGAAGGCAACATATTATTTGCGCCTCACATATATTTAAAAAACAAAAGGGATTTTTTATATTACAATGGATAGAATAAAGACAGCATTTCTTCAAGTAAAAGAAGATATGGAAAAACTGCGCCACGAAATAGAGCAGATAAAAGATATACAGGGTGTAATCCTGGACAAAATCGGAGTAGAAACTACAGCATTAGATGTAGAGGAAATGGAAGAGGATTTTCTAGACGACGAGGAAGTCGAAGATGAATCTGACGAAGATGATCCAGAGGAAGAATCACAAGCAACTGAAGGCAATTTTATAGCAACAAAGACAGGCAAGAGATATCATGTTTTATCTTGCAATCTAGTAAAAAATATTGCCGAGAAAAATAAGATGATATTTGATTCAGCTGAGGAAGCCGAAGAGGAAGGACTTCTAAAATGTCATTGCGTTAAAAATTAATTATGCTTAAGAATAATAATTCTAATGCTGTTTCAATCTCAATAGAGATAAATAATACTATTTTACGTTAATCATACAACACAGCACAAAAACAGAAAAGCTTAAAAACATTATAATTTATAATGAATTATAATAAAATGGTGCAGAGTATAATTGATGTTGGAGAAGTAGAAGATAGAATTCTAAACATAGTAAAGGCTAAATACGGATTAAAAAATAGGTCTCAAGCAGTTGCAATGATCACTAAAATTTACGCAGATAGTTTTCTTGAGCCCGAGCTTAAACCCGAATATATTGAAAAATTAGAAAAAATTGAAAAAGATGGAAAGTTTATGCGATTCTCTTCTATAGATGAACTAAGAGATAGCATAGAAAATGCATAAAATTGAAATTGAAGAAAAATTAAAGAGAACTCTTGATAGGTTATACAAAAAAGACAAACACAAATTTGAGATAATCTGGAAAAAGATAACTGAAATTTCAACTTGTTTTAATGTTGAACATTATAAAAATTTAAAAAAACCGTTACAAGAATTCAAGAGAGTTCATATTGATAAAAACTTTGTTTTAATGTTTAAATATCTCAAATCAAAAAATACAACCAAGTTCTATGATTTCGACCACCACGACAATATTTACAAAAAGAAATTTTGAAAAGTTTTATTAACTCATTTTTCTTCAAAGAAATATGAAGAATTGGTTAAAAGGAGGATTAATTGGTGCAGGATTTGGAATTTTGCTTTTAATCATAGCAATAATCTCAGATCGATTTAAGGTATGCAACGCAGAAATGCTGAATAATGCAGGTTATTTCTGCCACCATTTTATAACAGAATATGTAGGAGTGTTCTTTCTTTTTATTAATCCTCTTGCATGGATTGGGTACGGAGCTATAGGAACTCCATCAGACATCTTTTCTATTATGATTACTGGAATCATATTTTTATTTATCTATGGGGCAATCCTTAGTTTAATATACAATAAAAATAAAATTGCTTTTGGAATCATCTTGGGACTTTTATTAGGATTAATAGTTGGTGTAATCTTAACAGCTTTATTTGGAGAATATGTTAAACAAATGTTTCTTATCATAGCCCCACTTCTTGGGGCAATTATTGGAGGGATAATTTATAGGTCTAAAAAATGAAAAGAGGAGTAATAGTTGCGGTATTATTTTTATTTTTAACTTTATCATTTATTGGTGCAGATATAGTTATTCTTGAAGTCAATGAATCTTCTACAATTGGTACGCAAGTTGATTCTAGTGCAGAAAATTATGATATACAAATAGCGTTTATTGGTGATGATGGAGTGAAGTTCGTTGTAAATGGAGAAAATAGTCAGACAATTCCCAAAACTCCAAACGAACCATATTATGTTAATAATTATGGGGCTGGGGGGTTAAAGTTTGTTGTAACAGACTTTTATCTGTCCATAAAAGATATAGACCCTCCTGCGAATGCTTCTATATTAATAATAAAAGAAATAAATATTTCCGGTGGAGAATTTAAAAAAATAGTATTTGAAAAAGAATCTTATGGTATTTATTTAGATTATATATCTTCTGATGGAGTAAATATAAATGTTAATGGTGAGAGAACTATTAGGATCCCAGAGGCCACTGCTCAGCCATATTATATTGGGCCCAGAGCCGGGGGATTAAGATTTGTTGTAAAAGAGATAATAATTCCACCCATGGCAAGCTCTCCCTCGAGAGCAACAATTTTAGTAATAAAAGAAGCAAAGATCTCCGATGGAGAACAAGTAAATTTTCAATTTATTGACAACCCTGGCATCTCTCTAGAAGATGCCGAGGTAACTATTTCATGTGATAAAACAGAAGATTTCCATAGAACAAATTATATCGACACATATTTTAAATTAAAAAACAATAGAAATGAAGAATTTGATTCAACACTTTATCTAAAAGCAGATGGTTTTAGTTGCTATGGGGATTGTGAGCCAATGAGTGAACGGGACATGAAAAGAAGTATTTATATAAATATTAATGACGAAAATTATTACGACTCTTTTTTGATAGACATAAATGATGAAAAGTATGTAGCTTTTAATTACACTTTTGAGCCACATGAAGAAATAAATTTAACCATCGGTTATCAAGATATACAAATGCCATTTAATTACTATCTAGATAGTTTATTATCTTATCAATCCGCAAAACATGAAAAAATAACTGTCGAAGGATATTGTGATGCTATTTTTAATGAACATTATCCTATAAATTTAATCTCAAATGAAGATAACTACAAAACATGGGTCTGGGAATATTCAGACATTAATGTCTTAGACGGAAACTTAGGCGATATATTAGTCATAACAGAATCTGCTCTTCCGAGTTGCACCCCAAATTGGGAGTGTAGGGAGTGGAGTAATTGGACTTGTGATATTAATTATGAATATGCTCCTTGGGAGGGTCAATATATTCCGACAATAGCCGCAGGAAACGAAACAAGGGGATGTAGTGATGGATGCGGTAATTCCAGGATGGAATATAGATCTTGTGAGACAATTTCCGACGACACTTGCCCACAAATAGGGCTAAGGGAAGACAATAAATATTGTTCACTAGAAGAAATATGGGAAATCCAATTACCAAACAAAATAGTTTGCGAAAATAGCTTCGAATGTGAAAGCAATGTGTGCACAAACGGAAGTTGCCAAAGTAAAATTTTGCCAGAACCAAATTATTTAATCTATTGGTTAATTGGGATATTGGCAGTTATGGCAGTTATCGGAGTAATTGTAGTGATCATTTTTAAAAATTATCTTTAACTTTCTTACTTCTTTTTATTCTCTTTATTTTTCCCAACACCCTGAATCCCACCAACTTTATCTTTCCCAATACTCTTAACTCCACCAGCTTTTTCTACAACCTTCTTCTCCCCACCGCCAATATCTTTTTTATTAGCCTTACTAACTTCAATCAATCCATAATCAAAGTCTTTCGAACTTATCTTCAATTCTTTCTTTTCTTTTAATTTGTAAATATTTTTTATAGCATTTATTCCGGCATTACGACAAATTGATTCTATATCAGCACCAGTCCACCCATCAGTTTTATCAACATACAAGGAAATTTTCACAGATTTATCAAGAGGCATGTTTTTAGTGTGAACTTCAAATATCTTTTGTCTAGTTGCTTTATCAGGATCTTTCAATTCAACTAACCCCTCTATCCTCCCAGGACGAAGTAGTGCGACATCGACTAGGTCCGGCCTGTTTGTAGCAGCAATAATTATAACTTTCTCCAATTCTTCCACTCCATCAAGCTCAGTTAAAAGCTGATTCACAATTTTTTCCGAAGAATCATTAAGTCCTCCACCGCGAGATTTTGAAATAGAATCAAACTCATCAAAAAAGATAATTGCGGGAGAAACCTGCCTTGCTTTTTTGAAAATTTCTCGAATATGTTTTTCACTTTCCCCAACCCATTTACTAACAAGCTCAGGACCCTTAACTGAAATAAAGTTGGCCTTAGATTCATTTGCGATAGCTTTGGCGAGAAGAGTTTTACCAGTTCCAGGAGGACCAGTTAAAAGAATGCCTTTAGACGGCTTGATGCCAGCAGCTTCGAATAAATCAGGCCTTAATAATGGCAATTCCACAAGCTCTCTTAATTTTTCTTTAGCATCATCCAGCCCGCCAACGTCAGACCATTTAACATTTGGCTTATTAATTAAAACTTCTCTCATCGCCGAAGGTTCAACCATTTTAAGCGCATAGTTAAAATGTTCCGAAGTGACAACAATTTGAGAAAGTAGTTCTTGTTTTTTTATGTCTAATTTTTCTTTAGAGTCTTCAGAATCTTCTCCTAAGTTAACCAGTTCAGAATAGAAAGGCTTAACGGCTCTCAACGCGGCCTCTTTGCATAAAACTTCTAAGTCTGCTCCAGTATATCCCAAGGTCTTTTGTGAAAATTCTTCCAATATTTTTTCTCTTCTGTCAAGAGGCATTCCTCGAGTATGAATTTTTAAAATTTCTTTTCGTCCTTCTTCTCTCGGAGGATTAATCCTAAGTTCTCGATCAAATCTCCCAGGTCTTCTAATAGCTTCATCTAAGTCGTCGGGTCTATTCGTAGCAGCCATAACAACAACCTGACCACGCGACTTCAAACCATCCATTGAAGTCAATAGTTGAGTAACAACTCTCTTCTCTGCCTGATCATGAGTTTCCCCTCTCTTCGGAGCAATCGCGTCTATCTCATCGATAAAAATAATTGAAGGCGCATTTTTTTCTGCTTCCTCAAATTTAGCTCTTAAGTTTTCTTCAGAACCACCATGGTACTTACTCATTATTTCTGGACCAGCAATTGAATAGAAACTTGCATCTGTTTCAGTAGCAACAGCTTTGGCCAAAAGAGTTTTACCGGTTCCAGGCGGACCAGTTAAAAGAACACCCTTCGGAGCACTTATTCCAAGTTTTTGAAAAATGTCTGGATGCTTCATAGGAAATTCAACCATCTCTCTGATCTTTTCTATTTCCTCTTTTAGCCCACCAATATCTTCATAGTAAACATTCACGCCCGAACCTTCGCCAATATCTTCAGAGATTTCAATTTTTGTATTCGAGCAAATAAGTCCAGAAGGTATTTTTTTCGGAAGAGATTTTGTAACAATGTATGTAAGTTTCCCGACATTTGTAGGAACCGAAATCTTTTGTCCAATAGAAATTGGAGAATCGTTTAAAATATTTTTCAAAGTTTTCATTTCTTTTAATTGCGAGTTAAAAGATTTTAATTGCTCATTCGAAAGCTGTTCGTGAGGAAGAATGGAAAGGGTTATAGATTTTAGAATATCCAATTTTTCAGATTTTATAATTTGAACATTTTCTCCAACAGAAACTCCTAAAACTGAACGCACGATTCCATCAAGTCCAATCTTGCCAGGACTTTGATCTGCACGGATAACTCGAAAGTACAACTCTTTCTCTCCAAATATTTTTATAATTTCTCCCGAGGACAAACTCAGTAAATCCATATCTTCAGAAGAGAGAGTTATCACATTTTTCCCAAAATAATCTTTATCTGCTTCTATTACCTCAAGAGCCATTTTTTCATTTTTCATCTTTTAAATATTACCTCCAAAATTCCGTTATTAAATGTCCATTCAAATCCTTTTATTTTTATCTCTTTTGGGATAGTGTAGTTTCCGATAATATTTTCGCCATCGCTAATTTCTAAAGCCTTTTTGCCAGTGTGGACCTTTTCTCCATAATTATTTATTAATTCTTCATCTTTTATTTTAACATCAACTTTTGAAAATCCGGAAAAATCAAAAACTAAAAATATTTGCTTCTTAGTGATTATCTGGTTTTGCGGTATTTTAGTTATGTCCTCGGAGGATTTCCTAGATACTCTTCTTCTTCCATTTCCATCAACAGAAGAATGTTCTGCAGGTTCGCCACCCGAGATATTTTTAAAAAAATCTTCTATTCCAAACCCTTCATCGTCAAAAAATCCCATTTTGTATATACAGGAGTGTATACATATTTATTTTTAAACTTTTTGGTACACAAACACACGAGATAAATCAGATATACTTAAACCAACCGAAGAGCTTTTAAACTAAAATAATTGTAGAAATATATGACAATGAAGCTTAATATATCTGACAAAGATGGAAAGACCTATAAGGTAGACGCAGGAGAAACAGCCTTAGACGGAAAAGAGCTTTTTGAAGTAGTAAAAGGAGAGGACGTTTCTGCGGATTTAGCAGGATACGAATTCGTAATCACAGGAGCTTCAGATAAATCGGGATTTATATCTAAGAAAGAAATTGAAGGAGTAGGCATAAAAAGAGTTTTATTAAAATATGGACAAGGAATGCACAAAAAGCCAAAAGGCGAGAAAAAAACGGGAACAAAGCCAGATGGACTGAGATTAAGAAAAACTGTAAGAGGAAAAGTTCTTTCAAAAGATACAAGGCAAGTTAATGCTAAAATAACAAAAGTTGGAAATAAGAAATTGGCAGATATTTTTGCTAAACCAAGCGAAGAGGCGCCAAAAGAAGAATAAAATGGGATTAAAGTCAGCAATTAAAAAAATTAAAGATAGAAAAAAGTTTAAATGGAAAGATAGAAAATTTAAAGCAAGAACATTAAATCTATATGCAAAATCAGATCCATTGAAAGGGGCCAATCAAGCAAAGGGAATAGTTTTATCAAAGATTCAAAAAGAAGCAAAACAGCCAAATTCAGCAATGAGAAAATGTTGCAAGATACAATTAACAAAAAACGGAAAGCAGGTTACGGCATTCATCCCAGGGAACTTAGCACAAAAATTTATTGATGAGCACGACGAAGTTATGATTGAAAGAATTGGTGGGAAACAGGGACGTTCTAAAGGAGATATTCCAGGTGTAAGATACGCAGTAATTAAAGTAAATGATCAGCCACTAGCCAGACTTGCTAAGGGTAAGATCGAAAAGGGTAGACGTTAAAATGACAGAAGCAAGTTTACCCGTTTTCAAAGTTTTTGACAAGTATGATTTAAGTGAAGTAGTAGTAAAAGATGAGGGCCTAAAAAGCGCAATCAATTTAGACGCAAAATTAATATTAAAGAGCCAGGGAAGAAACGTCGTGAAGATGGGACAAGCAAGAGTCAACATTATTGAAAGATTAATGAACAAGCTTTCTGTTGCAGGTCATAGAAATAAAAAGCATAAGATTGAAAAGGGTCAAACTACCGGAAAATATTCAAAAAATATGAAAATTGTTTTAGACGCATTAGAGCTGGTCGAGAAAAAAACAGGAAAAAATCCAGTCCAAGTTTTAGTTACAGCTCTTGAGAATGGATCCCCAAGAGACGAGGTAACAGTAATTGAATATGGTGGCGCAAGATATCCTCAAGCCGTAGACGTTTCCCCACTAAGAAGAGTGAGCCTGGCATTAAAGCATATTGTACATGGAGCCTCAGACAAAGCGTTCGCAAAGAAAAAAACAATCGTGCAAGGTTTGGCAGATGAAATAATCATGTCATATGAAGATAGCGGAGATAGTTTAGCCGTAAGAAGAAAAAAGGAAGCAGAAGCACAGGCAGATTCAGCACGATAGTAATAATTAGTTTTTGGTTGATTTCAAATTTTTCAAAACGCTTTCCATCTTCTCAACACTTTTTTTAATGTTGTGTTGTTTGGCGATTCCAAAAGATTGTTTTGAAAATTGCGTAGACTCATAAGCTAAAATTAAAAGGATCAAGCTTCTTGAAGATAGCTGATTAGTTTTAAAATATACCAAGAAATCCCGTGCAATATCTTTTCCCGCATTATAGGTTCGTCGATATGAAACTCAATTAGCATATTTTTCTTGAGAAAGCTTTAAAAACTAATTGCTCGATAAATTTATAATGGCACAAGATACGATAGAGTCTTTAATGAAAGAACCAAAAAAAATCAGAAATATAGCCATTGCTGCACATATCGACCACGGTAAAACAACCTTCTCAGATAATTTGCTTGCAGGAGCGGGAATGCTTTCTCAAGATACAGCAGGTAAACAGCGTGCATTAGATTTTCACGAAGACGAAGCAGAAAGAGGAATTACAATTGATTCAGCAAGCGTGTCAATGATCCACGAGGTAAAGGGGGAAAAATATTTAATTAATTTAATTGATACTCCAGGTCATGTAGATTTCGGTGGAGATGTAACTCGTGCAATGAGAGCAGTAGATGGATGCGTAGTTTTGTCATGCGCGGTTGAAGGAGTTATGCCACAAACCGAAACAGTTCTAAGGCAAGCCTTAAAAGAATTAGTAAGACCAGTGTTATTCATAAATAAAGTGGACAGATTAATCAAAGAAGTAAAATTAACACCCGAAGCAATGCAGGCAAAGTTCATTAAAATAATTGATCACGTTAACAGACTTATACAAGAGATAGCTCCAGAGGGGTATAAAGAAAAATGGCAAGTCGGAGTAGCAGAAGGAACCGTGGCGTTCGGAAGCGCTTTCAATAATTGGGCAGTATCATTCGAATACATGAAGGAGAAAGGAATATCGTTTAAAGATATAATAGATGCTTATCAAGGTTCAGACTCAGAGATAGAGACACAAGTTAAAGAGCTCGCAAAAAAGGCGCCACTTCATGAGGTCGTTTTAGGAATGAGTATTAGCCACCACCCTGATCCAGTAGACGCTCAAAAATACAGAATTCCAAAAATTTGGCACGGAGATAAAGATTCAGAGAACGGAAAAGATTTAATTGAGTGTAATCCAAAAGGAAATCCATCGTTCGTTCCAATTAAAATTGTAGTAGATAAACATGCGGGCGAGGTAGCTGCAGGACGACTTTTTTCAGGAACATTAAAACAGGGAGATGAAGTTATGCTTAACATTGCAAAAACAAAAACAAGAATCCAGCAAGTTTCAGTTTACAAAGGTGCTCAAAGAGTAATTGTAGATGAGGTAGTCGCAGGAAACATTGTAGGAGTTGTAGGATTAAAAGATGTAGTTGTCGGAGAAACTGTTTCTGTTAGTGAGATGGAGCCATTCGAAGCAATTACACATTTATTTGAGCCAGTTGTAACAAAGTCCATTGAGGCAACAAAGGCAGCAGATTTACCAAAGTTAGTTGAGGTATTAAGGCAAATAGGAAAAGAAGACCCATCCTTAAGAATTGAAATTAATGATCAAACGGGAGAAAGCTTAATGTCAGGAATGGGAGAATTGCATTTGGAAATTATTGAAAACAGAATAAAATCAGAAAAAGGTTTAGAGGTAAAAACTTCGGCTCCAATTATTGTTTACAGAGAAACTGTAGCAAAACCTTCTGCAGTATTTGAAGGGCGTTCTCCAAACAAACATAATAGTTTTTTTATTAGCCTTGAGCCGTTACCCGAAGAGATT
>Ga0208904_1000608_pt1 | contig 28192 bp, 35 predicted proteins | sample AntAceMetag02UKB_FD_184774 | JGI IMG/M metagenome (GOLD analysis project Ga0208904, IMG submission 184774) | Saline lake microbial communities from Ace Lake, Antarctica - Antarctic Ace Lake Metagenome 02UKB (SPAdes) (version 2) | ecosystem: Environmental > Aquatic > Non-marine Saline and...
ATCTAAGGCAAGTAAAATAGCTGGCCAATAGATTGTGTGAAATTTTAAAATATCTTGCGCCATTAATTGTACATTTGCTGGCCAAAATTTCTTAAAATTATCATCCTTACCTTCTGAAGAATATCCTAGAGCAGTAATATAATTTGAAAGCGCGTCCACCCAAACATAAGCTTTTTGTGTTTTATCAAATGGTAATTCTACTCCCCAATCAACACTTTCGCGTGACACGGAAAAATCTTGTAAATCTTGTTTTAATAATCCTAGCACTTCTGCTTTGCGTTTGGCTGGTAAAATTAATAATTCATCACTGGCAACTTTTTCTTTAATAATATCTAAATAATCAGTTAAACGGAAAAAATAATTTTTTTCAGAAATTTTCTCTGGTGCTTTTTTGTGATCAGGGCATTGACCATTTTCTAATTCTTTTTCAGTTAAAAATTTCTCACAGCCAGTGCAATATAATCCCTCATACTTTCCTTCATAAATTACATCATTACCAGCCGGAGTTTTGGCCGATTTTAATTTGGTAAAAATTTCTTGCACTCGTTTTTTATGATCATCAGAGGTAGTGCGAATAAAATCATCATTAGAAATATTTAATTCCTGCCAAACATTTTTAAAATCTTCAGCCACTTCATCGGTAAATTCCTGTGGAGTTTTCCCAGCCTCTTTGGCAGAGTCAGCTACTTTTTTACCATGTTCATCAGTACCAGTCAAAAAGAAAACTTCATCGTTAATTAAACGATGATAACGCGCTAGTACATCTGCCACCACAGTAGTATAAGCATGACCGATATGAGGGCGGTCATTTACATAATAAATTGGAGTTGTTATATAAAATTTATTTTTCATTTTTCTGTAATAATTTATAATATTGAAAACCTTTTTTCATCATTCTATCCATATTTTTCCAAGCATACTTATAATCACTAATTTCATTTTCGTTAATCCATTTATATTGTGAATGTTCTTCACTTAATTTAATCTCATTGTCATCATTTTTTATTAAATTTACAATACCACAAAATGGAGTGTCTTTAACATAACATATTTCGTAGTCTACTACCCCTAAATTTTTAAAATCACTAAATCCTAACTCTTCTTTGATCTCTCGAAAAAAAGCTACTTCGTCTGCCTCCTTCTTGTCAATGCGTCCGCCAGGCAAATCCCAAGAATCTGTCTGGTCTGCTAATTTAACAATTAAAATTTTATCATCTCGAAATAACAAACCTTTTTGACTTATTTGAAAATATTCAAAATTTTCTGTCATAAAATTAAAATAATTAAAGGATAAAGCTATTTTTAACTTTACCCTTTTTTAGACGCTGTTGTCAAACATTTCACTCCCCCTCTTCAAAATTTAATTCCTCGTCTTTTCCCCGATACATTTTTATATCACGGAGTTTTACTTCAAATGCCTGCAAAAAACAAGTAAAAATCTCTTCTTCTTCAAGAGACTTAAAACTCATTATTTTTATAGCTATAATTCTTTTATCCTCCAGTCTTTTAATTATTGCCAATCCTGATGATAAAGGAAGGCAAATAATTTTTTCTTCTTCATGTTGTAATTCAAATTCTTTACCTTGCAGTTGCATCCCTAATTGATAGATGCAAGATTTTACCTTGCTAATTATTTCTAGCATTTCCAGGAAATACTCTCTTTCCTGTTTAGGGATGTGTATTAATAACTGATAACAAAAATCTTCTTGATTCAAAGATTCATTCCATCTTCGCTTCTTATCTCTACTCACCTTAATCACCTCCTTTACTATAAAAATAGTTTTAAAAAAACAAAAAGTAAGCGATTTGCTTACCTCCTTCTTGTTTTATTTATATAAAATTTAATCAACTACATTTTCTTTTCGTTCTTTAACATAAGCAGTCCACTGTTCAAACATTTCTACAAAAATCTTGAATGGAGATTCAATAATAAAATCTAAAACTAAAATAAATACATTTAATTGAGAAAAAGTTTCTGATAACCACTTGCCTGCGCCAACAATTGGTACGTAAAAAAAGTTAGCAAAAAAAGTAAGAATATTTTCTTTAGTTTCTGTTACAGAATAGGCTTTAGCAAATTGAGATAAACGAATACCAAAAAAACTAATTAAAGAAAGGAAAAAGATGAATATAATAATACTAACAAGATTAAAATGAATTGCATTTAAACCAGAAATAACAAAACCAAAAGTTAGCAAAAATGTCACTGCATATAAAAATCTAAAAATCATGCTAGTGGCTGATTTACGCATGGCCGGATATTTAAGTTTAACTGGATGATTTTCCTTTTTTTCTTTAAAAACAATTTCTTCAATACCTTTTTTAATTTGAGCAGTATTAACATCTCCTGGAATAGCAGTTAAAACAATAATTAAAAATAATAAAGCTGGAGGAAATAATACGTTAATAGCCAAAGAATAATACACTAACTGATCACCTAAAAACATAATGGCTGGAATTTCCAAAGCAAAAACTAAAATCGTTTTAGTTAAAAATATATAAATAATACTGCGAATCGCCCCTCGGCGTAATTTGCCACGAGACTCTTTGTATCTTTTTTCGCAAACTTTTTCAATTGCTTTTTTAAATTGATCAGGGCGATTTTTTAATTTGTCATATGATCCTTCTGGGTTTTCAGTAATAACATCAGTTAGGATAGAAAAATAAATAGTGTATTTATTAGCTATTTTTTGTACTTGTTTGCGGAAAGGATGTTTAATTTGTTGCTGTTCAACATCACGCAATTCATTATAATGCTGAGCAATCAAAGCAATATCTTCATCTTTAGCTTTACTCCATTTAGGATTAAAATAACGGAATAACAAAAACTCTAACATGGCATCATCGTATTTGAAAAGTTTGGTATAGATCGCTAAATAAATTTGAATCTTTTTATCACGAGTAAAATCACCATCTGTTTTTTCATCAATAATATTTTCATTAATAACATCATACATGTGCTTACCAATGACTAAATTTATTTTCTGACCACTCAAATCTTCTTCAATGTTAGTAGCCGCTAAATTAACAATCCATCTTCTTAATTTTTCTAATTCTTTTCTGTCTTTTTTTCCAGAAGAAGTAAGTAATTTTTTTAATTTAATAAATCTAGTGATAATTATTTCTATATCAAAAACTTTGGTTTCTAAAATTTGATTATTAGGTAAGTAGCCTGCTCTGATTAATTCTATGATTAAAGTTTTAGCAATTTCATCTGGTTTTTCGTGTCCCATCATAAACAACCGTCTTAAAATTCTTTCAATCGCATTTTTACGTAATAAATGATCTTCTTTGTAATCAACTGCATTACGAATCTTTTCATAGAAAAAAGACATCTTACTAATAATATCGTTTACCGCAATTTTTGTCACCGACTCATCCTCTTCTTCTTTTTTATTCTGATCTTGATAAACAACACGAAAAAGATCCTTAACTGATTCAGATAAGGTTAAGGTTGCTGTCTTTTTAGTTGTTAAACTGGGATTGGGCATAGTAGAAGTTTTTTTGTACGGATTTAATTGGTTTGCAATCCACTAATCCAAATACATCATACATACTTAAATCTTCGTGTAATAGTCCGAATGCCCCAAATAAATTCGATAATTTTTTGTGAGTATTTGGAGTATTCGGATTATTGCAAGTCCAATTTGAACCGTATAAATTATTTGCCTGCCTGCCGGTAGGCAGGGATTGATAGTTTGACGTAATATTAAATCCGTATAACGCAACTTGAATTATTTTATCCTTGGAAGTAAATCTTTAATATGCTTTTTAAACATATATAATTTATAGGCAGTATAAAAGAAAATACAAGCTACTGCTAAAAATGAAATAGCAATTAATAAACGTAAAACAAAATCAACAAAAGCAATTAAGATTGCAAAAAATAATAAAACTAAGCCAATGAATAATAAATTGGCAATAAAACCGTTAAAACTACGGTCAATGGAAGTGAAAAAATTTTTCATATTTGTTATCGTTTAATTATTTAATAAACTTTATACTACTACAAATTACAAATTTTTTACAAATATACAAATAAGGTATTTGTATATTTGTACTTGATTTGTAATTTGTAGTAATTATAATCTACCACAAATTATCAACAAAAACAACTTAAGCTGTCTTTTTTCTGCTAATATAAAACCATTTTGCTATTTCCACCAAAGCCACTTCAATTAGCCCTAAAGTGACTAATAAGCCCCAATCACGCAAAGTCAAAGGGAAGGTTTTAAAAATAACTTGTAAGGCTGGAATATAAAAAACTGCTACTAATAATATCGTAGCAATTACTGTTGAAAGCAATAATAACTTATTGGAAAGTAAATTAATATGCCAGATATTTTTTCTCAAAGATTTACAAGAATAAACAAAGAATCTAGAATCAATCGCCAAGGCAGCAAAAATAATTGATTGAATATGAATTAAACTATAATTAGTGTATTTATATAAATAATAAAATATTGCTAACAGCATAATGTCGGTTAAAACACCGATGACAAAAATAATAAACTTCATTTCTGAATTTAACAATGGCGCATCTTTAGGCAAAGGCGGGCGCTTCATAATGTCATCTTCCCTAGGTTCAAAGGCCAGGGCAAAATTCGGCAAGCCATCCTCAATGAGATTCACCCACAAAATATGCACGGCCAGCACTGGCAAGGGCCAACCTAAAACTATGGCCACAGTAATTAAAATAATTTCGGAAAAGCTAGATGATAATAAATAAGTAATGACTTTTCTAATATTATCAATAATCCCCCGCCCTTCTTCCACGGCAGAAACTATTACTGAAAAGTCATCATTAAGTAAAACCAAATCTGATACTTCTTTAGCGACTGTCGTTCCCGAGCCAAGCGCCACTCCCACGTCTGCTTTTTTCAAGGCTGGCGCATCGTTAATTCCATCGCCAGTCATAGCCACTACTTTTCCTAAACTTTGCCAAGCATTAATAATCCGCAATTTTTGCTCTGGCATAACCCGCGCATAAATCACAATATCCCGCACTTTCTTTTTTAACTGCCGATCAGTTAATTTTGCCAAATCTTTTCCTTCTATAATATTAGTTGATTTTACGTCCAAGCCAAGTTCGCTAGCTACTGCCTTAGCAGTTAATTTATGATCACCAGTAATAATAATCGGTTTTAACCCAGCTTGTTTGCAAATACTAATAGTTTTCTTAGCCGTAGCCCTAACCGGATCTTTTAAAGTGATAAATCCAAGCAATTCCAAATCTTTAACATCTTCGTTGTGCAATTTTTCTAACTTTTGATCTGACAAACTTTTTCTGGCCACTGCCAACACTCTTAATCCTTGTCCGGTTAATTCGTTGATTTTCTTATTCAACTTTGTTTTATCATTCCCTTTGTTTAATTTTTCAAAAATAACCTCTGGCGCACCCATCACTAATAATTCGCTAGAGGATTTTCCAGTAGAAAAAATTCCTGCTGAAAACTTATGGGATGAATTAAATAAAATCCGATCCACTTCTTTATATTTTTTCAATAATTTTTCTTTAAAAAATCCCGCTCTTTCACCAGCTGTTAATAATGCCCTATCAGTCGGCCTACCGCGTAAGATCTCCGCACTATTTTTACCATTAGTTTTTTCTTTAAACGCTTCTGACAACAAAGTTATAATTTCTAAAACCTTTAGCTTGTCCCGTCCCGAATGGGCGGGATTTTCTCCTGCAACAATTATTTCACTAACTTCCATCTTCCCTTCAGTCAAAGTACCAGTCTTGTCAGTGCAAATAATAGAAGTTGAACCCAAAGTCTCTGCACTAGCTAATTTGCGCACCAATCCCTTGCGCTTTAAAATCTTCTGCATGCCAATTGCTAAAATTACCGTCATAGCCATGGGCAAACCTTCAGGAATTGCGGCCACTGCCACGGCCACTGCAGTGGTAAACATTTCAGCAAACTCACCACCAGTTAACATGCCTTCAACAAATATAAACAAACAAACCGCTACAATAACTCCCCCTAATATTTTACTAAATTTAGCTAACCTCTGCTGATAAGGTGTATCTTCTTCCTCAGTTTCTTTAATTAACTTGGCCACTCGACCAAACTCAGTATCACGGGCAATCGCAGTCACTACCATCTGTCCAAAGCCAGCTTCCACTACTGTTCCCATAAAAGCCATATTTACCCGATCAGCAAAAAATGTTTCCTGCTTCAAACTCTCCACTTTTTTCTCCACCGGCGCCCACTCACCAGTCAAAGTCGACTCATTCATCTTCAAATCATTACTATCAATAATCCGCCCATCAGCCGGCACCTTATCCCCTGGTCTTAATTTAATAACATCCCCAATCGTAATTTGCTCTTGCGAAACTAACTTCTCCTTGCCCGCCGTAGCCTTGGCGGAGGAGGGATCTCTCCTTATAACAATCACCTTATTAGTGACGATTTTTCGCAAAGCCGCCAACGCATTATTAGCTTTGTTTTCCTGTAAAAAACCAACCATAGTATTAATCACCACTGCCAACCAAATCACCACTGAATCCGTATACTCTCCCAAAAATATAGTAACCGCCCCAGCAATGGCTAAAATATAAATCAACGGACTCTTGAACTGCTCTAATAAAATCCTCAACCTACTTTTCTTCTTGGCCACTGGCAACTTATTCAACCCATGTTTCTTCAACCTTAAAATAGCCTCTTGCTTATCAAGGCCCTTAGTTGATGTTTTTAATTTTTTCAATACCTCTTCAGCTTTTAGAGTGTGAAAATCCATAAATTATTTTATCAATTGTGTAATTAAAGCTACCATCTGTTCTTTTTCTTTAGGGTTGCTTTCTGCGACTAATAACGCTAAGTCGCCCAAACGCGAAATTGGGTGGCTTTTTTTGAATTTGCTCTGTAGCCAATTGACAAAATCATATCCAAATTGTAATAATCAATATCACGAAAAACCTCCCTTTTGCCTTCCTTTTGAACTGTTGCAATTTTTGCAACAGTTGCCTTCTCTGACAATTCTTTACTTTTAAAAATATTCTTTATATGTCTTGAAATGCCTGATTTATCAACATTAAAAAGATCTGCTATTTGTTGCAAACTTGCCCAAATTGTTTCTTTTTTTATATCAACTGAAAGCTTAATTTCCCCATCCCTAGCTTTATATATTTCAATGTTATTTTTCATAATATGTTTAGTAATCTACAACAAGTATGTGCAATTTTTACACATACTACTTTTTAATTTCTAAATCTCGCCATTATCAGCAATCTGTTCCAAAATGGAACTAACTGATTTCTTTAATTTTTCTTTTTTTATCTTTTTTATATGACTTTATTATAACACAAAATCGCTCGTTAAAGCGATTTTGTGTTATTATTATTTATTTTTTAGTAGATAGCGCGCTCTATGTGAGAAGTGTTACGTGTTATGAGTTATGTGTTACGTGTTATGAGTTATGCGTTACGTGTTATGCGCTGTTATTTCAATCCAACAAAAGGACTAGCCTGTCCCCAATAAGTCGGAGTCTTACCATCCCACTTTTCTATCCAGCGCAATTCTACTATCTGCGCGTTGGCTCGCAAAGCCTGAGCTTCTATCTGAATAGCTTTAGCTTTTCCCTCTGCTTCAGCCACTTTCTGATCAGCCTCAATTTTAATTCTTTCTAAATCACGGGCTGCCTTTAACTTTAATTGTTCAGCCATAACTTTAGCTTCAATCGCTTCATTAAAAGCAGCGGAAAAATCAAAATCAATAATATTAAATTCATCCACTACAATATTGCGTTCTGATAATCGACCTGATAAATTTGCTTTAATCTGATCTTTAACATCTTCCCGCTTAGTAATAAGCTCTTCGGCTGTAAACTTCGCAGTGACAGCCTTAACCGCTTCCTGAATAGACGGAGCAATAATACGAGAATTATAATCTTTACCTACTTCTTGCCAAACCTTATTTACACTATCCGGATTCAAATGATAATTCAAAGCAATCTTAGACGTCACTATCTGCAAATCTTTAGAAGAAGCGCTGGCAGGCACTTCATCCTTTTGCATTCTAACATCTATCTTCACCACTTGTTGCGCAAAAGGAATTTTAAAATAAAGCCCTTCATTAAAAACTCTATCCTGCACTGCGCCGAATTGTAATAATATACCGCGCTCACCCGCGCCAACTGTGCCTAAACTATTAACAGCTAACACTAACACGACAACTACCAATATTATATAAAATGTAAACTTCCCTCCTTTAATTAGCCCCTTCTTTACTCCTTGTTTAATGTCCTCCACTTTTTGTTCGATGATGTCCATAAATTTCTTGCCCGCCCAATCGCATAGCGGGATGGGAGGGTTATTTATTTTATTATTTTATATTTATTATTTTTTACTATTCAATATCCGCTTAACCTCTTTATCAAAATCCGACTCAATCCTTTGCGTCTTATTAAACTCATCATACTCAGTCATTGCCTTTTTCTCCGCTCTCTTATGTGAAATCTTACCCTTGCCATCCAATATCTTGTACTCATTAAAACTCAAAAATTTATTAACGCTAGTTGCTAAGTCTTCCATCTTCATTGCTTCCCTACTCTCAATAATATTCTCAATATAATCAAAAAATCCCGAAACAGTTCTTTCCAATTTTTTTATCTCTTTTTCTTGTAGATAATTCTTAGCAACCACTACATCAGATTTTAAAATCCTGCCCTTAGGCGCATTTTTCCAAGTAGTCAGCCCCATGGCTGGTTTATTTTTATCTGCTTTAGTATAAATAATTTCTGCAGCCGTTTGCCCGGTAATCGCAAAATGAAACTTATTCTGTACCATGGCGTAAAAATTTCTCGTAATATCTGATTTTACATCATAGTCAATACTACACTCAGCAAAAATATCAGTTATCTGCTGATAAATTCTCCTTTCACTGGCGCGAATAGAGCGAACTCTCTCTAATAATTCCTTAAAATAATCTTGTCCAAATAATGTTTTACCTTGCTTTAGCCGTTCATCATCCATAGCAAAACCCTTGATAACATAGCCCCTTAGCACTTGAGTTGCCCAAATACGAAATTGAGTAGCCTGCTTAGAATTAACTCTGTAACCGACCGCAATAATAGCATCCAAATTATAAAAATTAGTCGGGTATTTTTTACCGTCTTCGGCAGTTATTTCCAAAATGGAAATAACTGAATCCTCTTGTAATTCACCATTTTCAAAAATATTTTTCAAATGTTTATTAATGGCCGGTATGCCTACCCCAAAAAGATCAGCCATCTTTTTTTGTGTTAACCAGACTGTTTCATCCTGAATAAATACTTCAACTTTAACATCTCCCTCTGGCGATGAATAAAGTAAAAATTCTGAATTAGGTATTATTTGATTATCCATATTTTAAAAATTTAATTAATGTTTAATAATTTTAAATTCAACCTTATTATCAACTTTCAACTTTATAGTTCCGCCAATTGGAAAAGTAATTAAAGGATTTGTATGTCCAAAATCAACATTAGCTATTATTGGAATATTTTTAAGTTCTTCTTTTGTTCTAATGATATATTTTAATTTATCTAAAGTCATGTCTGTATTTTTTTGGAATCTGCCGATAACAATACCTTTAACTTTATTAAAATTAGGCTGATGAATTAGCGATTGTAAATCTCTATCAAATTCTACTCCAAAATAATCTCTACATCTGCCACGTCAGTTAGATACTTTTTCCCGTCTTTTGCCTCTAATTTCAGTTGGTGACAATTTGTCACCGACTGATTGCCTTCTATTTTTAGCCTTTCTTTTAACTTGTTCCAATACTTTCTAGCTTTTTGATAATCAATTTGTTCAGTCAATACTGCCACAATATCAATAACAGAAAAATACCATTTTTCTTTATTTTCATCAAAATGACGACGAATTTTAAAATCTTCAAAAATAACGATTGATTTATTGGTGGACATATTTTTAAATTTATTTATAATCCTTCTTCAACTAACATAATAACATCCTCCTCATCAACACCCAGCTCATCAATAACTCCCTGGACTTCTTCAGCTTGCCTCGCCGCCCACATTGACTCGGCGAGGCAGGTAGCTTTAGCGTAGGCGAGCGTCTTCCTCTTCTAAATCATAATTCTCCATAAGTTCCCTAATTTCTTCTTCCATATTTTTATCTTATTAATCATATTAATCTTTTGCTTGTCCGCCATAGCTTTAGCGTAGGTGGGCTGGTTATTTTTATTAATTAATTACTTCCCAATCTCATACCAATCAATTTTCCTGGAAATATACATAACTATTCCAATACCAATAATCGCCATTGCCGAAGCAATCGCCACTAGTGTCTCTTTATTAATTACAATAGAATCATTTTTTTTATATACTCTTTAATTCTTCTTCAAGTTTTGCTAGTTCTTCTGGATGTTTTTCAAAATAAGTATTTAACGCTCTATATAATTGAGCCCCTGGAGATGCACTATCTTCTCCTATTTTGCCACTATACGGTATAATTTTTCCATTTATAATTCTAAGCCCGCCCGCTTCAACTGATTCTCCTGACTCGGGAAAAACTTCAATACTTATCCCTGATTTACCCTGGGCCAGTCTCACACCATGGAAAACTTTCAATTTTATTTTCTTAATTAAATTACCATCTCCATCTTTTACCTCCTCTTCCGGTGTAATTGTTAATTCTTTCAATGCTGGTTCTTCTGATGTTGGTTCTTCTTTTATTCTTTCAATGTTCATAAGTTTATAATTTAGTAATTAATTAATAATCTTTTTACTTCCCAATCTCATACCAATCAATCTTCCTAGAAATATACATCACTATCGCCAGCACTACAAATAGTCCAATACTACCAATTAACAGCGCGTAGTCTTCCAGCTGAATAAGCACATACATAAATCCATAAAGAATTACTAAAATCAAACCTTGCAAACTCGTTAATCTACTGCTCTTAAATACGCTCTTAGCATAGGTAGTAATTAATAATATGGTAGCAATGCTAGAAATTATATAGGCCTGATTAAAATTAAGGTGTTCAGAAATAGAAAGCAGTAATAAATAAAAAATGCACAAGGCCAAACCAACTAAAATATATTGGATTGGATGAATGCGCCGATTATTTAAAACCTCCACAAAAAAGAAAATTAAAAAGGTTAAGGCAATAAGCATAATCGCATACTTTATCGAGCGCATGCTTTTTTGATACTGATCTACCGGAATCAAAAGCTCCACGCCAAAAACCGATTGACTAACACTGCTCGGGGCATTGCCTGTCCAGCTTTGCGCATAATTTCTATTTAAATGCAGTACTTTCCAATCTGCCGTAAATCCATCATCAGTCACTTCCCTGCTATCTGGCAAAAACACACCTCTAAAACTCGGGCTAGCCCAATTAGAAGTTAAGCCCACATTAGTTTCCCGACCCAGCGGAATAACATTAAGTTCTTGACTGCCATTTAAATTAAGTTCTAAGGAAAAACTATTATCAGCATTACCAACCGGAACTTTAATACTCACCCCAGACTCCACCACATCATTACTTTTAATTCCGGGATTAAATTCATAATTACTGCCATTCCAATTCAAGGCGATAGCCTCCCCCACTCCTTTCATGTCTGGAATGCCCAAAGATACAAAAGCGTCTGCCCAAATTATATTGCCTGCCGAAATGTCCCAATTATCAAAATTCAACGGAGAAAATCTGCCGTCAATTTTTAATTTAGCGTTATACACTACCACTTCATAAATATCGCGGGTCAAAACTTCCGGAAACACCTCGCCATTGATATTAAGCTCATCCGGCAAGAAATGGGCATATTCAATCACTTCCTCCACTCCTCCCTCGTCTTTGGTGATAAATTTTTTATACGGCACGGTTAAGAGCGGGCCAGTTATTGTCTGCTCTGCCCCCCACTTTGAGCTCACCTCCGCGATTGCTTCTTCCTGCGTATTAGCCCGATCTTGAATTAAGGCGGCGATAAAGGCAGTGGGGATTAATAATAAAACGGTTAAAACCGCTATTGCTAACAGCTTTAAAGCGATTGAATTTCTCGCTGTGTTGTTTTTGGGCATATTTTTGAATTAATTTTTTAAGCTGCGCTTGGCCTGCCCCGCTCCGCAGGGCTTTTTTTACCGCGGCGTGGGGAGTTTGTGGTGCGATATTTAATATTTTTTAAATTGATCAATATCAATAAACCAGTGACCATCATCATCTTTTTTAGTGTAAGGAATTTTATCTTCTGGAATCTGAAAATGAATGAGTATTTCTTTTATAATTTTATAAGCCACAATTCTAGAATAATAAACTACTTCATCATTAACTTTATTTATTGTTTCATTAATTTCAAAATCTTCATCTAACGCATTATATATTGCGGCCTCCTCGTCATCTGAGTACCAAGAATCATGAACTTCTTTAGGATTTATAAATAATTTTCCTTCTTCTAATAAAGAATTTTTTATTCCTACTCTAAAATTATAACTTTTTATATTATATTCTTGTTGAATTAAATTCTTTGCTATTTTTCTATATAACTCAACAAATTCATATGTAAACTCAATAATGGCGAGTGTATTTATTTTTGGTTCTTTCCCTTTACTCCAATTTAAAAAATCATTATTAGCTTTGCCAAATGCAATCATTGAGCCATCTCTATATAAATTTATTCCTTTTCTGTCTCCATTCATTACTTCCCAATATTTACCTTTTCTCATTTTTGGAATATCCAAAGTCTCCAAGTTCCAACCAAAACGTGGCCTTAGTGAAGGCGGATGCTCTAATAAATCATAATACGGATTATTTTCTTTTCTAAAAAAATTCATTATATCAATATTTGATTTTGATGATGGTTCAGCCCCTAAAAAATAAATTGGAAATTTATTATCTATCATATTTTATAAGTTGTTTATTACGTTATCAATCTTGTCTTGCAAATTATCTTTATAATTTTCTTCTTTTTTATTTTTATATTTAATATACCCTTTTAATTCTTCAATTTGAGATGATAATAATTCATAAGCATTCTGTATATCAGTGGGCTTACGTTTCATTAATTTATATATCTCGCTATTTTTTAAATAAATAGTACCAGCATCCTGTCTTATAGGCACACAAATATAATTTTTCAATTTTTTTTCTTCTTCCGCTTCTGCATATTCTGCGCATATAGTTGCAATAAAATATTTTCTTTCTTCATTTTGTTTTGAAATAAAAATTACACCTAATCCCAGCTCATCTTTTTTATATTTATACCAATTAACATCTACGTCTTCCAATTTTGGATAAACTATCTCTTGGGTTATTTTTACAAATTTTTCTATATTATAAAATAATTCTTTTGGTGTTAAGTCTAGCTCAGTTACTACATCATAAAGAGCGAGCTCACTATTGGGTGCTTTTAATCCTAGAATAATATACCCACCTTCTTTATTGGCAATACTTGCGATATCTTGAGCTAATCGCGCTAATGATATTTTTGATTCTAAATTATAAGTATTTGCTGACTTCGCTTCAAAATAATCATTCTCACGCACATTAATAAATTGATCAAAATCACCAGATTCAATAATTTTTTTTATTTCTTCAATTTTTAATTCTTTAGATTCCATAATATGTAATGCTATTTAGAATTTATTATTTTTGCCCACTTTTGAATCCTAGGGTCTTGCATTAATTCTTTCTTTAATAACTCGTTCTCATCGCCAAATTGTTTCATTTTAACCCAAAAATCATCAGAAAGTTTTGCCATTTTTGTTGTGTTAATTAATTTTGCATACAAATCCATTAACCCCCAACAAGAGTTAGCAATAAACCAAAGCTGATTTTTTGTTATAACATCATCCTCTTTATCAAAAATTGAATTTATAAATTTCTTATCTTCACTTATATCAGAATTTAAGAGAGTTAAAAGAATACTTGAGTGAGTCCACATATTATTTATAATATTTTTTTGATTTTTAATGGTATCAGAGTGACTTTTATAATTTTCTTTTAACCAATTATATGCTTTATTTCTAATACCTTTCTTCTCACAAGCGCATTTATATTTATCCTCATAATAATAAGCGGAAATGTCCTTCTCAATTAAAGCATAAGCAGCTAATACTCCAGATTCAAACATTTGTCGCACATTCATAAGCGCTTGAGCATTATGTTGTCTTACTGTAGATAATATAGATAATGTTGCAAATTTCTGAACTTGTGATAAAAAAAATACAAAAATCCAAGCATCTATTTCAGCTGATTTTAAAAAATTCTGAAACAAATTGTTCATATCTTCAGCATTTTTATAAACTCTTCCGTATTTTTCCCTTGCTTCATTTACTAATTTATTTTCTGCTATCGATATATCGATTGGAGTAAGATTTGTATTCATTTATTTTTAATTTATTTCCCTAACCTTAGCTTACGCCCAAGAAAAAACAGTGTCAAACAAAAAATCGCCTAAAAAGGCGATTTTGATTATAATTTATTTTTTACTATATAACTCATGATCAGGGTCAAGCCAAACCACATAAAAAACATCAGTTATAAAAAATCCGTGAACTCTGCCATGAGCATGTTCAGATATTTCAAATTGCATTGCTTTTAAATCTATATCTTCACTTAAATTTAAACCAAAACCACATTCAGTGCATTCTTTAAAATCAATCGGATGACATCTTAAGGAATTACTCCTATTTGTCTCTAATTCACGTTTAGTTAGAAGACTAACATTTTGTAATCTTTCTATTAGTTTTAAAAAATAATTTTTGTCTTTTTCTTTATAGTCAAACTTATCCTTCTTTATATGTAATCGTCTAAAATTAAATGACACCTTTCTAGTGTCATCAATTTTTGTTGTCTTGATTATTTTACTTTCTGCGTGAACCTTAGTTTTTTTTATTCTATTTAATTTTTTGCCCATAATATTCCATCATTGAATCTTGAGAAATAATTTCTTTGCATTTTTCATCTGGCTCACATCCTCCTCTAGCTTCTATCCATGGATCTTCTTGATGTGTCATTAATTCAAGCTCATAGGCACCGTGTTGCATATAAACAGATGCTACCTCATCTAAAAATTCAACCGTCTTAGCATTAAATTTATTTTCTAAAGTTTTCATTTTTAGTTTCGTTACAATAGGTGATGAACCATGACCTTTATAATTATCATATAAATCTGGTAAAACAGGGCCATGAACCCAAGCTTGAAAATCTTCTTTAAATAATGGTTTAGAAAAATTAGCTAAATGCCACGCTTGAGCATAATATACTAACTTCTGTAATTTTAAATTTGTTAACTGTTCGCCCCTTTCATTTGCAAACGCCAAAAAATAATCAGCCACATCTTTGTAGGTGATTTTTTTCTCCTTCGTTTTTAGATTATTGACCATAGTTTAAACAGAGTAATTGACCAAATATATTAACATACGAAAAAATGTCAGTCAAATATAGACAGAAATATACGTCAGTTTACTTATATATTATATCATGAAATGAAAAAAGAGTGTTAAATAGAAAAAGGGGATAAGTTCCCCTGTTTTTATTTTTTATTTACACCCCTACCCAAACCCTAAAATCCTCATACTCGCAAAAATCATTATCTTTATCCTCGCCCCAATCCAGCCCAGTATAAAGTTTCCAATCATCGCCATAGCCCTTACAAACCACCACAAAATTTTTATCATAAAAAAACTGTGATAGCCATAAAAACGGCCGGGTTAAAAGTCTGTAAATTGAAAAATCAAAATTCATGCTTTTTTACTTAAAACAAAGCTAATCGCCTCTTTCATAGATTTATTAATATCATTCCATAAAATTTCATCACATTCTACAATTTCTAAAACTTCGCTAATTTGCTTATTATTCATTTTAACCGGCGATTCTTTTTTTATTTCTTCGTCTGTTATTGTAAATTTAATATTTTGCATAATCACTTATTTAAAGAAAAATTATAAACTTTATTAGATAATAATTCTTGACATATAATATTGTCAAAACTTACTTGTTTTAAAAATTGATTTTCTTTCTTCAAATTTTGAAAAGCATTTTTAGGATTTTTTCCTTCTGCCCAATCAATAATCTGACAATTTTCAACATCGTTATCTTCTGAATCTTGAGTAAATCCTTCTGTTGTGTAAAAAATATATTTTTTAAATTGTTTGGTATCAGTATCCATATACTAATTATTGATCAACTTGAAAATAAGATCAACTAGGATACTTTATACTTTCCTCCTCCTTTAAATTCCAGATATCCCTTGTCCCGCAAAAACTGCAACTGCTGACGGATTTTATCTTTAATGTGCTTATTATCAGGATGTTTAATTTTTAAATCATCTTCAAAATTATAAACTTCGTTTAGAGAAAATTCCCGCTTGCCTAATTTTTCCACGCAATTCATAATATCCAAAATCCAGCCACGCAATTCAATATTTTTAGACTCCCTTAAAAATAAAGTTTTATTCCAGTTCTTTAAAACAATTTTTTTATCAGCGGCTTGCTTATTTTTAATATAAAAAATTTTACCACTTTCAGGAATTCCCGTTAAATCTATACTGCACATTATATAGTTCGGCCTATTTGGTATTCCTTGGTTTCTTTTAATAATAATTTCCGGAACAAAAAAATGCTTTGGAATAACAGCAAAATTTAACACTTCAAAATTCTGTGCATTATAATTTAAAAAGAAAAAGTTAGGATTATTCGCGCTTTTTAATCTCTCAATCATTGTTCTGTATGCCCCATCAACAATTTTATTGCCAAGTTTATCTTTTTTACTTTTAAGCTCATAATCTTCACTGCAATTCGGACAATAAAAATCAGCGACAGGTCTATTGTTTTCATAATTTTCAATATTAACCCCACAATTAGGACAAAATATTTCATCATCAACCCATGTTTCCGTCATTACTTTAACTTTATTAGGAAGACTTTTATATTGCTCGGCAATTTGTGGATTTAAGGCTAATTTCATGGGCTTTTAAAGTTTGTTTTATTTCTAAATTCTAACATTTCAGTAGCTTCTGTCAACCAAAAAAAGAGGCTTTCACCTCCCTTTTTTATTTCTTCTTGCCCCTCGTAATCCGCCGGCTGGCGGAGGAGTGGGGCTTACCCGCCCGCGCTATCCCCCAGTGATAAACACGGGGCAGGCAGCGGGGCAGGCACCCTCTATTTTAATTGTTACGTAACACCCTCCTTCGCGCAAGGCTACGGCAGGGCAAGTGTTACGTAACACCCGCCCACTCCCGAAGCGTCGGGACTACGGCGAGGCAAATTAAATACCTATTTAAATACCTATTTAAATCATGATATTTTTTAATGTGGATAACCCTTGACTTTTTTAATAAATTTGTTATACTATAGATGTATTTAGAGAAAGGCGCCGACCGTTAGGACGGTGGCTTTTTTCTTTTTAACGGCTAATATTAGCCGTTTTTATATTTTAAGGCAATCTTTTTCTTAAATCTTTATCAACAAAAATATTAAATTTCTTACTGCGAAAGCCCTCAGTAAAATTCTTAACTCCTAGATTATCCTTAATAAATTTAACTAATTCTTTCTTATTCTTGTCTCCTTTGCTAACTATGCCAGTCGCCATTTTTAAATCATAATTAATTGCGCCAATAAATAAATCAACGACTTGCAAAAGGTCATTTCCTCTTGAGTCAAAACGACACACTCCTGCCATAGCTAAACGGCCGGCATTTCTATTGATTGTATTTTTTACTCCAACTTCATAATGTACATCTTTCGGAGTTGTTACGTGATCGGCTAATAACATTAAAATTTCATTAGGACTTAGAGCTGATTGGGCTAGACGGACTGAAATCTCCTCATAGGCTATCCATGGATTATCGTTAGATTCTCTTTGAAAATAACTACCATCTTTATCTACTGTATAAGAATAAAACCAAATACTCTTAGTATCTAGAAAAGAATCAATGGCAAATTTAGCAAAATCAATATTTCGCCTAGATAATTTATTAAATTTCATTTCATCATGAAAATTTCTTTTGTTTCTTTCGTATAGTAATTTACTGTACAGATAATACGGCTGGCTACATTTAATTAAACCCACTGTAAAAAACGGCGCGGTTTTCGGATCAAGACTCCCGCTTTCATCAAGAAAACAAAACTTTGTCCAAATTTTTTCATATTCTTTCAATTTTAATTCTCCAGTTAAATCTTGATTTTCCTGATCTTTATTTTTACTCTTAAAAAACATATTTTAAATTATATTTATAATATTATTTTACCTTATTTTACTAAAAAATCAACCAAAAAAAGCCCCACGAAAATGAGGTGGCAATATAAAGGCATTCCTCTATCTACGAACTTCAGACGATAAAAAACCGTGACCAGCTTACGCTAAAGCTACAGCATGGCGAAGCAGGAAAAATAATCCATTTTCTACTTACTTTCTAGTATGGTATAATATAGGTAATGATGTGGAAAACTTTATATAAATAGAAAATAATTAGAAAACTAATATGCTTACAAAAAAGCAAAAAAATGTGTTGAGTTTTGTGGAGGTGTATCGTGATAAAAAAGGATACTCCCCTTCTTTGGAGGAGATTAGAAAGCACTTTGGGCTTTCTTCAGTTTCAACTGCACATCATTATATAAAAAAATTGCAAGAAGCAGAATATTTAAAAAAAGAAAGTAATCAGCCAAGGGCGATAAATATTTTTGATCAACCGATTATCCAGATAAGCTTAGTTGGTAATATAGCGGCTGGACAGCCGATTGAAGCTATTGAAGATGCGCAAGAAACTATTTCCATGTCAAGTCAGGGGCTTAACGCCAATGAAGATTATTATGCTTTGCGAGTTAAGGGCGACAGTATGGTTGATGAGGGAATTTTTGATGGCGATACAGTGGTTATAAAAAAACAATCAGTGGCCGAAAACGGACAGACCGTAGTTGCTATTATAGACGACAACGAAGCTACTTTGAAAAAAATATATAGAGAAGACGGTAGATTTAGGTTGCAACCTGCCAATCAAACCATGATGCCGTTATACCGAAAAGAAGTAGAAATAAGAGGCGTGGTTATTAATATAATTCGTAATTTTAAAGCGGAGCAGAAGTTCAGAACAATAGATTTATTTGCTGGCATAGGCGGAATAAGACTGGGATTTGAGAAGGCTGGCTTTGAAACAGTGTTTTCTAATGATTTTGAAAAAGCGTGCAAAAGTACTTATGACGCTAATTTTAAAACTTCCAAACTAGTAGTGGAAGATATTAGAAAAATTGGCATAGACGATTTGCCAGAATTTGATTTTTTACTGGCTGGCTTTCCCTGTCAGGCATTTTCTATCGCTGGCTATAGAAAGGGTTTTAAGGATAAGGACAGAGGAAATCTTTTCTTTGATATTGTTCGAATATTAGAAGCGCGAAAGCCGACCGGTTTTTTATTAGAAAATGTAAAAAATTTAAAAAATCATGATGATGGCAAAACTTTTAGAATTATCAAAGAAAGTTTAGAGATGTTGGGGTACTATGTAAAGTATAAAGTTTTAAATACTATGCATTATGGCAATGTTCCACAGAATAGGGAAAGAATTTATATTGCTGGATTTAAGGACAAAAAACATTGTGATAGTTTTGAATTTCCTGAAAGTAAAAAACTTACTGTAAAAATAAATGATTTGCTGGAAAAAAATGTTGATGAAAAATATTACTACAATGGCAAACCGCTTTACGTAAAATTAAAAGATGAAATAAAAAAAACTGGGAAAGTATATCAATGGCGCAGAAAGTATGTGAGAGAAAATAAAAAAGGCGTCTGCCCTACTCTGACTGCCAATATGGGCACAGGCGGTCATAATGTTCCGATTATTAAAGACAAAAAAGGAATAAGAAAACTTACTCCTCGTGAATGCTCTTTAATTCAAGGCTTTCCAAAAAATTATAAAATTCCTAAATTAGCAGACTCTGCGCTTTACAAGCAATTTGGTAATTCTGTTAGTGTAACAGTTGTTGAAGCTGTGGCTGGGGAGATGATGAGAGTTTTAAAATAATTACCAAACTTTTACAGCTTTAGCAATCGATTTAACTTTATATTTGGTAATTACATCTTTTTTAATAGAAAATCTAGGTCGTCTTTTTTCACCTTGTTGGTCTGCGAGAGTTTGATTTCTATTTACTTTATTTTTATAGATAAAATCATTGGATATTTTATAAATATCAAATCTACCATCAACTTTTCCATTGCTGTAAAAATCAAGAAAATATAAATCATCCCATTTTGATTTTGGCCCGAATGAAGTTAAATCATATTCAACGCTACAGGCTTTTATTTGTTCAGCTCGCTTTGTTTTAGTATTGAAAGTATCAAATGATCTGTTTGATAAACCACGAGCGTCTATGAATCTTGATGAGCCAGACCATAAACAAAAAGCAACTTCAGAAAGTCCTTCGGGAAAATTAGGCCCTCTTGATTTGTATTCATGTAAACCTACTTTTAAACCGCGCCACAAATCAAATATTTGTTTCCATTTTTTCCCGTCAGATTTGGTAAAATCCATTATTTCTAAAACACATTGTTCAGAAAAAACGGTTGTTTTTATTTTTCTTATTTTCATAAATTAATTATTTTTCTTTAATTTTTTCACCTCTTTTGACTTCTTTATTCTCGTCTGTGCCTTTCCGATAGCATCAGGGGTCGGCAGTTCTTCTGGCATAGTACCGCCAAGACTAGAAATTGTATTGCGAACCTTTTGGCCTACTTCATAATGAGCTAAATTTGCATTACTTTCTCCCTGAACATTTTCACGTTTTATCTTTGCGTCGGTTTGAGTAGCGCGGAACAAATTTGCCGCCAGCTCTTCACTATTCATATGATCAAGAATTTTCTGTGATTTCCCTAATCTCTTTTTTATATGAATATCTTTCATTGTAAACCCACCGTACAAACCTTTGTATCCAGCATTCTGGAAAATAGCAAATTTTTCAACACCTGCCGTAGAAGCAGTATGCATTAAGCTTGTGTTATGTTTTTTCATCTCCTCTCGTAAAAGAACACGATTATTGTCTTCAATTAAACTCTCCGTTCTTTCTTGTCGCCGAGTCTGAATTGCAAAATATGTCTGACCTTTAGCCACTACAACTTTTGTCGGATCAGAATTTTGAACAATTAAATAACACGCATATCTGGAAAGATATATGGTTTCTACTGGTTTTTCAGCCCCAGAACCAATCGGAACCTTTTCGTTGACATCAACAAAATGGTTGTTAATAACCTCATCACTGTTCTTGCAGGCTATTTTTGCTTTATTAACCGCGGTTAAAAAATTACGGTAATCGGTATATTCTAATACCTTAGCAAATTCACGCGATGACCAATATTCTTTACTATCATCGTCCATCCTTTTAATTATTTCAAATATATTTTCTTTCATATTTTTAAATTAATACTTATCTCTTTAATTCTCCTACTTTCCATACCAAAAGTCAATCATATCATCATATTATACAATATGATAAATCCGACATGATAAATCTCGCCCCCCCCTCCCAAGGCGGGCGGGCAAGAATAAAAAAATAGTTAAAATAACTTTAATTTAAAATAATCTCTCAGGGATACTCCCGTCTTATCAATCTTTAAATTTATCTGCCAATTTTCCATACCTCGGTTAAAGGCTTGCTTAGCAGCCCGTACAATCCTTTGCTCTGCCTTGACAACGGGCGGAACTTGAAAGGCTGGACTGTCGTATAGATAGCACATTAAAAATAAGGCTCGAGATTTTGGGCCAATGCTCTGGGAAATATCTTGAAGGTGTTTAATCAGACGGTTAAACTCAGTTAAAGGCTGATGTTTACCTAGGTAATTAGGGTGTCCAATTGTGGGCATATCTTTCAACGGAGTTTTTACCTCTAAATAATCAACATCATTTATTAAAAAATCAATTCTGGAATTTTTTAACTTAACCTCGCGTTTAATTATCTGTGAGGAAAAAAACATTTTAGACAACTGCCCTGTTTTCAAAAAAAATTCTATATAACTATTAGCCTTAACCTGATTAATCCCTATCCATTGCTTATTTTTTTTAGCAGGTAAATCCAAAGAAATAGCTTCAGCTGTATAGGGAGTTTTTCTGGCTGGATTTTCTGAGGCAGACAAGAAACATGGTATATTTTCAAATTTAATGTTACCAATGCGTCCGGTAGAAGGACAGTGGACTTTGATAGTCTTATTATTTATTAAAACTTCAAAAATAAAACGGTTTGGTCTAGATTTTATTAAACCTTCAATCAGTGGTTTAGAGAATATTAATTTTGTTGATTTTTTATTAGTCATATTTTATAAAAATATTAAAGGCTATTATTCTACAATGTACTACATCTGCTCTAAAAAAACAAAAAACCGCCCCACAAAGGCGGGCCCTCCTTCGCACAAGGCTTCGGAAGGGCAAGCGGGCCTCTGCCTTCGCTAAAGCTACGGCAAGACAAATAAGTGGCCTGAGCCCTCCCATCTCGCTACGCGATTGGGTGGGTAAACTTAAAAATAAAACAAAAACCCCGCTAACTAGCAGGGTTTCTTATAATGTAGATTATCTTATTATTTAAAATAAACTCGATACATTGGTCGGGTGGCGATAATTACAAAAGCAACAAAAAAATACCAGGGATTAACTGACTGAACCCAAGTCATAGCAGCCGGCCAGATGGTAATTACAAATAATGCAAAGATAGCTGAAGCTAGTTTAATTAGACCAATGTCTAAAACATCCATGTTATTTAGCGCTTTTTTCCAAATGTTTATCATATTGTTTCACCTCCTTGTTTCTATTATAGCATAAAAATAAAAAACTACTCCCAACGCATTAGGAATGGTTTTTTTATTTAAATCTATTTAATCGCTTCAAAAGTTAAACTCATAACCGGCAAACCTTGGTATTGCTGTTTACTAATATCTTTATTAGATTTTAATTCATTAACTTTAAAATCGGCTGACTTTAATTTATTAATATAATCTTCTTTTAACAAAGCCCCGCCCACACAACCGGCAATTAAAGTCTTGTCACTGCGCTGTTCAGTGGTTAGTTCGGATAAAAGCACAATATCAGAGCCGTACATTTTTCCACCCAGTTTTAAAACCCGATAGGCCTCGCGAAAAACTTTGTCTTTATCGGGTGCTAAATTTATCACGCAGTTGCTGATTATTATATCAATAGAATTATCTTCAATTGGTAAATCTTCAATATCACCTAGCTTAAATTCTACATTTTTAAAATTATTTTTTAGCGCGTTAGCTTTAGCTTTAGCAATCATACTGGCAGTCATGTCAACGCCGATGACCTTTCCGCTTTCCCCTACTTTGCGCGCGGCGAGAAAGGCGTCAAAACCAGCGCCTGAACCTAAATCCAGCACTGTGTCACCTAATTTTATCTGGCTAATAGCAGTTGGGTTGCCACAGCCTAGTCCCAAGTTAGCCTCTGGCACGGCATTCATCTCGTCAGCACTGTAGCCGATTTCAGTAGATATTTGTTTACTTTGGCAACTACAACAGGAGCCGGAATTTTCCGCAATTTTCCCATAGCTGTCTTTGACTATTTTTTTTATGTTTTGGTTATTCATGTTTTTTATTTTTTACTAAGACATATACTTCCCACGGCTAAAACCTAAAACCGCCTGACAGTGCGGGCAGATATACATTATTTCTTGCTTTAAAAATCCAGCGCCAATAACTTGTTTATTAATTGTCCGCAAATCCACCTCTCCTTTACAGAAAGGGCATTTGCCTTTTGGTTGATTTTCCATGCTATTTTTTTTGATTTACCCTGTTGAAATAAGATTTGAAATTATTTCTTTTGGTAAAAATAAATTCCGCCGATCACTGCTAACGGTATTATTACTATCAGCATAGTGATGGTCAAATCGTCATAATTTCCCTGCCAGTAATTATAAACTTGCAGAATGAGAAATAACGCGACGATAATCATCCAAAGCGTTTTGGCTAATTGTTTGTTCATAAAAAATATTTAATTATTATTTATAATTTTATCATTTTTTTGGCGGGAAGTAAAAAAAACAGTCCTGAATTATCAAGACTATTCTTTCATATTATTTATCTCCTCTTTTTGCGCCTTAGTCATAGAAGTCAGCCACATTATAAACGGCCGGCGCAATTTATCAATTTTCCATTCATTGTCCTTAAAAAGCTTTGGCTTTTGAACTTTAAACATATTGAGTATATTTATTGTCGCCTTTAAACCAGTAGGAGCCAACTTATTATGTTCAGTTAAAAATTGTTGTTTATTAGTCATATGGATACAAAAAGCAACTCTTGTCGGTTGAGTTGCATGTAGTGCTTTTAGTTAAATTTTCCCGGGAAATCTAGGATATACAACCGTTTTCCCTCTTATATTTTATATCTATATTATACATTATATACATAAAAAGTCAATCACATCATCATATTATACAATATGATAAATCCGATATGATAAATAAAAATAAAAAAAGGCGCCGGAGTTTTACTTAAGCGCCTCTTGTTTCTACTTTGGTTTTAATACTCATCTTCTGGATTTGAACTGACAGTTGCTAGCTTCAATTCACTTTTAAAAGATGTGATTGCAGTTTCCAAGTCAGGATGGATTTGAATTCGACGACTAGCTCCAATTAAATCAAAAAAAGCATACACTTTGTCTGACATATTTATCAATTGAATGTCGCCTTGTTCTGCTCGAAGTTCTTCTAAATTTTCAATTATCATCATCAATCCAACATTGGAAATAAAAACTACCTTTGCTAAATCAATAATAATATGAACTTTTTGATCAGCTAATAGTTCTATTAGTTGATCACTTAGTTTTGGAAAATTTGCAGAATCCAAATATACTTCCTCTGATCCTGAAAATGAAATTACAAAAATATTCACAGAGGAAGTGGGGTCTGCTTCTTCAACTTTGATTGCAAAAGGTGGTGTTTGTTCCATGACAGCCACTTCCTTTCTTGGATTTTACAAAGATCGCACTTCTATCTTTAGCTTAATCCTCCCCTTATTTTCTGTCAATTAAAATTATACTCTACTATCTTAAATTATATTATGTCTATTGACAAAATTACAAAAATAAGCTAAAGTAATTAATCAAAATGCTGTGAAAATAAACCCCGCCTCTTAATGAGAGGTGTGAGGTAAAAAAAGGAGAGAAAGAAATGGAAACGACCGAAGTATTACAGGCATTAAAAGATCTTTTACAAAATGTTCCTGGAATGATCGAGGAATATTGGCTCAGAGCGTTAGGAGCTATCGCGCTTATTCTCCTGACTAGTGCTTACGGAAGAATGTGGGCATGGTACAAATGGCAGAAAAAGTATAATAATGAATCTGTCATTGCCTCAATCAATACCCGTAAATTACCGATAGGTGGACCGCTGGTTAAAAAATCTCTGCAGATGATCACTGTTATGCAGAAAAAACTCAAAGATATCCTTGATAATCCTCATGCTTTGAAAATTTTCATAAAGGCTACCAGACAGACAACCGAAAAAATGCCACTCATCTACCTTGGTGAAAATAAGATTGATATACTCATGCCTTTCCTTAATGAGATATCAGCGATGGTAAACTACGTGTCAGCCTTTGCTAAGGATATGGGCTTACCAACGATAGAAGCCACCTATATCCTTGCACCTACCTATGAACGATACGAAGGTATGAGGTTCCAAGCCACTAGAATCATTGTAGTAAAAAAAGAGTGGATTTTGGATCCGAATTCATATAAAGGTGAAATTGATAAGTGGAATTTAGAATATCCACATCATTTTCTACGAATTGAAACCCTGCGCCTGATGCAGGAAGACTGTGAGGAAGGCGTCAAAGAATCCAAGCATTGCATGGAATTTAATGTTATTGTGTTGGATTCACACAAAAAATAATTACAATTTCTACCCATACAATACTCCCGCGTATTTCTGTAAAACAGAATGCGCGGGTTTTTTATTTTTAAAAATAGCTCCACGTACTTCTGCGTAAATTAAGAGAGATTCTTCTATCTACGAAGTTAAAGCGTAAATCTGAACTTGATAATAAAAATATGCTATTATGCTATAATAAGTATAGTTAAACTAGCTCGCCCTGCCTGCGATAGGCGGGGTAAATTAAATTAGTAAAATTATTTACTTATCAATAACCCTCCCAATCCCGAACACTCGGAATGGGCGGGCAAGAATTCTATGAAACTAAACAAACTAGCGGACTTATCCGCCTTGCCTGCCCGCCTTATGGCTGGGGGCGGAATTGCCCTAGCCTTCATGTTGGTTTTTTCTTTGAGCGTAGCCAGCGTTAGCGCAGCTGACTTTCGTATTGGAGAAAAAACAGGTGGTAGTATTTCCATTGGTGCCGATGAAGATGTAAAAAATCTCTACACTGCTGGCAATATTGTCTCTATTGATGCTAATGTGCAAAAAAGCCTACACGCAGGTGGTAATACTGTCACGGTCAACGGTAATGTTGAAAGCAACCTTTGTGCTGGTGCTGGAACTTTAGTGGTTAATGGTGATGTGGGTGGTAGTATGCATGGTGGCGGTGGCACAGTTGTTATTCAAAGTAAAATTACTGATGATTTATTTATCGGCGGTGGAAATGTCAGTATTACTAAATCTGCATCTATCGGCGGTGATTTAGTCATGGGTGCTGGCACAGCTAATATTGAAGCTCCAATAGCTGGTGATGTTTATTTAAGCGGTGGTGAAGTATTTATTAATAGCGAAATAAAAGGTAATGTTATTATTAAATCAGTTGAAAATTTAAAACTTGGCAGTAATGCAATAATTGGTGGAGATTTAAAATACAATTCACCTAAAGAAGCAAAAATTAGTGAAAGTGCTAGTATCTTAGGCGCTATTGATTATAATGTTAGCAAAAACTATGAGGGCACTAAAGATAATATGGCAACTATTATATTTGCCATTATTTCTATTGGCATTTTAATTAAAATTGTTAGTGCAATTGTAGTTGGCTTAATTCTAGTTTATTTATTTAAACGCTATACTCAAAATACTGTTAATGAAAGTTTAGGAAAATTCTGGCCTAGCTTAGGAGTTGGCTTTGCTGCTTTATTTTTAACACCAATTATAATAGTACTACTATTATTTAGTGTGATAGGAATTTGGTTAGCAATACTAATTGCTTTAATTTATGTCCTACTCTTAACTATCGCAGCTACTTTAGCACCAATTATTTTTGGTAGTTGGTTAATAAAATTAATGAAGAAAGAAAAGAAATACGAAATTGGCTGGATAGAAGTTGTGGTCGGTATAATTGTCTTAATGTTAATTAAAATTATTCCAATAATTGGTTGGCTTACTGCTTTGGTTTTCATGCTAATTAGTTTGGGCGCGATTTATAGATTGGTTTATAAGGCGATAAAATAATATTCTGCAAAAATAAAAACACTCCTGAATACTCGGGAGTGTTTTTTTTATTATATTTATATATTAAGCCATCATTCCTGCTTGTTTTTTCAGTACATTAATATCGCCTTGCATTCGGTCATGGGCTCCTTGATTAGAAACTTTTTCTTCCTCAAAAGTTTCATGCTTTTTAGCAATGCCATCAACCACTGTTAATATTTGCTTTACATTCTCTGCCATATCATCAACTTTTTTCTCTAATTCTTGATGTTCTTTTTTGGTAGCTAATTGATTAAATTGTTCGGGTGTAAGTGTCATATATCTCATTATATAACTTACATAAATTATTGTCAAAATTATTTCTTTTGGTAAAAATAAAATCCGCCAATCACTGCCAACGGTATTATTACTGTCAGCATAGTAATAGTCAGATCGTCATAATTTCCCTGCCAGTAATTATACACCTGCAAAACAAGAAATAAAGCTACAATAATTACCCAAATTGTTTTCGCTATTTTTTTGTTCATATATATATTATAGCAAATATTGACTATTCTTCAAACTTTATGTATTATATTACTAGTGGATTTTCCACTGTTTTTTAATACAAAATACCTTACTTCCCCTTCGCCCTTCCGCCTTGGCTTCGCTTTGGCGAGACAGGCAGGGAGAGGCCTGCCTGTCCGGTAGGCAGGGGCTTAGGGGTGAGGGAAATTCCGAGGTAGCTCAGCGGTAGAGCAGTTGACTGTTAATCAATTGGTCGCCGGTTCGAATCCGGCCCTCGGAGCCAACCAAGACAAGCAGGGGCAAAAGCCTCTGTTTTTGTTTTATCTGAGCGAAAATCCTTGAGTTCTAAAATTTTAATTCCAGATTTCTCAATTTCTTCTATTT
>Ga0208904_1000612_pt1 | contig 28140 bp, 54 predicted proteins | sample AntAceMetag02UKB_FD_184774 | JGI IMG/M metagenome (GOLD analysis project Ga0208904, IMG submission 184774) | Saline lake microbial communities from Ace Lake, Antarctica - Antarctic Ace Lake Metagenome 02UKB (SPAdes) (version 2) | ecosystem: Environmental > Aquatic > Non-marine Saline and...
TATACTTGAAAGTATATTGTTATATGGTATATGGATCGGTTTTTAATAATCATTAAGGTGATAAAATGAAAAAAGGAATATCCAATTTGGTATTAATAATGGTTGTAATAATATTTATTATTGCGCTACTTTTTATCGTTAGTCAGAAAACAGATTTTGAAATTTCTTTTGGTGGTTCTGATGTAGATAAAGAAACAATTACTTACTTAAATGACGATAATATTGTTAATGAAAAAGTTTGTATTTTACAATTTTCTGATAATAATATTGAAGTCGGTGATTCTGTAACTGCTAAAATTCAAGATGGTGCAAATAGTATTTGCAATGTTTATATGAATGTAAATAACGCTGGATGGACTAGCTGGGAAGGTAATCCTGTATTTTTAGATGCTAATGGTTTATCAAGTTCTGTAATTGATACTTCAGGTGGTGCTGTTGGAACTTATTTATTTAGAGTTATATGTGTAGATTCTAATGGAAACGTTCAATGTGTTACTCCTGAAAAAACGGTTAATTTAAACGCAGTTTCTAGTGATGATGATGATTCAGGTCCAGACTTTGATAATTTCTGTACTGATTCGGATAGCGGTATTATAGAAGAAACTCCAGGACATACAACAACAATTTTAGGTAGTATGTATGATACTTGTCAAGATGATTATACTTTAACTGAATTTTATTGTAATAGTGGTCTTTCAAAAAGTTTGTTAATAAATTGTGATTATAGTTGTATTCAAACAAGAAGTGGTGGATATTGTATTCAAGATTCACCACAAGATCCGGATGCAAATCCAAATGAAGGAATATATTGTGAAGCTTCTTGGCCAATACCTACTAATTATGAAGATTGTTCTGTAAGAACTGGTTGTGGTGACCATAGTTATTGTGAATATGTTTCTAGTGGATTAGCAAATCCTGATAGATGTGAATGTGCTGAAGAAATCGGTCCACTTCCACTTGAAGTACTATCTATAACACATTGTAGTTTTGATGGATGTACTGATGAATTACCATTTGTAATAAATTATATACATTATATAACTCAAGGTTCAACAGTATATATACCAACAATAGATTATATTGCACATAGCCTATATATTGATTGGTCTTTATGGGGAAATGAACCTGCAACAGGTAGTAGTTATGAGATATATTATTACGATTAATTATCGGAGGTTAAAAAATGATAGATGAATGTTCGATATTAGTAACGATAGTTGGTATTGTTTTGTTAAGTTTAGCTATATTTTATCAAAGCTTTTTTGATATAATCGGTTTAACACATTACGGTGCTATGTTATTTTCGCTAATAGTCATAAGCATTGGTACATTAATGCATATTTATGTACATATAAGGAGTTAAAATGCCAACCGTAAGAGAAACTATAAATATGTTGAAAAAACAAAGAAAACGAGGAAACAAATTTGTTTTAAAAGGTCGTGGTAACAAGAATGCTAGTTTAAGACCTGAGCGTGGAAGATAATTTTCTTTTACGCTATTTTTTTATATTTAAATTAACTAGAGGTATCTCATTTATGGCTTTTCTTAGGGTTCTTTTACGTTCTTTTTTCTTTTCCATATTATATATAGTAATAGCATTAAGTACATTTTTTACTTCTGTTGCACGAATGCTACTTGAACCAAATAAGCGATCCAATATTTCAGCTACTTCTTCAATACATTTTTTACATACCACTTTTATTTTCCTCTGTATGCCATTGTTTAAAACATTTTTCAATATTTAATCTAGCATGTGTTTTTCCAATATGGAAACCATATATCAAGCCGAACATAGTCATTACGATTACGTAACCTATCCAATCATTTATAGTTTCTATCACCATCATTCTTTTTGCTCCAATTTGTTTAATATTCTAATTGTTACGAGTAATATCGCCGATAGCATCGCTAGTTCTAAGATGTTTAATGGTTGTATTACTGCACAATATATTAGCAACACCCATCCAAGTATCAAATATATATCGCTTTCTTTAATTTTCATAAAAGCACCAGAAGGGTCTGACCCCTATTTATTGGAATTGGTGCTGACTCTAACTTTCGTTCGAGACTATTACTGTTCTATGGTCTTTTTTGTGACAATCGATACATAGAGTCATTCCACATTTCGGATTTTTGTAATTTTCATAATCTATATGATGGAAGTTTAATTTATCTTTTGAACTACATTCTTCACATTTGTCTTTTTTAAATCCATATCGCATAGCGTAATTCTGAGCTTTTACTTTATGTCTATTTTTATCTTTGTAAATTTTATGTTGTCTTGATATTTCTTCCTTATCTCTTTGGTAACGTTCTCTTTTGCGTTTGTTAACTTTCTCACGATTCTTATGATTGTATAAACGATCTCTTATTACATTCTTTTCTCTTGAAACTACCATTTTCAATTACGCTTAAATATCATTATGTGTAGTTCCTATCTGAACAGCAATCTTAACTTTACCTTTAATCTTCTTTAACTCACAATTACATTTTGGACATTTCATTACGCTTCACCTGTACTCCCCAAGTACTTCCCGACAATACTTACAATCCTTAGTCACACTATGTGTAGTTCTACAACCACAATCATAATTAATTTTCCCACATCTTATACATTGACACATTACGCTTCACCTGTACTATGTTTTCTTCTGCATTCCCCACAAACAAGTTCGTCTTCAATAATGTAACCAAAACAGTCTTCTCTAAATACTCTTTTGCATTTCTTACATTTCATTACGCTTCACCTGTATTCTTTGTACCTTTCTTCTCAAACTCTGGAAATATATCTAGTATAATGCTATTTACTTGTGCATATCTAAAGTCTTCTATCTTTAATGAATTTATACTAAATATTAGTTCTTCTAACCTTTTGTTCAATTCTTTAGTTTCCATTACGCTTCACCTTTTTGTAGTTCTTCAATTACATCTAAACGAGCCTTAATCCACTCAATCTCTTGTTCAACTGTTAGTTTCTTTTTCATTACGCTTCACCGACTTTCCACTCAAACCAGCCTTCTGTAATTTCCTTGAATACTTTTTTATCCATCTTGCAAAAACACAAGTTAGCTTTAGACAAGTTAGCTTCAGACAAGTCAGCTTCAGATAAGTTAGCTTCAGACAAGTCAGCTTCAGATAAGTCAGCTTCAGACAAGTCAGCTTCAGATAAGTTAGCTTTAGATAAGTAAGCTTTAGATAAGTAAGCTTCAGACAAGTCAGCTTCAGACAAGTTAGCTTTAGATAAGTCAGCTTCAGACAAGTTAGCTTTAGGCAAGTAAGCTTTAGATAAGTCAGCTTCAGACAAGTTAGCTTCAGACAAGTTAGCTTTAGACAAGCTTCTTCCTTCCTTGACTGCTCTTTCTACAGCTTCTTTTATTGTTTCTGCTTCAGTTTCATAAATTACTTCATCGTTATATTTGTTTTTAATTTGTATAGTTTTCTTTGTTTCTTTCAGTTCCTCTTTACGAACGTATTTTATTCCATTTATTTTAATTTCATTTTTCATTACGCTTCACCTGTAGTTTCTCTACAATACGGACAATCAGAATGATGTTTCACATCCCAACTCTTACTATAGTTCTTACACTTTGAATTTCCACATACTCTCATTTTAAATCTCCTTTCTTTAATTGATCATCACATTTATCTGAGCATATAATATTTACAAAATGCGGTTCTTTCCCTTTAACACCCTTAGTCCATTCTTCTTTTCCACATACGTAGCATACACATACTTCTGAATCAAATATTGTTGTCATTTTTTTTCACCTTCTTCAAACTTTTCTAATTCATCTATATATTGAACAGTACATAAAATATTATCACATATTAAATAAGTATGTCCTTTTCCTTTTAATGAAGGCATAATTCCTACATTTTCAATTGTAACTTTTTCTTTACAATAATGACATTTGGCTTTAGTAATATCTACATCTAAAAAATCTAACATTACTTTCCGTTGTTTGATAGTTAAACTCATAAATTCCACGTTAATCACCAATAATCTCCTTGCCACCAGCTTTCAATTCAGCATGTGCTTTTTCTAATAAATGATTATAATCCATTGAATTAGATCTCTTTTCTGTTGAATACTTATGAACCAAATCTTTATCTGGTAAGTATAATGCTCTTTCATCACCTTTTTTGTAAAGATTTGAATCCATTACAACTATTCCAGTATCTTCAAATCCTTCATCAATCAGTTTTTCTAAGTTTGATTGTCCTTTAATTTTCATTATAGCTTCCTTCTTCCGCCAATTAACAACGGCTTCCATGTAAGCGATTGCGTTTTTGAGATTATAAGCCTTGAGCAAGTTCTCAAGAGTTTGTTTGTAGAGTTGTTTTTCATTCATTTAGCCCCCATTATACCGTATATACTTACAATTATTAAAAATAACATTGGAAAAAATAGTATAACATACCATAAAAAAGGATTCTCTAAAGGATTCTCTATCAAACGAATTAAGAAATTATTCATTCAAGCACCTCACAATATCCATCTCTGCAACGCTCTACGTGTTGGCGAACACAAGGATTTTCAATGATTTGAATAATTCCATGAGAATCTGTATCAGCACCAATCTGACAACCAGTTTCACCTCTAAAATCAATCACATGTCCTTGCCACCCGTTATGATGTTTACAAGAGTCATCAATTTTATACTCATACTCATCACAGACCCATTGTTCATTCCATTCTTCTTGAGGTTCTGCAACACCATAATTCCCATAATATGCAAATATAAACACACATAACAATAACAATATCCCTATAACCTCTTTCATTAATTTAGTTTTGTTTTTCATTCAGATTAAATCAACTCCTTTAATTGATTCTTTCATTTCTTCATCAGATGGTGTTGTATAATGTTTCTGAATTGTATTTAGTGTATCATTAACTATTTTAGCAGTTTGTTCGGGTGGCATACCTGATGCTTGGTGTAATTTTATACATGTGGCTCTTAAAGCATGAAAAGGTCTTTGCGGAAGATTTGCTTTTATAAGATTACGTTGCAATATATTATACGCACTTTTTGAAGAAATGTGTTTATTATTTTTAAAATGTGATGGAAATAACCATTTTGATTTAGATCGTTGCATCCACATTTGAAGTGCTTGTTCCAATTTTGAATTTATAAATACTTTGTGTAGTGCTTTCTTTTTATGTTCTAAAAAAATTATCTCACTTTTTTCAAAATTTATATTTGAACGTTCTACTGCAACAATATCAGATCTACGCATACCTGTATAAATAGCTAAAGTTAAAAGTGCTTGATGTTCAATATCGGTTATTGAATCTAATAATTTTGAAACTTGTGGTTTTGTTAATGCTTTTTCACCAGAAGTGGTTCTTTTCTTCTCAAATATTATTTTATTTAGTTTTTTCCGTTTTGTTTCCATAACGATAATATGTTACCAACAATACTATATATATCTTTCGTTAGTACCTAAAAGTTACCTTATTATATGGGAATAGGAAACTAATAATTTGTAGTATCTAACTTTCTCGTAGGAGTATCTGGTTGTTTAAAACTTTGATTAGTATTCTTTGGATTAACAGGTCCGAGATATTTTATAGTTTTTGTGCGTACTTTCTTTCCTTCACGCCATGATTTCTGTTCATATTTATATGGAATTCCCTTCACGTTTCGGATCACTACATAATTCATTTTAATTCAGTTTCCAAATTTAAGACTTATTTTCTATCGGATTTTTTGTGTTTATAATGTGTTCGTGGAATTGTTTTTTTTGTTTTTCCAATGCCAATTGTTACATAACTGCTATAAGGATCTTTTTCTATTGTTTTTACACGCTTCCATTTACCATTTATTTTTGCTAATGCCATAATAAGTGTAGTATCTAACTTTTATTTAAAGGTTTCGATTAATAATTATCTAAACAACATTAATATATAGAAATATTATAAAAACCAACAATAAGAATATTGTGGACAATCGCATATCTATTTTTTCTTTTTGCATACTTAGATATGCAATGCTTTTATAAAGGTTTTTCGCTTTCTGTTTTTTTATCCTTATTCAACAATCTTCTTCTGCGTTCCCAATAATCTTCATCCATTTTAAAAAAAAGAGAAGAACTAAATCTTCTCAATACCTTGTTTTTCAACGTTTGGTATGTGCATGAACTCTTTTCCCTTCATCCATTCAGGTGCATTTTCAGGTACAGGAACTTGCACTCTACTTCCATTGAAAATGTGATGCTTCTTTGTTCCACGTTCACGTAATCTAATACGTTCAAAACCTTTATTCGCTGCCTTTAACGCAGCATTTCTTGGTCTTTTACCAGTAAAAACATGATTTGAATCATTTCCGTTTTCCTGTAAGACAAAATATCTTTTCTTTGTTGTTTCCATTTTAGTTAATAGGGGTAACCCTAGTTATATTTAAAGATACCGTTTTCGGTTTTAATAATAATTACTTTTTTACTACCCTTAATTTTGTTGGATTATCTTTTACTTCGCTTTTTAAACGTGTATCTGAATAATTACGTGTATTTTGAGTAATCTATTTTCCCGTTCGATTTGTTCTTAATTGTAATTTAAGTTTATTTACCATAAATATCTATTACAAAAGCTAATATATAAAATTTTCTATTTGGTTTAGAGCAGAATTAAATCTTTTTTATTTTACCTTTATTTGATAATTAATATGTTGTATCTAATTTTCCAGATCCTTTAGATTTTGAATTAACACCACGCCTTGTACCTGAAGAATATCCATAAACTGTTCCTTTTGGTGATTTTCTAAGTTTAGATAAACTTGATTTTTCAAATCCCTCACGAGTATTTATCCACCATGTTTTTCTTGCCATGAATATCTATTACAAAAGCTAATATATAAAATTTTCTATTTGGTTTGAATAAATATAATATATCCATTACTATTGTAGTAAACCCATTACATTAGTATAAGCTAATTTAATCTCCTTATATATCTATAATTATATAATTAATGCGTTACCCCGAAACCTTACTTCGTTTATTATATGCAATATTTTTCAGAAAAAATTTGTACTCTTTATCAGTAGGTTTTCTTTTTAGATCTATATTTGAAAAGTAGGTATATCTATCTATAACCTTTGGATATATGTTTTCCATAACTTTATCCACTTCAATTTTAGTTAAGGCACTTCGATGTACGTTTTTATCGAACTTTTTATAGAAATAAATGTGTGCATTAGTTAAAACATCTCGTTTTAGCTTGAGAATAACAGTATCACTAACGTAATTAATCGATTTACCTTGTCTGATTTTTTTTAATCTCTCTGCATTTTGTGGCCAAACTTTCTTTCTATAAAATTTTCTTATTTTTTTTCTTAAACCTGCTAAATCACCTTTGTAATATGGTTTAAACGAAGTTCGATAGTTTTTCCATCTAGGTGTATCTATTGTATTCATATATAAAACAGAAACGTATGTATCATCTGTAAAATTATATTTTTTCTTTAGAATTGTATCCATACCTGCATATAATTTTCTGAAATATGTTACATAGGTTAATCTAGTTTTTGCAAATCGAAGGTTTGAATTCTTTTTTTTTAACTTGGCTCTATGTTCTTCACTCATTTCCATTTTTCTAGAAACTAGGTAAGTCATTTTAAATTTAATCTCCGTTTAAATTCTTTAGCTTCATCATAATAAACATACTTCTTGTTTTTAGCACCAATAAGATTACAATGTGGACATATATAATACCTTCTTTTTTCTTTTGGATAAAATTGTTTATGACATACTCTACATCTTCTTGCTTTCATTCTGAAGCTTCACCTATTTGGCATTGAGCAGAGTTAAAAACAGTATAACGCATTCTATCCTCATAAATAAGCATAAATTCTCTTATGTTTTCTTTTGGTTTAAACCGTAGTCTTTCGATCTCAACTATCATATATTCAGGTATCTTCATACTTTTTAGCATAGCAATGTCATCAGAACTTACATGTGGTCCAACTATCATGTAATTCCAACTCTCTTTGATAGCATTATGCATCTCAGAAATTGATTGTGTTATGCCTTCAAAACTTATTCCAAAAGTTCTACCTTGTCTTAAACAACCAGCTATGTTCCACGCACAAGGATTATCCTCTGTTTTCATCTGTTTTGAGAATATTACAATCAATTCTTCAATGATGATATTAATCTTACCGAGTTCTTCTTTTGTAATGGATCTATCTTTTAATTTTCTAAATTCTTCTTCACGATATGTATAAATCTTTTCAAGAATTTTTCCAATATAAAATCTTGAATAATTTGGACTCATATCCTTAGAAAATAAGAAAACAGGTATTATACCTCGTTTCAAATCTGAAACAACATCAAAGTCATTATCTTCTTTTAATACATTATCTTCAAATAGTGTTTCAAGTTGCCTGATTAATTTATTTTTTGTTCTACCATCAATAAAAAATGAGTATTCACTAAAATTTTTTTGTGCATCATTTGTTGGAATATTATTAATTTCATTTATTAAGGTTTCAGAAGATTTGAATACTTCAGGTTTTACTTGTTTTAATCTTTTCAATACCCAAGCGGGAGCGCCCGCCAATTCTGCGAACTGACACCAGTCTTTAAAGTTAAACTCTAGTGGTCCAAATGAAAAATGTATTGCTTTCTTTTCTAATTTCCGCATAAATCGTGGAATGTAAATTTTACAATTTTTTATTCCAAAAGGATATTCGCCAGGAAGTAGATTTTTTGCTTTAGTATTTGGTTTGTCAATTGCCTGCCAATCTGCACCTTTCAAATCAAATATTACAGTTTTACGATTGTAGTCCTTACTATAAAATTTTATAATCTGCCCAGAGATCCTTTTTGCTATATTTGTTTTACCCCTACCTGTCGGTGCAAGGATAATCATTCGGGTGGAATTTACATCAAAAGGCATATAAGCAATTTTATTAGTATTCCTTATCGTTCCCAGTGTTATCTGATTTCTCTTTTTCCTTTTTATTCGGGAGTCTACGACTAACATCATCAATTAAATCGTTCATTAAATAAACAATCATATCATTCTTTTCAGTAACTTGATTTAACAAAGCAAGTGTTTGAATTAAAGCTGGATAACATAAATCCTGCATCAAGTACCAATTTTCTTCAGATTTATATTTCTCTAGCTTTTCAACTACATCTTTAATTCCAAGAACTTGTAATCCCATATCAGGTTGTAACATATCTCTATAAGAAATAGAATTATTTGCAACCATGTATCTTATATCCTTCACTAGTTGCAAAAAGTTCTGTTCCTTATCAGGTATCTTTCTAAATTGTTTTTTATTATCCATTTTTACCTGCATAAATCTGTCTTACTTTTTCAGCTTCAAATCCAGCAGCAGCCTTCATTGCGTTATCCCAAATCTGTTGTTGATCCATATTTACTTTTGCAGATTCAACTTTAGATCTAGCAAGTTCATTGTGTAATCTTATGTTTTCAGATTCAATCTTCTTTTGCCTTGCACCCATATTTGAATTAAGTTGAGCCAATCCATTAAGAACTAGTGTACCACCGTTAAAGGGCATAACACTTGAGTTATCAAATCTTATATATTCCATATGATATTTTCCTGGACCCATACCATCTTTTATCTTTATTGCGAATTCGTGTGCATTGTTTCCGCTAAACTGCCATTGCTTTGTAATCATTGACATCCATGCAACATCCGATCGGAATATTCCAAGATGTATTCTTGTGAAATCCATATATATAACTCTCGAAATACTTGGTTGTTTTATATCATTGCTTTGTAATTTTAAATAAAAAGCTATTAACCCAAGCGATATAATTAGTATGAAGAACCATAAGAAAAGCATTCCTATACTGCCTAACATTATTTATTACCTCCCAGATGTGCATAATTGTTATATCCTTTGGCTTTTGCCCATTTCATTGAACCAATTATAAATACGATTACTAAGAAAGCCATCATACCAAGTAAAATTGTTTGCGAAGCATCTGCATCTTTTAACTTCTTTTCTGCTAATGAATTTTCTACTATCAATTTCGTTGTATCATTCTGACAATCTTCAAGTTTTATATTACAGTTACTATATAGCAATCTGTTTTGTTCAAACTTGTTTCCTTCTTGCAATACTTGTTCCATCAAATCAACGTTTACATCCATTTGGTTATTTACTAATGCCCACATTTCATGGTCAGTACACCAAGTTTGATTTGTTACATTATTTTCTTGATTACAAACATAGCTTTCACAATTAAACGTTAGATTAAATTCTTTTGTTCCAGAATCTATGTACTTATCAATTTCTTGAAGTACAGTATCACCTTCATTTAATTGGCATTTTTCATCAGTTATAATTAACTTCAACGTTTTTGTTGAAGATATATTTTGTAGTGTTGAATTTGTTCCATTAACATCTAAAGCACAAAACTCAACAGTTGTATTATCTGAATCCGTTATATTTTTACATTCTCCAGGTGCTAAATTAACTGCTTGAACAAAAGCAGGAATTAGCAAAAGAAGAAATATTATATATATTTTCATTTTTTCTCCAAAAACCTCCCAATTTCTAAACTTCCCGTAACGTCAACTGGAACGGATTGATTATAAATATTTACTTGTGCGTAAGCATGAGTTTTTAAAACTTTTACTTCACAAGTTATGTTTCTTGCTTTCATTAAACTGCAAAAAGCTATGGCGGAATCTTCACAATCCCAAATCCAATATTTTAAAGTTCGTTCTGGCGGACTATATTCTTCTCTTACATCTGAAACGTAAGTTCCTATATTTTGCATTAAATAATGTGTTTGTGAAACTTCACAAGTTAGATTTCCTTCATCACAATCTGCAACAAGTATATTTGCAATTTTTTCAATCTCAGGTGTAGTTTTTACTAAACCATTTATATAAGCTTCTTCTAAACTACTATCAAGTGCTTGTAAAAAGCTGTGTGATGTATCGGGATAAGCATAATTTACGTATAGCATAGACAAAGCGATAATCATAAAGATTATCGTTGCTATGAACCATCCGCTTAAAAAGTAAATTGTTTTTCGGGGATAACTCGGACAGCCTGAACAAGTTGTTCTTAGCCATTGTCGTCCATCCCAGTAACACAAAGGTGCTACTTGTTTTTTTTGTATTTTTGGCAGTTTTAACATATCGCAATACTCCAATATGGATTTGTAGTTACAACTAAATATGATGCTATAATTATAAGCAAAGATATAGTTATCGCAATCCAATATCCACCTTCAAACCAAACTCCGAGATAACCCAAAGCACCAGTTAAAACAACTGCATACACTGCAAATATTAATCCTATAGGTATCATGAACTGCCACCTTCCTTTTCACCTTTAGCTTTTGCATAAGCATCGGCATATTCTTTTTGTAGTGCGTGCGGAATCGGTGATTCCACCGAACTTGGTACTGGTGGTAATCCGATTCTTCCGTAATATAAATCATTAACATATTTCATTGTTTCATCAAAGCACATATTTTCTGGCAAAATTTGTATATGGTTCTTTCTTGGTAATATCATTAAAGTGTATGTGGCTCTAGTTGTTCGATTAAATCTATTTACTTCTTTTAATGGTAACATTGAGTAAGCAACCATTAGTATGGGAAACTTATAATTCTTTCCCCAATATGCTAAATAATTATATTGAGTATAAACGGTATTCTCAGCGAACTTTGTTATATCTGAAGTTAGTTCTCTTGCCGAAGTCGAATAAAACATTCGACCATTTTTAAGCAAGTGTTCAAAACCGTTCTTTATAAACTTGTTTTCATCTATTGATTTTGGTGAAGCTTCTGAATGTGTTATGAAATATATAAATCCAGCTAGTACAACAATAATTACAATTACTCCAATAATCCAACTAATACCACCGCTTGCTTGTGGCGGTGATACAGTTGGAGTAGTTACAGGCGTTACTTCATCGGTTTTAAAAAATGTTGATAAATATCCTATTGCAATAAATGATACTAATAATATCATTGCTACTGCAGACCATTTAACCATTTTGTTTTTCGGTTTTCTCATACTTCTTCAATCATTCCATCTACATCGTAATTGGTTATATGTGTCATATATATTATTCCAAAAAATAATACTAATGCACTAAAAAATGCTATTTCAGCAGTCAAATATGCAATAAAAATAAAGAACATTGCTGCGAACCAATTCCAATAATTAACTTTCATCTTCTCCTCCAAGTTTTCCATCATACTCCAATTTCGTATTCTTAAATCGTAATGCTCTATTGTTAAGTTTGTTAAGCATTACATCATAATCAAATCCTAAACCTTTCCAGAATTTGTAACGATTATTAACAAGTTTTTCACCACGTTCAGTTAAACGGAAGTGTCTTGATCTACCATCTTTTCCTTCATCTTTTTTTATCAATCCCAAATCCATTAACCAACATACTTTATTTTTTAGTGAATACATATTATCAAGATTTAACAAAAATTTTAACTTTTCTAAATTTACTTCATCCATCGTTAATCTTTGTATCTGTCTTAGTATTAGTGTTTCCTTATCCGATATTCGGACTTCTATTATCAATTTTTTTAGCAACTTTCCCATTCTTATTTGATTGGTGATTTGCTCGCTTAATCGTAACTAAGAAAGTTTCACCTACATTTATATTCATTAATTCAATTAACACTGGTGGAATTGTTATTCCCCACGAACTTTGGCTTGACGCTCTAACTTTGTTATAAAAACTTTTTTCGCACATTTTTTACATCTCCTTCTTAAAGCAAACCAATACCACAAGTCCATTTGCTTACCACATTTTTCACATATCATGTTTCTTCCACATATAATAATATCATATTATATAGTATTTTATACTATATTAAACTATATAATACTTTCGCTTTTTAAAGATTAGGCTAATTTTTTCTGAGCAGTATAATGATTGATACGTGCTTTTGCAATCTTTGAGTACTCAGCTTCTTTTTCAATGCCAATAAACTCAACTCCTTCTTTATGTGCTGCAATTCCAGTTGTTCCTGAACCTAAGAATGGGTCTAAAACAACTCCACCTTTAGGCGTTACAAGTCTGATTAAGTATTGCATTAGTTTAATTGGTTTAACTGTTGGATGATTATTCTTCATAGTGCTAGATAGTTGTTTACCATCTTTCCATTCACCATCGTTAGCTACCCCTTTTGTTTGTATAACTGCAACTTTTTTTCTTCCTTCATCTAAATTCTCACAACCAGCGTTTCTCTCACTCCGAGATGCTTTTGCACAATAAAAGAAACGAGATGCTCCGCCTGAATCGTTATGTTCTAATCCTGATGGTTTCCATTTAGTATTTTCATCTTCACTAAAACCTTTCCATGGTGGTGTTTTCACTTCATTATTCAATCTATTTGGTCTTGAACTATTTGATAAATCTCCACTCTGTTCATCTAATAAACGCCCTGCTTCTTCATCTAAAATTATATTCGCTGGGAAGCGACCTTTATTTTGCATGTCTTTATCTATTAACCCATTATTTTTATTAAAAGAGCTTGCCGAATTTATATTTGATTTGGTAATATCTGCTCCTTCACCCTTTTTATCGTTTAACTGCATTTCAATTCTACAACCATCTATATTAATCCCGCCAGTTCCCCATTTAAGAACATTCAAAGCAACGTTCTTTTCAGAGAGTGGTTTTCTAATTAAAATCCAATTTTCTACTGCAGGCTTAAGGGCAGTCCCTTTTCCAGAAATAGCAAAATATTTAAAACATTGATTACATTTATGATATATACGAGATATACTATCGATAGGATATATAGAATATGACACTGAAGAAACCGAATCGGAAACCGAATGCGAATTGCAAGATTTGTTCAAAACCTTTTTACGGATCTCCTTCAGTTCGTAGAGTAACTTGTTCTTTAAGCTGTCGGACAGAATATTATCGTTCTCTTGGGAATCTACTTCAAGGTGCTCCAAAAGGAGAGAAAAATCCTCGTTGGAAAGGGGGACGCTTCCTAAACGATCAAGGTTATATGCTTGTTTTAACTCCAAACCATCATTTTTCAGACAGACATGGTTATGTTCGTGAACATCGTCTTGTAATGGAACAACATCTTGGACGTTTTCTCGATCCAAAAGAAGTTGTCCATCATTTGAATCATGTACGTGCAGATAACCGTCTTGAGAATTTAAAACTTTACCCTTCAAATGGTGATCACAAACGCAGTGAAGGTTGGAAGGAATAATAGTATTTAATTTATTAGATACATTTAGCGATTTTGGAAAGCCTGATCCAAAAATATGATTAACTACATCTCTTATTTCAAAACCAGCTCTTTCTAAACCCATTGCAGTATGATGTGATGTTCTAGGTATCGCCCAAACAAATCCATGTCCACCAGGTTTTAAAACTCTATAAGCTTCTTTAAAAACCGTATATATAAACTCTTGAAAACCTTGAAGACCATTATAACTATCCCATTTTTTTGACATAAATGAAATCCCGGCAGGGGGATCTGTTACAATAGAATCAACCGAATTAGCAGGTAGCTTCTTCATTTCTTCAATGCAATCTCCATTAATTAATTTCATTTTAAAAAACAAGAAATCCCTGCCAGAGTTTTTTGGCAGGTATGTTTGTTAGATTTCTTTTTTATGTACTCAACGAAATCTTGTGATGTCCATCGTTTTTTACCGAGTCTTTCATCATTCTTTTTGCAGTATAGTTCCCAGTGCTGTTGGCAAATGTACTTTCCAATATATTTCATTGTATGAACGTTTTTGCAACCATGAACTTCACATTGATCTATATTTATCACAGTTTACACTTCCACATTAGTAATTTTTGGTGATGTTGTTTCTTTGTGATTGAATCCAACGACTTCAGGAATTGTATATCTTCTTTCTTTCTTTACTCCAGTTACAAGTATTTCTGTATTTAATCCAATAACACCTTTATGTTTTAAAGCAAGATTTACCATTTGTCCATATGCAGATGTTTCTGAAACTCCAATAGTTACACCCCAAGTCATTTTCTTACCATCAATTTCAATTTCAAAAGGTATCTTCTTATTAACTTCAGGTTTACCATTACGTTCAAAAGTTACTTCATATTGTTTTCCAGCTTCTGCTAAAAACTTTACTTCATACTTTCCAGGTTCTGGCGACCACCAGTCTGTATTCATTTCTTCACCACTTTTAAGGTTTATATTTTTATACCAGTCATTATTTTCATTTTCCATTTTTATTGACTCCTATCTCTTTTGAGATTATGAATTTATCTAGTGTTTTGCATTTTGCACTTTCTTCTCCTGCGGTTTTTACACTGATTGAACATATTGCGTTCTTTAATTATTTGCTTTATATGTTCAAGAGATTCGAATAAGCGCGCCTTACATTCTTGATATTCTATTCGCTCTTCACCTTCTCTTCCGACAATATAGAAATACTTTGGGGTATATCCTTGAAGTTCTCCTAAAATATAATTGTAGAACGCTGCTTGCATAATGTACTTTGGTTTTCTTAATTTCTTTGCGTTCTTTAGTTCTTTTACTACATAATGAAACTTTCCAAAATTTGAGGGTTTTGAATCGTCACGAACTAATAAATCTGTTTTTCCGAGAAGTTTTTTACCAACATCAAAAATAGGTATATTCCATAAAACTGCGGGTCCAGATTTCAGTTCGTTTATAACATCTTCGGTAGTCTCAACGAATATTGGCTTAATTCCAGGATATTTTTCCTTAACATTATTCTCTTCGAATTGCTGACCTTTAGCCATAATTAATTTATCATATCCCGATAGTTGATCTTTTTCTGACTCTGGAGCAAATCTAGTACACCAATATAAAAAAGGAGATTGAGCATAAGAATATAAGTCTCTTCCTTGAATAGTTTGCTTGTATAAATTGGTTAGTTTCATATAAGGCTTGCCTCAATTATTTTCTTTTCGTTCTCAGTAATATTATAAATTTTGTAGACTAACTCATCGATTTGATTATCTATTCGCTGAGCTTCTTTCTCAAGACGAGCTTTCTCGTCGGTTTTCTTGTCTCGTAGAGCTTGTATATGTTTATTTATTGATAAGAGGTGGTTAACCAACTGTGCTATCGAAGCTTGTGATATTTTAGGATTGACAACAATCGGGATTTTTTCTATATATCCTTTTTTGATAGTAAAATCTAAAAAGTTTTTTGAGAAATAATAATTAATAAGTTTCGAGTTTATAATCGCTAACAAATACTTGAGATTAATCTTATTGTTCCTAATATGTATACTTGCAGTCTTAAGAAGATAACGTCTTTCAGTATCTAAAGAAGCAACTAATCTCCGTTTTAGACTTAAATTTCTAATCCGCTGTAATACTATTTTTTCAGATTCTAAAAACAAAGATTCATTTCCCGGGTTGGATAATTGTTTGCCATAATTTACATATTCTAGTTCAGGTTCCATAAAATATCTACTAATATTCCTGCTCCGTAAGATTGGTTTATATCCGTTACTTAGTTTTACTCTAGAAATATATTTTTTATCATTACCCGTCTTTATACCTTCACTTGAAACATAGGAGATGTCTTTTAATTTGTTAGGTATCTTATTCAACTTATTCAATATAGTATCTGACGGATTTACTTGTATATTTATTTGATGACCTTCTTGATTTAACCATCTTTTTTGATTAATTGAATAACATTCCTGCGCTTTCTTTAAATTTATGTCTTTCAATTTAATTTTCTTATCATACAAAACCACGCCCGTCTTACTTCTAGAAATTTTAGTCTTTTGTAGAATAAGTATAATCGTATCCACAGTAGGCTCATTGAAAACATTTTGTGGCATCGATAATATCTTCTTTATAGAAGAATTATTTAGTAGATAAGATCTTAATTTTAAGGAATTTCGGTTAGTTAAAAATGTGTTAGGAACTATAAATCCTAGATATCCACCATCACGTAATAATCCTAGCGCTCGATCTATAAATAATTCAAAAGAATCTAGTTCGCCTTGCGCAGTTGTATATGTATTTAGATATTTCATTTCTATTTTATTGAATGTAGCACCATATGGTGGATTTCCAATTATAACATCAAAGCCACCTTTTATCATTATATCTTTGAAATCTTCGCCCCATTTTAGCGACCTATCTACGACTTTACTATCATCAATTAAACTATTACCCACTCGGATATTTTCTCGTAAAGTTGGAAGTCTATGTTTCTTTTCAGCGGCCTTTAGTAAAAGATTTAACTGAGATATTTCCGTAGCCTTAGGATCAAGATCAACACCAAATATATTATTTTCGAGTATCCGAACTTTCTCGCTATACATCACAACTCCTTTACCAGAAAGATCTAATTTTGTCTGTTCCGTAGCACCTTTTATATTTAGCATCACAAGATAATCGAACGCTTTCATCAAAAAAGAACCAGAACCGCAAGCAGGATCGAGTACCTTTATATTCTTCATATTGAATTTCTTGTTTTTAGCTAGTTCTCCAATAGTGTTCCTCACTATATAATCGACCACATATGTAGGAGTATAATAAATGCCTTGCTCTTTACGATGAGCTTTGCCGGATGTAAGCTTTGCTCGTTTCGGAGTTTTCTTAAGAATATGTCCTAAATACTGTTCATATATATTACCAAGCACGTCAGCATCTATTGCAGAGAAATCGTAAGGAATTCTGTCTGGTGTCTCGAATAATCCCTCCACAATCTTTTCGAGTACTGTATCTGTGATTATTAGATCTTCACAAAGGTGTTTTTCAAATAATTTACTATTGTATATATCATCAATTATTCTGAATTGCACATTTAGTTTATTATAGAGTCGCTTATGTCTATCGGCTCTAACTATATTTCTTAGAAAAGGCTCCTCTAGCTGTCTATCTTCGAGTACTCTTATGAATATGAGTCTATCTAGTATTCGTTGTACTGACTCATCTAATTCATCTCTAGACATATCTTTAATTCTATTATTTTTTAAAACGTCTTTAGTTAATAATTCTCTAAATTTAGTCAGGTCGCTAAGAAGCCGTTTATCAATCGGTATTTTCTTAGTTTTATTACCCCACTTCTCCGCTTCTTTAGTCAACAATCTTTCAGCAAAACTATCTTTAGATAGTAGAAGCAATTGATCAATTCGATTCAGAAAATTATGACAATCTATAGAAAAGAATAGACTTTGCGGTGGATTGATAGTTTTCCATTCAGCATTAAATACTTTAATACCTTCAAAGTCGGTTAAAATTGCCCAAGTACAACCCTTTAGATAAGCATAATTAATAGCTTGTTCCACATATTGAGGATCATCTAAGTTAGCTTTAAGTGGTTTAGCTTCCAGGAAGAATTTAGGAATGCCATCTATCCTAAATCCATAATCTACTCTGCCTTTAGATATTTTTTCCTCCGCAGATACTTCTGAAGAATCTTCAATATTCCATCCAAGCGCCCGAAACAACGGTAGAATAAAGTCTTTTTTAGTCATTTCTTCATTATAACTCTTAATTTTTCCAGAATCTACTAGTTTAGAATATTTATTTAGAAGTAAGACAATTTCGCTTCTAACTGCTTCTTTATTCATTAATTCATCTCCGAGTAAACAATCATTTCTTACGAGCAACCTTTTTATTCTTTTTGGGTTTGTTCCAGTAAGGTGATTTACAGTGCGGGCATATGATCGGTAGCGTCCGTTTCTTTGTGCGAGGTATCCATTCCCACTTACATCTCTCGCATCGATATCCCTTAACTGTAATCTTGATTATCGCCATAAAATCTATAGACTTGGACCTATTTAAAACTTTCTAAAACATCGTTTCTGAAAACATAGTTTATATAATATACTTATGAAATATGTACTTAGATAAGTTAATTCGATAACGTTATAAGTACTTGATTAGACCTTAAATAAGTACTAATATGCAAAAACAGATCAAAATTACATTATCTGATGAAGCATTCAAAATTATAACTAAAAGAGCAAAGAAATTAGGTATGCTAAAAGCAAGTTATTGCTATAATATTATTTTTGAACACATTAGAAACGAGATTGAGAAATGAACTTACAAGAATTTAAAGCTAAACTTAGAGAAAAAGTAGATCTAGAACGTAATCAATTATTCCAGAAAGGTCTAAATCTTGAGATGGATTATGCTGAGAAATTCTGTATGAAATGTATTGGAACTGAAAAGCAGAAACGACGTAGCTGTGATAATCTAGACGATACGCAGGTAATCGGTTGCAGAACGATGGACCAATGGATTAATAAAAGAATGAAATCAGAAAGAAAAAAATGTGCGAAACAGGATCTTATCCTGTTCGCTCTACAAGTTCTTGAACTGCGTCAAGAACAATTTTTGGTATGATAGCAGAGCCATCTCCAATCTTAGTTACAAGTTCATGTCTAAGTGAATCATTTGCTAATCGCTGTTGTCCAAATCTTTTGATTTTTTCTTTTCTGTACTGCCAATTACTTTCAAGTATGTCTGATCCGTCTATGCTAAAGCCGTGACCAACAGGTGTTGGCCATACTTTCATGCAACATCCAGAAAAGCCATACACATATACTATAAATGGCGATACTGCGATATCTTTAAACTTATATTCAAAGTGCGTAGATAGTCGTTTAGGACAGTTAACCGCAATAAACGGTTTCTTAAGCTGTTTTAGCAAAGCATACTTCTCAGCGTGCGTTGTCATCAATCCATATATCCATTTAGTATATGCGATATTATCTTCGTTGTCCCTAACTATTTTTACCAATTTTGATAATTTAGTATGGTTATCTTTTAGATCTAAAAGAACCACAATTATCTAACATTTTTACGAGCCGTTTTTGCCCATATTTCCAACAATATTCTTGTGCATATTCTAATGATTCTATACACATTTTATTCTTTTCCCCAAAGTTTTATATGTTCAATATCATTAATTTTAATTAATATAATATCTGCGTCTTCAATCATCTTCTTTTCATCATCACCAATATCTTCTACAATCAAAACAAAATGGCGTTCATACTCATCTAAATACGGCTTACTACATAATTTACTATTCCAACCAACATAATATTGTTTATAATTATTAATCTGACGCACAATAGCACCAATATCTTTAAGGTCTTTCTTCGTTTTTACTTCAATTATAAATTCAAATATTTTATTAGATTCCTTATAACATGAAAACGGTTTCAAGAAACTTGATTTAATATGCATAATTATATCAACATATCCTTTAGTAGTTTTATATTGACCCTCTCCTTTAACTAATGGATATTCAATAGTTCTTTCAATTTTCACACTATTTTCAAAACTAGCTTTAGCAATTATATTACATCTGCGTTTTAATTCTTCCTTAAGTTCACCTAAATTTACAATAGAATCATCTAAAAAGCCGAACTGTTCTGTACTACTTAATAATGAGGTATTATTATAAGTCTGTTTGCGAGGTTCTTGTATATAATAATTATTTAACTTCCAATCTTTTATATCTAGTCTAATCATATCTTGATAAACTTTTGAAGTCCAAACATTTTGTTCTCCAAGAAACTTTTTTACGAGTAATCTTCTCAATAAATCTTTATCTAATTTCATAATTAATTTGTCATGTTCTATTCCCATTTTTTACTCCCACGTTATTAATAACGTTGAAACTATAAATTTCTTGCTCTGCGTATAGCGAAACCGTAACCTTCCGAACCTTCCGAACCTTTCCATAGCTATAGACTCTTTGATATAGTGAAAGTATATATGGTACGCAAAGGTTGAAAAGGTTACGTAGGTTACGAGCATAGCGAATATAGTACGTTTTCGTTGTATGTGGCTTATATTGTCTGCGTATAGTGTTTATCATATTTTATCTCCTTTTTCTTCATTATTTAATTTAATAAATTTAAATTTACGATCAGAACCTCGAGCTTTTTTATCAAATATATCAAGTTTAATATCTGACAATATTCTTCCAATAAATTTAGATAATAACATTCCAAATGCAGTTTGACCAGAACGATTAAGAAAATCAATATGGCTGAACATTCCACTTTTATCCAAAAGAACTTGCTCCTGTATATCTAATTTTGTCATTAACTTATCTTTATTTAAATTATAACATATCTCAAAAAGAAGTTTCATATCTCTAGTTATATCATCACCACCTACATCTATTGTTTCTTTATCAGCAACACATGGGTTTCCAAGTTCGGCAGCTTCCATAATTCCTCCGCAAATCTTAGCCCATTCTGGAAAAGAAGCAAATAATATACTACTAGGTATACTTTTATTATCCATCCAGTTTCTAACAAGTGCATAAAGTGCAGATATAATATCTTCACGATTTTTAATTATCCAACCATGTAGATTTGGCTTCTCAAAAGCACGCGTATTAGCATCTTCGATATCTAAAAACAATCTTACAAATCTACATCTATTAGCAAAGTCAGCAGTAAAACCTACACCTGTGTTTCCACTTAAACTAAAATCCATTTCATTAGCAAAAGTTAAATTTTCGCTACGCCCTAGAACTCTATCTGAAAAAGTAGTAGAAGTTACAACACTTTCAAGTGTAGCATTGTTTATATATCCCTTATTATTAGAAAAGTGAATTCTTTTTCTACCTGCTATGAATGCTCCCATTAACTTCTTTCTTAATTCATCAGTATTATTACTTCTAGCATTTTCGCTAGTGCTAACTGGTGGATCTTCAATTACATGTCCCTCATAAACAATACTCGTTACGCCAGCCATGTAATCTTTACCAGCTCTTTCTCGATTAGCCATATAAAAAAATACTGGAGTTCTAACATTAAAATCACTAAATAACCCTCTCAAAAATGGTGTTAGCAAAGCAGATATTGCATTAGTTTTATCTTGTGGATTTTGATAACAGAATTCTTCAAAAATAGTATTTATAATAATTTTTGCATCTTTCAAACTCATTTCAGGTTTACTAATTTTAGGTGCATCATAAGGCAACCAAGAATTGAATCTTTTATCATATCCAACAATTGGGAAAGTAAGTTTCCCCTTATACAATATTGGCAAAGGAATCGTAAATATTCTATCAATCTGAGGTAGTTTATTTTCTAAAATTGCTGAGCAAAGAACAGTTTTCGCTAATTGTGCACTCATGCTACGCCTATTAAAAATTAAACCATTTTCCTTAGTGAATGATTCACAACCAGGAGTGATATGCTGTTCGACCAAAGTAATAAACCTATTTGGAGTAACTTCTGAAAATCCCATAAACTTTACATCTTCACTATCTTGCAACTTAATTTTTCTAATTTCAATAATCGTTTTTGAATCTGGGCGAAAGAAGAATTCATTTTTAGAACTTATTTTATCTGCAACTTCTGTTGCGAATTCACTTGTAAGTTTATTATTGGTAGGTAAAATAACTTTTGTTCCATTACTAAATTTATTTTCAACTACTGCATTTTCTTCATTATCATTTACAGTTGCTTTAATTACAGGCATAGCAAAAATTTCAGCAAATACTGGCAAAATGATTTTATATTTTATATATATTTCATTTTTAAATTTATTATACACTTCTGAAGTCATTATTTCATCTAATGCACATAAGTGAATTAATCCCGCAACTAATTGGCTTTGTAATTTTTCATCTTCCAATGGATTATTTTTTAACCATTTAGATATACTATTAAAAAACAATTTTGAACTTGTTTCACTCATTTTTTCTTAATCTCAACATGTTGTTTATAATTAAATAAACACGCTTGAACTGCATGTGAGCGATTTGCAAAAATCTTTTTTTCGACCATCGTGTCTATCCACTCAAGTAAATCATACTCCAGATATATGGATACATTCGTGCCTTTTTCTTCGGAATCGTTTTTGTTTATCATAATAGTTTATATTATATACTAATATATAAAGATTGTGGTTTTATCAAAAAATAACAAAAAAACTAACGCAAATCCTTTTCAGATTTGCGTATCAAATCCTTTATCTTCAGCTTTTGCACTCAATCTATGTTCAATAGCTTCTGCACAGAATTGACAAAGTGGATATACTGCACCTTTTTCAAATCCAATAGTTCCATTACCCTTAGCCAATCTTCCACACCAAGAACATTCTACTACATCATTTTCTTTTTTCATTCAAAATTCTCCTTCCAAACTTTTGGCGGTAAATGTTCTCTAATTGCATCTATAAGACGTATCTTGTCAAAATCGCTTAAGTCAGGTAATAATGCAACGAATTCTTTTATTTTTAATTGATTCAATCCTTCTATTTTCATATTTTATTTTCTCCATTTTTACGCATCTGTTCTAATATCCAATATACTGCTAACCATAATATAACAAAACTAATTCCAATTATAGCAATTATTGTAATTAAACTCATTTTTTACCACCATACTCTAATTTGCGTTTACAAGTAGGACATAATAGTGGTTCTTTTTTAAGAACTCTTTCAGTCTTTTCTTCAAATCTTGGTGTCCATATATGCTCACAAGCTAAACACTTAACATACATAACAACCTTAGTTCCCATAATGGATTCATTAATCCATTCATATTTTTTTTCTTTTGTTTTTCCCATCGTAAAACTCAAGAGCTGTTGAAAGCTTTTGAGCAGGTGAATCCCATGCAAGGATTGAGTATAAAGGAGCTAATAAGCTCCCCGACATGATTGCAGAATCTCAGCAGTTTCAGACTGATGTTCCAATTCGCCTAAATAAAAACTCATTGGAGTATATCCTTTTGAATTGCCAAACGCAACCGTTATCTTTTTGAAAAACTTTTTTATTGTTTCCATTGTACTTATATACGTAGTTAAGGGTTTATAACCCTTTCGGTATAGCTATTGCTTTATAAAAGAAAACTAATAAATATTAAAAGATTTAATCGTTTTGAAAAATTAAGGTTAAAATCGTTATAATTTTATATCCATTTTCCATAATAGGGCTTATTTTCATAAAATATATACTAAAAATAGTACCTATATATTTTTAAGGCATATATCATATAAAAATCTTAATAATTTTAAATCTAAACATATCAAAAACTATTACTTATATTATCAAAAAAGCTATCAGAATTTTTGCTACTTTTTAATTCTCTGCTTAAATCACCTTGTAATTGAAAGCCACCATCAAATGTAGTTCCACCCGTATTCTTGAAATGCTTTCCAACCTTAACCATAGATTCATTAAGATTCTTTCCACCTGTAAAACTCATTAATAAATGTATAATATCATCTCTTGAAAAGCTATTATTAAACTTAGTAACTTTCTTTTTAAATCGGGCTTCTTCAATTGTTACTTTCATATTATCTCATAAAAGCTGGTCGCATTACAAACCATATAAAGCAAATAGCTGATATTATTAAATGTCTTCAGTAGGTGCATAATCATATTTATCAAAGGTTACAGTACAAACTGCCGATACAGTTGGAATAACTAAACAAAGTAATAAAACGGTTAAAGCTATTATTATTTTTTTCATTCTCTTATTTTTCTCCCTATTGAACCCACAAGTACAGTCATAAGCGAAATAGATATTAAAATTATTATAACCATAAGAGCATTTGTTTTAAAGTAAACTACAATATCATTAAGATTTTCAGTTAGTTGTGTACTAACGCCACTCATTTGCTCGATTATAAATGGTTGTTGAACATCTGTAACTATCAATGGTGCAGTTGGATCTAAATCTAAAATTGTAGGTGAACCACTACTACCACCTGTTCCACTAGTTGAAGCACCTGTTGAAACTTGTACACAGTATGGTCCAACCGAAACTCCATCTCCAACAGTATTATTACATTGGAAGTAAAAACAATATCTTTCACCAGAAACAAAACCAGTCATTAAATTAGTATGTTCTATATCACCTGTTGAACTCATTATTGTTCCATCAGTTACGTTAGTCATTGCACTTGTTGAATAATAACAAGTACTCTCTGTATGTGTTGTTATATTATAAGTCCATTCACCAGTTGAAGGTGTAAATACTGTTCCGTCAATCGGACTTACAGTAAGAATCTCTGGAACATTTGAAATTATTTCAAACGTTAAATCTACCTTATTCTTATTTACTGCACCTGCACTTGGATCGATATCAACCCATTCGTTCTTTTTCCAATTATCATGTGTTAGTGTTATCAAATATTTATTAGTATCAATTTCTTTAACTTCAATATCAATACCTTGTTTTAGTTCAGCTTCATAAAAGTCAAAATAATACATTTTATCTGGCGTTATAAAGTGAGCATTACCAAAGGGACTATTTTCAACAAGTTCCATATCATTTATAATAAACTTAACTTCGCCATCTTTATTTGTTTTAATTCGATAATCAATTTTTGAATAATCATCAACATCTTTTATAGTAGTTTTTACTTTTGTACCATCAGCAACTTCAACTTCATATTTATATTCATTATTCTGCATAACAATTATATTATTTGAATTATAATCTTTCTTTGAGTTTCCATGATTATGCGTACCATCTTCCATTACAAGCTTCATTTCTTCTTTTTTGTACTTATCTTTTTCTTGTAATTCATTGTGCGTATCCCAAGCCATAAGTGTTAAATTGTAATCTCCATCAGGATAATCAGTTACATTTACTCCATCTGCCCAAGTAAAACTCATGTTTCCACGTACATCTAATTCTGTTGAATTCATCGTAGTTCCATTTTGATAAACTATTGTATAATTCATAGAATCTAAAACCGTTTCATCTTCCGCTGTGAAATTTATATACATTGTTGGAAATGATACTCTAAGATGTGTTGTTGTATTATCTATATCAAAATAGTTTGAAGTTATTAATGGCGAAACAAAATCCCAGAAGCCTTCAAGTCCTGAAACGTTCCATCCTAAGACCACCATGTTTTCAGGTCCAATTGAATTTCCATTTGATAAGGCAGCGTATTTCCATAGATAAGCAGTCATTGTTGATTGGTTTATTGTCCATTTGTTTGTTGCTCCACCTGTAATGGTTACGTTTGATGTTGTATTTCCGATTAAGTTTATTGTTCCTGAACTTGTTCCGAATCCTGCACCTGCTGTGTCTTCAAAAGTTAAAACTGATGGTGCTGTTAGGTTTAGTGTTCCACTAATATACGCAGTTTCTGTATTTAAATTATATCCTTCACTACTTAATGTATCTGAATTTATCGTAAATACAGAATTAACAGTTACATCTCCACCTAAGTTTCTATTTTCTTGTAGATATAGATGATTATAGGTTGTAGAAGTAACATCAGCATTTCCAGTAATATATATTATTCTATAAATATTAGCCAATGTTCCACTTCCAATAATTGGTGAAACACTACCTTTTATTTGTAAATCTACATCAATAGCACCATCTGTAAATGTTCCATCGCCAGTTGTTAGTGTTCCAGAAACAGCCATATTATCTGTACCTGTTGAATCTAAAGGCGTAAGTGTTGTTGTTTTTCCTGTTTGAGCAACTTCTAAGTTAGAAAATTCTAATAAATTATGCTGATAAGATATACTTCCATTTCCAGTCATATTAACTGTACTTGTTCCTTCTGCGAATGTTCCACCAGCAGCCCAAACTGTTGAATGTGATGCAGTTCCAGTATTACTTCCAATTGAATCTGTTACAGTTGTTCCAGTTCCAGTATCAAATTGGTAACATGAAACTAATTCTGTTTGGTTTGACATTTCTGAACATTTTGCAAACATATTTGAACGGATTTCACTTTCTGTTAAAGCTGTATTGTATATGGAAACTCTACCAATTTCACCATTAAAATAAGCACCTGCTGGACTTCCAGCTCCACCATCATAACTTCCAATTATGACTTTTGTTGAACCAGTAGTTATTACATTATTATTTGTTGTAGTGTCAACTAATTTTCCATCAACATAAAGTTTCATATCATCAGAAGCCAAACTTGTATCATATGTAGCAACAGCATAATGCCATTTATCATCATTATACGTATCTGAACTTGTAACATCAATTCCACCAGAATTAATTTTAAAAATAACATTTCCACTAGATAATTGCATAGTCCAGGGCGACCATTTACTTACTACATTCATTGTTCCAGAACCAGTTGTTTTAAACCAAGCACCAACTGTAATATTATTAGCTATATCTAAATTATCTGCATCATCAATAACAACAGCTTCACTTCCATCCAGATCCAATGCAGACTTTCCAATTAATCCACCTGAAGATTGCCAGTCACCTGAAACATCAAAATTAGATGACCCCGCTACAATAATACCACCATTTGCCAAAATCATATCTGTAATATCAAAATTATTATTAGTGGTAGTTAGTGTTCCCGAAGCTACTGTTAGTTTATTTCCAGTACCGTCAAATCCTTGTGGATTACTTGCTTTAATAGATGTTGCTCCCGCTGAATTTATTACAACATTTTCTGCGAAAAGGTTTTGATTTGGGTCACTTCCAGCAGACCAATCATTTTCAGTTGCCCCAGTAATAATCACAGTAGAATTAGCCCAAGTATTTGAAGCAGAAACAGAACTCATACTTATTCTATTAGCATAAATTAAAGAATCATCTGTATTAATTATTCCATTAATATTTAATAATCCGCTAAACTCTGCTCTCTGTCCGTTTAAGTCAAAAGTATCTCCTGAGCTAACTGTGAAAGCTGCGAACTTGCAATCTCCATCAAGAGTTATTGTTTCACCACTACTTGTTGTTGTAACAGCTCGTTGGAAATCCATCCACTTCAAAGACCATGTTTTATCGTTTTGTCCCCAACTCCATTCATTTCCTACAACAATTACAGGATATAATTGTGAAGCACCTGTAAAAATAGTATCTCCAACATTACTTCTAAAACTTCCTGCTGTTACATTTATTGTTCCAGATTGTGTTGAATTTCCGAAAGTATGATTTGTCCACCAATAACTTAATGATGCTGAAGATGTTACAGAATTTATGATAGTTGTATTTTTCTTAACTTCTACATTTGCACCAGCAATTATAACATCATAAAAAACAGGTTCTACACTTCCACTTGCTTGTATATCAAGAGTTCCATTGAAAGTCATTGTTCCATCATTGTGTGTAAATGTTCCATCATTATCAAAGTTTCCTGAGATTGTTGTTGTTCCATTGGTAGCTGAATATTCACCACTTGATTCTACAGTCAAAGAACCGATAGTTATTTGATTTGCGTGATATGCTGAATTATGATAT
>Ga0208904_1000613_pt1 | contig 28116 bp, 23 predicted proteins | sample AntAceMetag02UKB_FD_184774 | JGI IMG/M metagenome (GOLD analysis project Ga0208904, IMG submission 184774) | Saline lake microbial communities from Ace Lake, Antarctica - Antarctic Ace Lake Metagenome 02UKB (SPAdes) (version 2) | ecosystem: Environmental > Aquatic > Non-marine Saline and...
ATGTCTTTGATCGTTTTTTCTGCACTGTCTGACGTTTTCATTGTGACTCCTTTGCTACTTTGTTAATGTACAAAAGTGTCTCTTATTTTCTTACCTCAAACTGTCCACTTTACTCTGACGTCAAACAGTGTTTAACAAATTTATTTATACTTATTCTTAAACAAGATATAATAATGTCCTTCTAATAACAATAGTATTATACTTGCCTTTGGTTTTTTTTAAAAAATCACACAGCTTGACCCCATAGTGTACATTAAGCCTCATTAAGTAATATATCCACCTCAAAAACCCTCTATTTTAACCCTCTAAAACACCTCAAAATAATAAAATTTATTTACCAGCCACATCTTGGTACACATGAACTCTAAAACCCGCATAGATAAAGGCTCTCCACTGTACTCTTAATCCGTTGGTTCTAGGTTCAAGTCCTAGATGGCGTACCATTTCCCCATTCTAGTGATGGGGATTTTTTATTGCCCTGTGTTTTTGAGAGATGTTTTGAGACATTTCAATATGCGAGGGGGAGAATGGGAGATGGGGAGCGCTGGGCGCTGAGAAAGTAAACGAAGAAATATAAATTATGAGTTATGCCTGTCCCCCGAAGCCTTGGCGAAGAAGGAAGTAGAAGAAAATATTTACTTCGATATTCGCATATCGACGTTCCTTGTTCTGAGATCAATTTGCAAGTCGTAAATGAAAATAATATAAATAAAGAAAAAAGGAGCTCACATGGAGCCCCTACTTTAGTCTTTATACCTCTACTACGCTCCTTTTGAGCTTCGAAGAGCAAGCTTTAGTCTTTTATCTTCACAAGGATTAACGAACGCTGAATTGGGAAGTGAATATTTACTTCATAAATCACATATCAACATTCCTTGTTCTGAGGTCAATCTAGTAAATTACTTACACTAGCACATCACACTGTTTGAATAATGGGGGAATGTCACTAAAATTATTAAAAATATAGATTGGTATTACAAAAGGCGCGCATTATTTTATATATTATAACAAGAATAAACGGGTTGATCACGAAAGGATCAAATAAAATGAAAAAAATTATGTCGGTTATGTGTGGAGTTCTGCTATGTTCTGCTTTATTTGCACAATTTAATCTCGGATTGAGGGTCAGTGCCAATTATCCATATCTCGGGACGGAAGATTTTCAGGGCTACCTGGATGCCGTAAAAGACCCTGCTAGTATCAACGGATGTATGGCTGGTGTTTTTATAGGTGCAAGTTTTGGTAATTTTGGCATTCAACTCGAAGCCAACGCACCGTTGGAAGACTTTTCTGTTGCTCGCCTTGTTAACGGCGACCCTTTTATGGAAGTCATCTCTGGCACCCAATTCAATTACCAGTATGTGAATGCAGTCCTCATGGCGCGTTTTGAACTGGATCTTTCGATCATTAAACCTTATCTAGGGGCAGGCATCAATGTCGGGGTTCCCATTGTAGACCTGATTAACCAAGAAACGACCGTTGATATGGGGAATTTCGATTTCAACCGACTCGGTTTTGCCTTCAGTTTCGGTGTCGTTCTGCTTGATTTCATCGACGTGGATCTGCGTTATACCACGGGCATTACCGACATCAGCACCTTCGAACTTCTGACTGACGATCCGAATTTCGGGCAGCTGGTACGATTATCGGTAGGATTACACCTCTTTTAAAAAATATAAGGTAAACATGTCCTCGGAATCTGTCTCAGTGGGGGAATGCACATAAAACCCTCATACATATAGGGACATACCACTCACTCCCCTATTTTGGGGAGTTTTTTTATTGTATAAAAAAACCATCCAATTAAAGGTGGCTATTTAATTTGACTAACATAATGGCCTGTCCGATTTTGGAAAAGACGGTTAATAATTAAGAAAGGTCAAATAAGTCTTTTAAAAACTTTACAGGTGTTATACATTGCAAAGTCAATACTTATCAAGAAAGTGGAGCAAGACATGAAGAAATTATTTTTGATTTTGTTATCGATTTTTACATTGTTCTTTTTACTAAGCTGTGATCTGTTTGATTTCGGTGGCGACGATGGCGGTGGCGATTTCGGTGGCGATGGTGGCGATACTGACACTGTAGGATTGGTAATGATCCAAGGTGGAACTTTTACTATGGGAGATGTTTGGGATGATGGTTTAATGAATGAAAAGCCCACTCATACCGTAACATTAAGCGATTTCTATCTTGGGACTAAAGAGATAACTCATCTTGAGTATATTGAATTTATGAATGAAGCCGGCATAGATTCCACCGCTATTCATAACGGAAACAAACTTATAGCTATTGATTACAGTTTTACTCCCGTGGGTTACAATGGCAGTTCATTTTATTTTAAGGGATCTATATATGCCGATTCAATTAATTGTCCGATGATCTATGTTAGCTGGTATGGAGCTGTTGAATATTGCAATTGGTTGAGTGAAGAAGATGAATATCAAAAAGTATATACAATAAGTGAAGGAAGTGTCACTGCCGATTTTAGTAAAAATGGTTATCGTTTACCCACAGAAGCAGAGTGGGAATATGCAGCAAGAAGTAAAGGCAGAGATGACTGCAAGTATAGTGGAACCAATATGGAAAACGAATTAGATACTTATGCCTGGTATAATTCAAATAGCGGTAATAAGACCCATCCTGTGGGTACTAAGCAATCCAATGATCTTGGTCTTTATGATATGAGCGGAAATGTACGTGAATGGTGCTGGGATGGGTATGGTACATATTCATCAAATTCACAAACGAACCCAAGTGGACCAATAGGTACCAACCGTGTGTTGCGTGGCGGCTCTTGGCTCCGTAGCGCCTCGAACTGTCGCGTTGCTCTTCGCTTCAACGGCCACCCGGTCGGTACTACCTTCAATTATGGTTTCCGACTGGCTTTGAATTCAGGAAGTTGATATTTATCATTTTGTGAGTAGGGGTGCTTTTCCCTGAGCAAGGCGGTAAAAGAGAAAAGCGACGCGAAAAAAGTATAAAAATATATTGTTTGAAATAAGTCTTCTTCCTATAAACTGGAGAGTTGAATCTAATGGTAGATATTATACCTCAAATATGTAATTTTGCCAGTTCTAAACCTCTGTATTTTATAGCACTTATACACCCTAAATCACAAAATAAAATTTACCAGCCACATATTGGGTCACATGAACCGTAAAACCCGCATGGTTAAAGGGCGAACACTGTACTCTTATCCGCCAGCTGGCGGATCTAGGTTCCCCTGATCCTTCGGGGCTAGATGGCGTACGACGACGACCCTATCTTGGAGAGTTTTGTTTTTAGGGTATTTTATTTATGAGAGAAGATTTTTGGGTATTTCAAAATGCGAGGGGTAGAAGCGGAGAGATGGAGAGAACGGGAGCGGAATAATGAATATCGAACACTGAACATCAGAACAATCGAAGTAAATATCTAATGTGCGACCTTGGGATCAATCGACCTACTTACTGCCTACTGATATGTTTAGGGTGTTTCTATTACCCACAGTGCAAAAATTTCTTTACCAATTTCATCGTTTCATCTTTGTTTCCGGAAATTCTTTCTCTTAAATCTTCGTCATTGTGGGCTTTTAGTTTTTTTGCTATCCCTTGAATGATCTCTTCGGTAAAAACACCCTGTTGTTTAAAAATATCAGCTTTTTCAAGCAAGGCTTGTGCCGCGGCTTTACAGGAATCCGGTAACTGTGAAAGGCTTTTTTGTTTTACTTTGTTTTTGCCAAAAAAGATATTTCCATTAATAAAAGTTTCTTCTGCAAATTCTAATCCATTCGGCATTTCAAAACCATGTCTTGCCCCTACACAAATACCGGCAATCAGCAAATATATATCAGCAGAGCCATCGGGACTTCTAAGTTCAAACGTCTGCTTGCCGCTGTAATCCTTTTTTAAAGGCTTTTCCAGGGGGTTCGTTTTTGCGATCATATCCTTAGTTGTTGCCCATCCCAACGGTACACGGATCAGTGCTGAACGATTGCGTTCACCCCAGCAGATGCTGGTCGGCGCTTCCTGATGGGGGAACCAATCTAAAATAACTGGTGGGAATCGTATTGCCAAAAGCACAAAGTGCCGGTGCTAAATCTAATACCCCTGCTATAACTTTTTTAGCCATATCGCTTAATTTGCCGTTTTCGAGTGTGGCATTTTTGCCGTTTTTCATTGGACGCATATGAATATGCATTCCACTGCCGGCCTTACCTGTTGTTATCTTCGGGGCAAAACTTATCGTAACGCCATATCTGTACGCGATCTCTCGTAGTATCCATTTGGCAATGATGATCTGATCGGTAGCATCTTCAACATTTACAGGTAAAAATTCAATTTCATGTTGTTCAAAATCAAATTCGTCGTCACAGAAATTACCCACTTCGGAATGCCCGTATTTAACATTCCCTCCGACTTGAGCTATCGTCAGCATGGCATCAATACGCAATTGTTCCCATTTTACAAAAGGAGCAGATTCATGATAACCTCGTTGATCATTTGTTCTGTAATCATCATTCCTTTTGCTTATCACATAGTATTCAATTTCTGCCATGACCTCTAATTCGTAACCGGTTGCATCAACAAGTGCACGATGAGCTTTACGTATGATGTTTTCAGGTGCACCGACTAAGGGATCTCCCGATCGATTATGGAAAGAGCAAAGAATATCTACTGCAGGCACGTCCGAAAAAGGATTGAGAAAGGCTGTTCTGAATCGCGGGACCACGTATAGATCGCTGGATCCCGCTTCCAGAAAATTAAACAGACTGCTTCCGTCAACTCGTTCGCCGCTTGATAATATTGATTCCAGATGTTCATGACTTTGAATAACAAAATTCAACACCTTTAAACGGCCATCTCCTCCCACATAGCGGAAGTTGATCATCTCAATACCGTTATTTTCAACGTAATTGATAATGTCAGCTTTGGTGAAGTCATTTTGGGATTTATTAAGGAATTTTTCTAAAAGATTCGGGGATAGTTCAAACTTGTTTTCATTCATCATTGTGGACTTCTTTGATTATTATTTTATTTTAGTACTATAAAAATACATAAAAGCCGTTTAAAAAGCAACTTTATATATGTTTTCCGAATAATCATAAATTCCCAACTAACAGATAGATAGGGATCAGTTATAAGTTATGAGCGAAAAACATGCCTCTCCGATCTTTCGATAAGAGAGGCATGTTGATCATTGTCAATCACTGATTTTCTTTCGTGTAATTTTAAAATCAGTTTTTTAGTTCGGTTTTTCGTTTTGATGAATTATTGATAAATTCACTCATATTATATCTCTTTATTATTTTTCTTTTTCATTTGTATCATGCTCGTAATACCAAAAACGAAAAACGCCAACCCGAACCAGACATGCAAATGAACGATCATTTGATGTGCCGGAGGATTTCCCGTGAGATAATTTATAAACAAAGGGATCGTGGTAAGCAATGTGGCAATAAAGCTGACCGTTCGTAGAATATTCAATACTTTCATGTTAGACTCCTATTATAAAATGATTGCTTTAGATTTGGGCATGGGGGCTTTAATGACCAGGACTCTCACATCGCTGTCACTTTTATTATACCAGCAATGAGCGATCATTTTAGAACTCTCCACCAGGGTTCCGGTCTTAACCTCTTGTTTTTCTTCACCAATAAGAACCGTAGCAACTCCTTCAAGAAGGTAAAAGGCAACATCAACCGACGTTAAGTGCGGCTTTAGTTCTTCGCCAGGTTTTAGCAAGATGTGTGTGATCTGTGCCGTTTCATCAAGATACAGATCTCTTACATCCACTTTATGTATATTTTCTCTCGCTTCAACATCTTTCCAATTGCGTTTTATTATCATTTTATCCCTCCTTTTTTAATTCTGTTACAATGCTTTTTCAAGTTACAATGCAATATAAGGATGTCAAGAGCTAATATTCTGTAACTTATGTTACCATTTATTAAGAAGTTCGGGGTGCGGAGTATAAGAGTTATATAATCTTTGTCTTGTCCTTTGCCTTTTGGAGTTCTTATATATTTACTTTTATCTTTAGCCTTTCAACAAGTCCGCACCGTATCCTCGGAAAGATCCTAAACCCGTCAGCCGACGGATCAGAATGACGGGGTTGGGAAAAATAAAATATGTCATCCCGGACTTGCTCCGGGATCTCATCTATTGATCACTCCATTTTATTTAAAAATCTGTCATTATTCAAATCCCGGATAAACTTGCTGCTGACCCTGATCTTGGGTTAAAACCCGGTTCTGTTGTTATTCCTTACCACAGCTTAAAAGTTCAGTCTACGTAGCCGAACTACTTCCCCCTTCGTCCGTCAATTGACGGACTACGGAGGACAGGTCGGCGAAGTTTGCCCATGGTAAAACAATCCGTATCAACAAACAGACATAAAGGCTCCGGAGAAGCCAAAGCTTTGTAGTAATCCGTTAACGAAAACATATCAAACCCCGTAGGGGTGATACCGGACAATGAACAGTTGATGGTTTTTCTATTTACCAGCTTATCCAATTCAGTTTCGCAGCAATCTGATCGTGATAATTGTTCCGTACATTGCTACCCGAACTTTGTTATTCTCCGGTTTTAATACTTTTATATCACGTTCCCGGGCATCACAGAGAAAAGCAGCTTTTATTTTAAAATAAGGGCTTGTAAGCAAAACCGGTAATATAAGTACGGCAGGTGTATACAAGCGAACGATAACCCCTTCTCCCCGGGAAGCCGGTTTTATCGCCATTACCCGAACATCGGGATGATCGCATGTAACAACAGAATCTGCGCGTGTGTGCAAAGCTATATCCAACGCGTTATTCCATGGACTGTGTTTTGTCATAAGATGGATCTTGTTATCCCGCCAATCACCTTTCCGGGTCATTAAAAGTGCAAACTCATAGGCATAGCTTTCCTGTTCGTGACCGCTGGCCGGATTTCCGGGAATACCGATGATGCCAAATACTTTTTCCCGAGTGGCATTTCGCATCGCAATAAGCTCAATCCGTCCATCGGAACGATATGAAATTGCCCCAGGCATTGATTGCAAAACAGCGATCCCCCGCCCGGTATTATTATCCTGTAAATGAACAAAATGATGCAATGGCCAAAAAGTGGGATCATATATTTTTTGCGGTGGGCGGGTAATAATTCCGCCGGGCGTATCCATCTGCAAATTATCCGAAGAAATACCGGTAGCAAAACGAACGGCGACGGAATGCCCTTCGGCAGCTTTCCCTTCGATACGAAAGTGAATTAACGGTGAATCATTGCTAAACCATATTCTGCGTCGAATCGTTTCGCCATTAAGTTCGATACTGCTAATAAGCTCTAAATCCTCATCTTGTTCCCGTATCTGAATTGGAATTGATCCATTGCCGGCACACATAGATTCCTTCCAAATACCTCCGGCAAATTCGAGTCCCATGCGCCATAATCCCCCTGAATCGCGATAAGTAACCAAATCATTCGAGATACCCGTCAATAAAGGTATTTTCGTATTTCTGGATCGTAATTTGACAATTGCCCCACCAGCCTCTTCATCCAGTTCAATATCATAGAACGCTGTTTTAATTTGAATCTTGCTGTTATTCCGATTCCAGGTTAACGATTTGTATGGTTTTTCTGTTACTTCGGATACAGGCAAGGCAGAAACAAGGTGATCAATAACTGCATTTACCGATCTATCAGCCTGCATAAGCCAGGGAATTTGTTCTTCTTCGACAACCTTGTCCGGGGAAGTTCCGGTAATAAAATCATGATGGTTCGAAACAACTGCCTGCCACCAGGGATATTCCAGTTTTTGCGCTACAGTCTTATCGGCTCCAGGGTTTTCCGGTAAAAAGGACAATTTTTCAGCCAGCAACAGATCATTGGTTAAATTGCGACAGCGTTGCTTAAGCACCGGGCGTGCGGTGTAAAAACCCGTCCAATAGGGATTGGGGTCAAGCTTCAATACGGGCAATTTATCTTGATGCTGTTCAATCAAGGTAAGATAATCGTCCAGTCCCGCATTAAGAGCCCAGATGCCGGTCGTCGGATAATGATTTTTATTGTAGCGATCAAGCAAAGCTACAATGTCCGGGATTGGCTCTACAAAATCAAATCCTATGGGACACAACATATAGGGTGTACGGCTGTAGGGGGAAAGTTGTGAAACATATTTCTTTATACGACGCGCAATATGACGATCCGTTCGCAAAGAAACGGCAAGCCGGGCAAGATAAACGCGACTTACACCGACAAAGGAAAGCAAATCCCCTTGTCCATACGTAAACGCATTCCAGTGACACAGCAGCTGCGCATCATTTTGGTCACGCCAGAGGAAGTCGAGACTGCGTTCTTGCTTAAGCAAGCGCTCTGCACTTGATCCCGGCCGGGGAAAGTGCTTCGATAATTCCAGATCACAGCCCATAAAATACATTCCATCAATACGCGTAATAGCGGTACGATCAAAACCAGCCGCCTTCAACAGCGAGGGAAGATTCGGGGTGCACCCGAAACTATCTGTAAAATATGCCAGTTCCGGCTCTTGTTCCATGCCATTTGCACGCAACCATTCCTGCCCAATGAGAAAATCGCGTAAAATTGCTTCCGCATCGGGAAGTAAGGTATCTGCTGTGGTTACACCGCTGCCGCTTAGACGTAAGCATCCATTATTGACCAATTTGCGAATATTTTCCTGTTGTGCGGGATAACGATCCCAATAACGACGCAAAAAGAATATGCACTCAATTGAATAAATACGACGCGGTTCACGTAACAATTCTTCAATGGCTTGATCGAGATTATGGCGAACAAAACGCTGAAAATATTCTTCGGCCGTAAACAGCCAGTTAGGGTCCCAATGACTTGATTCGGAAAAAACAAGTACCTTTTCGGCATCATCAGGTATTCCTAAACCATGACGCAATTGTTGTTCGGTCGACAAAGGGATATGTTCCATGGTGAATATCAGTCTTTCAATTCTTTTATTATTCTGTAAAATTCTATAATCTTGGTTTTTTGAAGAGATACAGAAAATTCCTTTAGGATATTATAAGATGATTTTTTATAAAAACGCATGGCATTGACATTATCTTTTTCAACATCCAATACTATTTTTCCGATTGACGTATCTTTTACCCATTGCTCCTTTTTGAGAAGCAGTTTTTTTCCGATCCCTTTTCCTCTATATGCGGGATATATTGCTATGTTACTGATATAATACTCACCGGCATCCAGCTCGCCAACCGTTTTATTGAGTTTCAAAAATGCCGGTAATTTGCACAAAATACAAATACCAAGTTTTTTAAACAGTAAAAATCCCGTCCTGACATTTTCTCTTTTTTTGCTTTGCCAATCATATCCCAGGATCATTCCCGCAACTTCACCCTCAAATTCCGAGATATAGACATGTTCAGAACCGAAAAGATTGGATCCGGATTTAAACAAATACTGTAATAATATTTTTACTTTTTTCCCGAAAAGAATTGAAAAATATGGTGCTGAAATCAATATAAGCTCGGCAACATCTTCCGCGTCACTCAGTCTGGCTTTCCTTAAAGTGTCCATAGTTCACCGTTCTATCGATCTATTTGGTTTTTTAAGTTCCTCTACGCAGGTTCATTTTTAAAATGAGACTGAGAATGAGATCTTAAGAAATAAAACGCTAAATATCCCAAATGAATACCGGCAAAGAGCAAGACAGGAATATAAGCAATCGTGATCTTTAATGAAAATGCTAATATTATATCAAAGGAATGCAGGATCAATGGTATGATCCAAATCACTTTATTCTCTTTAAAATTAATCCTCACATTTCTCTTTCGATACTTAATTAATATCACAATACTGCTGATCATAACGAATGCGAGCATAACTATTTCAGCAGACCGATTGAGAAATTTGGGAAATATCGGATCGAGAAATAAAAGAAAGCGAGTAATAGTAGAAATAATTAAAAGCACGCCTGCAATAGGTGATAAAGTAACATAAGCTAATCCAGCAGAAATTTTACGACCCGATCTTTCATAAAGTTTTCTACCTAATTGAATTAATGCGGTATAATAAAACATCAGAAAAAACCATCCGGTGTAATTAAAGAATGGTATTCCAAATAACAGACCTTTATAATGGGCGGTCCAGTTCCACCTTCCTTCCATTACCCCCGCTACCGGATGTATGTCGAATACTGCCACCGGATCAATGGTAAGATCTTGCAAAACAGCTAAAAATCCAACGATAAGCGGTATTGTCCATTTGGGGAATTTCATGACTTCTGCAAAGCGTAACGCAGAATAAAAAATAACAGCCTCAATCGCCAAGATTGATAAAGGTACGGTTCCAACCATGACCAATCGATCCAGAGAATAATTATAAGTATTCCCCAATACGCCTATGTTTTCAAATATTCCGGCGTAAACAATAAAACCAAATAATTCAAACACACGAAATATTCTTGTTTTATCTTCATTTTTTTTCACTATATCCGCTAAGCAATAAAAGAAGAGGACAAATGCAAGAACCTCTACAAGTGCCCAGGTAGCAGGCGTAGAAAGATAAGCTAAAATTTCCGGCCGGTAATCCATTGTAAAATTCCCTATTTGTATTTAATGATCATATTGTTAACAATTCTTCCATAAATTGAAAGTAACAATAGCATAATATTTTCAGCTAAGCGCCCCAATTCAGCGGTTTGAACAAGTGAATAAAAAAAATAAAAGATAACCCGTTGTGTGAAACTAATACGTGAGTGCAATACAACTGTCATTTCGAACAGTCTTCATCCCGAATGGTCGGGACTTCGCCCGTCAGGCCAAGTGGAGCTTGCTCTCCGAAGCACTGATTTGTTAGTGCGTAGGAGAGAAATCTCAAACATTTAATAAAATTGTGTAGTTTGAGATCCCTCGACCCCGACCATTCGGGGCTCGGGATGACAAAAAGCAGTCCCCATTAGATGTTTTACCTATTTCACACAAGGGGTTAAAGATATTAATAATGTGTAACTATTTCGTTGAGTTTTTTCTTTGTATTTTATTCAATATCAGTAAATTACATATAGCAATAATAAGCAATAAGGATTGAGCCATGAAAAAGCATTTGATACTTATCTCCATCGTTTTATTAAGCTTTACTTTTCTATTCTCTGCCGACTGGGATCAGATCTCTAAGATCGTGGCATCTGATAGAGCAATTGATGATTATTTTAGTAAATCTGTTGCTATTTCGGGAAATTCTGCCATTGTGGGAGCATACCGCGAAGATCATGATGTCAGTGGTGGAAGTGTCCTGCATGATGCCGGTGCAGCATATATTTTTCATTTTGATGGATCAGCTTGGGTGCAAGTTCAAAAGCTGGTTGCGTCCGATAGGGCAATAGAAGATTATTTTGGATACTGTGTCGATATTTCGGGCGATTATGCAATCGTCGGCGCATACATGGAAGATCATGATGAAAGCGGAAATGAGGAAGTATACCAAGCGGGTTCAGTCTATATCTTTTATAATAATGGGTCAAGTTGAATTCAACAAGAGAAACTCGTTGCCTCAGATCGGGACGCAGGAGATCAATTCGGCTATAGCGTTGCTCTTACCGATGACCATGCAGTTATTGGTGCACTCTATGAAGACGATAATGTGATCGGAGCAGATAGCGTGGGACAAGCGGGTTCGGCCTATATTTTTTCCCGTACCGGATCAAGTTGGAGCGAGCAGGCAAAGGTGGTCGCATCCGATCGCGAAGCAGATGATTCGTTTGGTTCTGCGGTTGCAATTTCAGGAGATTATGCAGTCATAGGTGCTCACATGGAGGACCATGATGCAAGTGGCGCTAATAGTGAGCCGCAAGCGGGTTCAGTCTATGTTTTCAAGCGTGACATTAGCAATTGGAAACAACAACAAAAGATCGTTGCTTCCGACCGGGACTTTGGTGATTATTTTGGATTCAGTTTAGATATTGACGGCAGTCACATTGTGGTAGGCGCATACATGGAAGACCATGATGCAGGCGGTCTAAATACTAAGGAAAAAGCCGGTTCCGCATACATCTTTCTACGTGATGAATCAACTTGGTCTGAACAACAAAAAATTGTCTGTCCTGAAAATCGCTGGGTCAGTGATTTTTTTGGCTATAGCGTTGCTATTTCCGATGATCTTATCATTGTTGGGGCAGATCAGGAACGCCATGATCTGGATGGGTTAAATTATATAGAAGATGCCGGAGCCGCCTATATTTTCTCGCGGGCCGGTTCCGTATGGAGTGCTGATCAAAAAATCATAGCCGGCGACCGTGCGACAGGTGATTTTTTTGGAAGCCGGGTTGATATTTCAGGTGATGTCGCCATTATCGGAGCTTTGGGAGAAGATCAGGATGCAGATGGAGCTAATACAAAAACAGGTTCCGGTTCGGCCTATGTTTTTTCAAGCGGGATCGGGGGAATCGTTGAACCTGAAATTATGGTCAAAGGCAATGATATTGAGATCGTGAATGGAGATGGATCGCCTTCTTTTGAGGATCATACCAATTTCGATACCACACAAGTTACATTTGGTACTTTGGAAAGAACTTTTTCTATATATAACACGGGCAGTGGTTATCTGCATATCGATTCCATTTATCTCGACGGATTTCATGCGGAAGATTTCTCTCTTCTTGACCCGCTTCCAGATTCAATAGCACCCGGTACATTTGAAAACTTCATGATTTCGCTTACACCATCTGTCGTTGGACGGCGAAATACGACCGTATCTATCGCAAGCGACGATGCCGATGAAAATCCATATAGCTTTGTTATTCAAGGATGCGGCAAACTCCCCTATTCCGGTGGCTCCGGTACTGAGATCGCTCCATATATTATCGCCAATTATCATGACCTTATTGAGCTGTCGAACTCAGCATTTGATTGGGATAAGTTTTTCTTACAAACTGCAAATATTGATGCAGCTGCCACCGATAGTTTGAATGTGGAAATACTTGAGGGCATTCCCGGACCTCCTACCGCCCATGGTTTTTCACCCATTGGTGATAGCCCCACCATGGGTGATCGTCAACGTGTACCTTTTTCCGGGGTTTACAATGGTGATGGTCATATGATCTCAAATTTAACAATAGATCGTTCCGACGAACATACAACAGGACTTTTTGGATATGTCAAAGATATATCACACGCTGGCAAAACAGCCATCCGTAAGCTAATACTTGAAGACGTTTTCATTATTGGCGGTGAATATACCGGCGGTCTTGTCGGCTGGAATATCGATGCTTATATCGATAGTTGCCTTGTTTCGGGTTCCGTCAGTTCAGGATCCGGAACTGCAGGAGGTTTGGTCGGATTTGACCAGGAAGAGATCAATGCCTGCCACAGTATGGTCTACGTTACCGGAGAACCGGCAGGTGGACTGGTTGGATATAAAGAGTTTGGACATATCGTTAATTGCTCCGCACACGATACGGTTTTTAGTTTAATGTCTTCAGCAGGTGGACTGGTCGGGTCGATGTACCAAGGCGATATTGCCAATTCTTTCAGTGACGCTTATGTTGCCGGTTTTGGTTTTACCGGAGGACTTGTTGGAAGAATGACATATCGTTCCAAGATCGAAAACTGCTACTCAAAAGGAGAGGTAAACGGACAGCCGGAAACCATGTGGGGATCAACCGGTGGATTTTGCGGATTGGTCGATGGATATGGTATAAATCTTGGCTCCTTTATTAAAAACTCTTACTCCCTGACAGATGTAGTTATTCTTGGTGGCAGTACAGATATAAACAGGGGTTTCATCGGGACAACAACGCAAACAAATACCTTTTCGGATAATTTCTTTAATATTAATACATCCGGCCAGCTTTCGGATACCAGTGGTGCTGCAACGCCTCTGGATTCAACTGCCATGCGCAATCTTACAACCTTTACAAGTACGCTAACTCCCGGTTTAGATTCACCGTGGGATTTTGCCTGCAATTTCAATGACGATGCAGGAGATGATGATATTTGGGATATGGATACCACCGGAGCGTTCAATGATGGCTATCCTTTTCTCTTCTGGGAAAATGGCGAGGATGTGGCACTTCAGGAAGAAGTGGGTATTTTAGATCAGAATGGGATGGTCAGTGAATTTAAGCTCTTGCCGGCCTATCCGAATCCTTTTAATCCAAAGACAGTAATCAGGTTGCAGTATGCTGTAAGCTGTAATTCTGTGATCAATATATATAATGTTCAGGGAATTTTGGTAGAGCAACTATTTAATGGACCTATTGAAGCCGGAAGTTACAAATTGATCTGGGATGCAAGCGCTATGCCGTCCGGCGTTTATGTTGTCAGAATGGCCGCTGGGAATTTTATTGCATCACAAAAGATCGTTTTAATTAAATAATAATGGAATTTATGAATACTCTAAGGAGCTAATCATGAAAAAGTATTCGCTATCTATTTCTATCATTTTATTCAGCTTTACATTCTTATTCGCTAGCAACTGGGATGAAGTCACCAAAATTGTAGCTTCTGATCGAGCAGCATATGATCATTTCGGCTTTAGCGTCGCCATCTCGGGAAATTTTACCATTGTTGGAGCCTGTAACGAAGACCATAATGTCAGTGGAACTGATTCATTACCCAAAGCAGGTGCAGCCTATATTTTTACAAAAAATGATAATGATACATGGATCCCACTTCAAAAGATCGTCGCTTCCGACCGTGCAGAAAATGATGAATTTGGGTATAGCGTTGCGATATCCGGCAATTATGCCATCGTGAGAGCTCAGAATCAAGATACAGATGCCAATGGCTTAAATCCGTCGACAGACGCCGGTGCTGCCTATATTTTCTTTTTTAATGGATCCGTTTGGGTCCAGGAACAAAAGATCGTGACATTGAATCATAATGCATATCGTTTTATTGGCCATAGCGTTGCTATTTCGGGTAATTATGCTATCGTTGGGTCTGAACGGGATGACGAAGATGGCAATGAAGAAAATTTGATATCAGATGCAGGTGCTGCCTATATTTTTTATCATAATGGCTCAACATGGGTTCAGCAACAAAAAATTGTAGCAACTGACCGTACCTCAAGTGATAACTTTGGTAACGCTGTCGCAATTTCAGGCAATTATGCTGTCGTAGGAGCTTGGTATCAAGAAACAGATACAAATGGAGAAAACGCTTTACCGGAAGCAGGTGCAGCTTATATTTTCTTTTTTAACGAATCCAGTTGGGTTCAACAACAAAAAATTGTGGCCAGCGATCGTGCTACCAGTGATTATTTTGGTAATAGCGTTGCTATTTCCGGGGACCATATTATTGTGGCCGCTTATCTCGAAGATGAGGACGCAAATGGGGAAAACACCCTAAATAACAGTGGATCAGCCTATATCTTTGAACTTGGTGTTACCTCGTGGAATCAAAAGCAAAAAATTGTTGCCCTCGATCGATCGGAAAACAGTGGTTCTTTCGGGCAGAGTGTCAGTATATCCGGCAATACCGCTATTATCGGAGTTCCCGGAGAATGTTATGGTAATGGAGCGGCTTATATCTTTTCCAGAAATGCAATTTCATGGGTTCAGGAAGAGAAGCTCTTAGCCCCAGTACGGGCGGGGCTTGATTATTTTGGTTACAGTGTTGCTGTTTCAGATAATAAATGCATTGTAGGAGCTTATTGGGAAACTGAAGATGAAAACGAAGAAAATTTACTCTGGGATGCCGGCTCAGCCTATATTTTTACACAAAACTATGATTCAACTTCAATTTTCGATTTGGATATTCCAGCTGAATTCGGAATACTAAATGCCTACCCAAATCCGTTCAATCCTAAAACAGTAATCAGGTTGCACTATGCTGAAAGCTGTCATTCTGTGATCAATATTTATAATGTTCAGGGAATTCTGGTAGAGCAACTATTTAATGGACCTATTGAAGCCGGGACCTACGAATTGACCTGGGATGCAAGCGATATGCCGAGCGGTGTTTATATTGTAAAAATGGTCGCAGAAAGTTTTATTGGATCGAAAAAAGTCGTTTTATTAAAATAATTCAAAAAGGGTTCAGAATTCCGAACCCTTGCGTTTTACGTCTCACGATTTACATTTCACGGAATAGATTCGCCATTTCAATGGCGTTTTGTACGGCACTCCAGCCTTTATTACCGGCTTTGGTCCCGGCGCGTTCCAGGGCCTGCTCAATGCTGTCGGTAGTGATCACACCAAAAATGACCGGTTTACCGGTTTCGAGCGAGACCTTAGCTACGCCCTTGCTGACCTCTGCCGCCACATAGTCAAAATGCGGGGTTGCGCCACGTATCACGGCACCCAAACAAACAACCGCATCATAATCTTTTACCGCCATTTTTTTTGCTACGAGCGGGATCTCAAAAGCCCCGGGTACCCATGTAACATGAATATCATCATCATTTCCCCCATGCCGGATAAAGCTATCTTTTGCCCCTGACAGAAGTTCTTTGGTGATAAGATCATTGAATCGAGAGATCACGATTCCCAGTTTAATTCCTTTTGCCTGTAAATTTCCTTCAAAATGTTTCATTTATCTTTCCTTTCATTTTTGTTGTTTTTATCGAGGATCATATGTCCCATTTTATCTCGCTTTGTTTCTAAGTAAAATTGATTGCTTTCGGTCGGTGGGATCTCCACCGGTACGCGCTCAACGACTTTCAGATCATAGCCCGAGAGACCGATGATCTTTTTGGGATTATTTGTCATTAATCTCATCTTGCGAATTCCGAGATCTTTAATGATCTGTGCACCTGCACCGTAATCGCGCAAATCAGGTTTGAAACCCAATTCAATATTCGCCTCAACAGTATCCAGTCCCTGGTCCTGAAGTTCATAGGCCATGAGTTTGTGTCGCAATCCAATTCCCCTGCCCTCTTGCCTCAAATAGATCAGAGCACCGTTTCCTTCTTCGGCGATCATTTTTAAAGCAGCATCCTTTTGCTCGCCGCAATCACATCGCGCCGAATGAAACACATCACCGGTAATACATTCCGAATGCACTCTGAGCAATGCCGGTTTTTCCGGATCAAAGGTTCCCATCGTGATCGCAATATGTTCTTTACCGTCAAGTAAGTCTTTATATAAGGTTAGATTGAACTCACCGAACTCATTCGGGAAACGAACGGATGTCTGTTTTTCAATATAATGTTCGGTTTTTCTGCGATATTTGATCAGATCGGCTATTGTAATGATCTTAAGATTATGCTTTTGGGCAAACTCCATTAAAGCAGGCAATCTCATCATGGTTCCGTCGTCATCCATGACCTCACACATCATGGCAACCGGTTCAATCCCGGCCAATCTACACAGATCAACCGATGCTTCGGTATGTCCGGTTCTTCTCAGAACCCCTCCTGGTTTGGCTACAATAGGGAAAATATGTCCCGGCCGACCCAGTTGTGAAGGTTTTGAAGTCTTATCGGACAATACCTCAAAGGTTTTGGCTCTATCGTAGGCCGAGATCCCCGTCGTAGTCCCGTCAACCGCATCCACGCTAACAGTAAAACCAGTCGTGTGAAGGGACGAATTGTGACTGACCATCGCGTGCAATTCCAGACGTTCTCCGACCACTTCATCGACTGCCGCGCAGATCAATCCACGTGCCTCTTTTGCAGCAAAATTAACCGATTCGGCCGTTATGAATTCTGCGGCCTGGATCACATCGCCTTCATTCTCCCGTTGCGGATCATCGACCACAATGAGCATTTTACCTTGTTTAAAATCCTGAATAGCTTCTTCTATGGTGTTAAAATTAGATTCATCGACAAAATCTTCGTTCTTCATAGTTCATATCCCCATGACATTAAGGTTGATTTGTTTAGTTCTTTATTATGTGTTAAATGTCGTAAAACATATTTACCAATAATATCTGTTTCGACATTAACCCTTTTCCCGGGTTTCAGTTCATTTAAATTTGTATGTGAAAAGGTATAAGGGATCACGGCAACGGAAAAACCCTTTCGATTTACCGAAGTTATTGTTAGTGAAACACCATCCACTGCAATACTTCCCTTTTCTACTATCATTTTTATTATTGTTTCCTCACAGGTAAAATGCATGTCTGCACTTGCTCCACGACGTTCAGTTGAGCTCAGCACGGCCTGTCCATCCACATGGCCCTGTACAAGATGACCATCTAAGCGTCCATTGAGCTGCAACCCGCGCTCCAGGTTGATCTGTGTCCCTTTGGTCCAACTCTTCAACGTGCTGCGCTCAGCGGTTTCGCGGACAGCATCCACAGCACATCCCTTCGGAAGTAATTCCACTACGGTCAGACAGATCCCGTTAACTGCGATCGAATCATCCACATTAATGCTGTCTCTCAGCGTTGGGCATGAAATGTGAACACGATAAGCGCTATCCATCTGCCGAATCATTTCGATCGTCCCGCTCGCTTCTATGATCCCTGTAAACATGTATTATCCTATTTATTGATGTTTTCACTCGTATATTTTTTAACAACCCCGGTAAAATGCATGTCCGGTCCACTTTGCTTCCACGTACTTTCGATGAATTCAAGTGAATGATCCATTGCGCGCGGCGGTATCTCCATCATGCGAATCCCTTTCCCGATCAATTTGGCTGCCATGAATATTTCAATACGATCTATGCATCCCAGTTCTGCCAGCATACTCTGTAAGCTGCCACCGCCTTCGACTAATATGGATTGCACTCCTTGCTGTCCCAATTGCCTCAAGCCATCTTCAAGTCCCGGATTTCCTAATTTATCCGTTTCAATGATCTGAGTCCCATTTTGTCTCATGTTATATTTCCACACCGGCGTACTGTGCGGACCTGTAATGATGGTGGTTGGAACGTCTTTTGCACTGCGGATCATTTTAAGTTGATCCGGCAATACTCCTTCGGGATCGTAAGCTACTCTCAAGGGATGTTCACCTTCGGCATCCCGGACAGTTAGCTCGGGATCATCGGCAAGAACCGTCCCCACCCCGACAAGAACGGCGTCTGCATTCGCACGCATCTCATGAACAGTCTTTCTGGATTCCGCAGAACTGATCCATTTTGATTGTCCTTGTTCATCCGCTATATATCCGTCCAGGGTGATGGCAGATTTCACAATGATATAGGGAAAATTTTCTGTCATCATTTTAATAAAAGGCTGATTCAATGCGGCACATTCATCGACAAGAACATTGCTAACAACCTCGATCCCAGCCGCTTTCAGTTGGCGAATACCCTTGCCGGCGACCCGCGGATTGGGATCTTCCATGCCGATAATGACTTTTTTGATGCCTGATGCAATGATCAGATCTGTGCAAGGCAGTGTTTTACCGGTATGACAGCAGGGTTCAAGTGTCACGAACATCTCACACCCTTCAAAATCTTTTCCGGCATCTTGAATAGCATTTACTTCTGCATGGGGGCCGCCGTAAAATTCATGGCGACCTCGACCAATGATCTTTCCGTTCCGAACAACAAGGGCACCGGTACGCGGATTAGGTGACACCCGCTGTGTTCCGGCTCCAGCCAAACGTATCGCTTCAAGCATTAACTTCTCAGCAGGCCCGTTGATTTTCTTGTCCATAAAAAATTCCCCAATAACTCGGGGAAGAAAGGTTTTTGAATGTAATTATCTTCTCTCATCCGGACTATAACCGTCGGCGACTGAATTTCACAGTCTCAATCCGTCTATTGACAGACTCGCGGGCTTTCACCGCCGGTAGGGATATTCTCCCTTCCCCGAAGATGTCGGAATATAGAGAATTGTCAAGCCGGTGTCAAAACTTTTTCTTTAAGTTTTGCTTTTGTACTTTCTCCCATTCTCCGGAATTTTCGGATTGCGAAGGATAAATTTGCCTTTGTACTTCAGTAAATCTTTTCTAAATTATCACATTGGTATTTTATACATGAGATAAATATTCGTAGGGGCACAAGATTTTGTGCCCCTACAGTGTTTTTATAGGAATCGGAGACGTATATATGAAAGTCATTACAATTGCATTAGGCGGCAACGCTCTTGGAAAAAATCCCGCCGAGCAACAAGAAAATATCGCTAAGGCGGTCCCTTCTTTGGTGGACCTGATCACACAGGGACATAAAATTATCTTAACCCACGGGAACGGCCCGCAAGTCGGCATGATCTATAAATCTTTTGAATATGGCTCAACAAATTCAGATAAAATAGCTGCAATTGATCTACAAGAATGCACTGCTATGAGTCAAGGATATATAGGATACCACCTTCAACAGGGTATTATGAAAGAGCTTAGGCGCTTGGGCATGCCCTGGAACGTTTCAACACTTGTTTCCCAGGTTGCAGTGGACCCAAAAGACCCATCTTTCAAAAACCCTTCAAAACCTATCGGTGATTTCTACACCCAAAAAGAAGCGCTCACGATGATGCGTAAAAAACCCGATCAAATATTTAAAGAGGATGCAGGACGAGGATGGCGACGTGTCGTTGCTTCTCCAAAACCGATATATATTGTTGAGCAAAAATCAATTCTAAACCTTCTCGATCATAAGTTTATTGTCATCACATGTGGTGGTGGTGGCATACCTGTAATAAAAGATGAAAACAATAATTATCATGGTGTTTCTGCAGTGATCGATAAAGATTTTACAGCCGCCATGTTAGCTGATCTTGTTAAAGCGCATTATTTGTTTATTCTCACGGCGGTCGAACGCGTTTCGCTATATTTCGGAACTAATAAAGAGCGGGAGATCAAAGAGATGACGGCCAAAGAGGCCCGACGATATATCAAGGCAGGCCATTTTGCATCGGGATCAATGTTGCCCAAGATCGAAGCAGCTTTGCGTTTTGTTGAATCGGCTCCGGGACGAAAAGCAGTGATAACATCTCTTGAGAAAGCACATTTGGCGATGAGTGGGGATGCGGGAACGGTAATATACAGTTGACAATTGACAAAGGATAATTGACAATTATGAACGATTTTATAAAACATGTGATGTAGATCACGCATTATTTTTTTCTAATGAATTGCATGAGTATAATTATTATTTTATAGCACTGGGCACTGGGCGCTGAGATAATTAGAAATCGAGGAGGGCAAATGGATGCGATAAAAAGCTATCGTGATTTACGTGTATATCAAAAGGCATTCAATGCTTCAATAACAATATATGAGCTTTCAAAAAACTTTCCAAAAGAAGAACTCTACTCTTTAACCAGTCAAATCAGAAAATCTTCAAGGTCTGTTAGTGCAAACATCGCTGAAGCTTTAAGAAGAAGAAAATATCCAAAATCATTCTCAAATAAATTAAATGAAAGTGAAGCGGAAGCATCTGAAACTCAAAATTGGCTGGATTATTCACTGAAACACAATTTTATCAATTTCAATACTCATAAAAAACTTTTTTTCAGAGTATGAAAATATTATTGGTATGCTAGTTAACATGCAGCGAACATCTGAAAAATGGAAAATATAAACCCAGTGCTCACTCTCTCAGTGCTCAGTGCTTCATTTATAGTTTATAGTTCTTAGTTATTCGTATCCGAATTCTTTAAAATAAAAATCTAACTCTTTACGAACCCGTGTTTTTTGTTCGGGTGATAATTCTTTGAAGACGTTCTTTTTATACCCCTTCACTTCTTCGAGATGCTTTTTGATCGCGGGTTCAACTTGCTTAAATTCGGGGAGACTTAATTCTTCATATATCTTTTTAACAGTTTCATGGGGTTTATCCGAAAGATCTTGATAAGGGACTTCGATCAGATTGCCTTCGGGTATCAAATGACGGTCATCCAGATATTTTTGCAGTGTCTCGCGTGACATATACATGACAAGATCTTCGATCTCTTTATCCGATACATCATGAAAGAATTGTGTTCGGACAACTTTGTCATACATATACAAAGTTGACAAGAAGACAGTATAGGGATCGCGGTGAAGGAAAATAAATTTTGCATGCGGGAAAAGTTCCAGCAGTTCCTTAATACGACCTGTATTATGGGGGTTCTTAAGAAGCAGAGGTTTTTTATGATTGTACAAAGAGATATTGCGTAGCAAGTAAATATAATCTCGTCTCCACAAACGTTTCTCACGAACTGAAATACCTTTAAATACATTATATTTATCAAAATACATGCGGTTGCGGGGGAAAAAGAAAGTCTGCATGCCGGAGCGTGTCGAAATCATTGAAAAAGGTTGCTCTTCCTCTGCGGGATAGTAAGGAGAAACCTTTACGTTATCTTGTGAACGTTCAGTAGGAAAAAGCGGTTTTGATAAGAAGCGGATAACCCGCTTGCTTAAAAGAGCAACCGTGAAAACAAAGGTCTGGTAATTACACAGATAACCAAAACGTTTATCGAGATGAAGTAAATTGTGTAGGAAGGTTGTCCCTGTGCGCCAGTGCCCGATAATAAATAAGGGAGGTTCATCTTCAAAATTGATACGTTTGAGTTTTCCGCGATTCAGGTTGTTCTGCAATAGCTGCAAGGGGCGGGACAAATAGGTCATAAAAGCAATTCGACGTGTCATGGGCCGATATTTTTTATCTATTGTGTTCTCGCGTTTTAACTTTCTCCAGACATCGGGACGCGCCAAATACAATTGATGTTGGGCAATGGTATAGCGTCTCTTGGGGTTCTTGTTATCGTTTTGAATGATATCCATGATGATCTACTTGTTTTGTATTAGTTTTATGATAGTTTCGATATTTTTATTCTCAAGGTCAAGAACAACATCCGGATTTTCCGGAACTTCATAAGGGGCATCAACACCCGCCAAATGTTGTAATTTGCCTTCATCAGCCAGTTGATAGAGATCCGGTCTGTTCGCACGGCTTGATTCAAGATCGCTTGACATATAAACCAGACGGAAACGATCTTTACCAATAATATCGATGATCTGTTTGCGAGTGGCGGCACGGGGGGAAATAAAGGTGCAGATCGTGATGATCCCTTGTTTATTCAGTAAGCGACATACTTCTGCTACGCGTCGTAAATGTTCCGCTCGATCGGCGGCGGAGAAATCTAATTCTTTCGATAGTCCGGATCGTACATTATGTCCATCCATGAGAACAACGACATGCCCCAAGTCAAATAAACGTTTTTCCAACATATAGGCAATGTCCGTTTTACCGCTGCCGTGTAAGCCGGTGATCCAAATTGTTTGCCCTTTTTGCTGATATTTTTCTTCGCGTTCCTTTGAAGAAATGAGACTTTGTCCTTCGGTGATCTTCTTCCTGTCGGCATCTCCGATACGATTGGGCATATCCTCTGAACTGACCCGGTCAATGATCATACCGACAGCAGAGGTATTGTGGGTTACAGGATCAATAAGAATAAAGGAACCCGTTTCACGATTGCGCTCATAGGCGTCGAAAAACAGCGGTTTGCTGGTCGTTACCACAACCCGCCCGATCTCATTCAGCGTAAATTGTCTGGCTTTGCTGCGATGCATGGTGTTAACATTGATCTTATAACGAATATCATCGATACGCGCTTTAGTCATATTTGTTGTCTGTTTGATAATAAAATTCGTTTTCGGATTCATCTTCTTCTCGTCCATCCATACCAGCATCGCTTCGAAATGACGCTCAACCCGTGGTTGATTGTTCGAATGCACCAGCATATCCCCGCGAGAAATATCAATCTCGTCCTTGAGGGTCACGGTAACGCTCTGAGGAGGAAAGGCATAATCCAGATCACCATCGTAGGTCACGATCTTTTTAATTTTGCTGGTCTTCCGCGAAGGCAATACCATCACTTCATCGCCTTTGCGCAAAATCCCACTCGCCACCTTGGTCGAAAAGCCGCGGAAGTTACGTTCCGGACGAAGCACATATTGAACAGGATAACGTAAATCCACAAAATTTCGGTCAGATGATACATGGATGGTTTCAAGCAATTCCAAAATGGGTTGGCCTTTGTACCATGGCATGTTCTCTGAAGGATTCACAACATTGTCTCCATTGAGGGCGCTCATGGGAATAAAGTGAACATCGGGAATATTCAAGCGTGTTAGGAAACTTTTATATTCTTTACATATATCATCGAACACTTCTTTTTTATAATCCACAAGATCCATTTTGTTGACAGCCAGCACCACGTGCTTAATGCCCAGCAATGAGATCAGAAATGTATGTCGTTTTGTTTGAGTGATTACACCGTGCTCGGCATCAACCAAGATAATAGCAAGATTTGCGGTCGACGCACCCGTTACCATATTGCGTGTGTATTGTTCATGACCGGGTGTATCGGCAATAATGAATTTTCTTTTGTTGGTGGAAAAATAGCGATAAGCAACATCAATGGTGATCCCTTGTTCGCGCTCGGCTTTTAGTCCGTCTAGAAGAAGTGCATAATCAATTTTCTCACCGGCATGCCCGACGCGTTTACTGTCTCGTACCAGAGCAGTCAGCTGATCATCATAAAGACGTTTACTGTCAAAAAGCAAACGTCCGATGAGGGTTGATTTCCCATCGTCAACCGACCCGGCAGTTAAAAGTCTTAAAAGATCTTTTTGTTCATCCAGCGCAAGAAATTCTTCTATGTTCATTGCTTGTGTTCTTTGTTCCATGGTGTCCTTGTCTATTAGCTATTAGCTTTCAGCTGTCAGCATTTAATTCTCATTTCAATCTTTCTTCTTCATGAATAGATCTTTCGACTTCTCCGCCTGCGCCAAGGCTTCAGCGGATCCACTCAAGATGACAGATCCTGTCTTGTTTCTTAATTCTTGGATCTCGTCTTTACACAATTGTCTTATTATTCGGGTTGGACATGTCCAACCCCTACTTTAATCTTTGTACTTTAATCTTTTATCTTTAGAAGTATCCTTCTCGTTTCTTTTGTTCCATACTGCCTTCTTGGTCAAAATCAATGACACGTGTCGTCCGTTCCGACTCGGTGGTAGTCATCATTTCTTCCACGATCTTTTCAATGGTGTCGGCTTCGGATTCAACCGCTCCGGTCAGAGGGTAACAACCCAATGTGCGAAAACGCACCATTCGCATTTCTGCTTTATCCCGTAATTCTTTGGGCATGCGTTCATCATCGACAAGAACTAAAGCTCCGTTATATTTAACCACCGGTCTTGGTTTTGCATAGTAAAGCGGAACAATGGGGATATTTTCCAAACGAATATATTGCCAGACATCCAGTTCCGTCCAGTTGGAAATGGGAAAAACACGAATGGATTCCCCTTTCATGACCCGGGTATTGTAAATGCTCCACAATTCCGGACGCTGATTCTTGGGATCCCATTGATGGAAATTATCTCTAAATGAAAAAATTCGTTCTTTCGCTCGGGATTTTTCTTCATCACGGCGGGCACCACCAAAAGCAGCATCAAAGCCATGCATCTCCAATCCTTGCAACAAAGCCTGGGTCTTCATGATATCGGTATGGACTTTAGAACCGTGCGAAAAGGGACCGACTCCGGTCTCGAAGCCTTCCTTGTTATGATGTACGATAAGGTTCCAACCTTTTTCTTTGGCATAATTATTCCGGAATTCGATCATCTCCTGGAATTTCCATTTGGAATCGATATGCATCAGGGGAAAAGGAACCTTACCCGGATAAAAGGCTTTTTCGGCCAAGCGGACCATGCAGGATGAATCCTTACCAATGGAATATAGCATGACCGGATTTTCAAATTCGGCAGCTACTTCACGAATAATATGAATAGCTTCCGCTTCCAGCTCTTTTAGATGTGATAGTGAGTAATTCTCTTTGTTCATTTCGTCTCAATAATATGGTTTTCTTTCAAATAATCTAGGATGATCTTCGTTGATTCATCTAAACTTTTTTTAGCTGTATTTACTCTGATCTCGGGGTTTTCCGGCGCTTCATAGGGAGAAGAGATCCCGGTAAATTCCGATATCTTGTTTTTGCGGGCCTTTGTATATAGGCCTTTTACATCACGTTGTTCACAAATATCAAGTGGACAGTCAACATATATTTCAATGAATTGTTCCGAATCCAACATGTCGCGTACCGCTTTTCGATCTGCCCGGAAAGGAGAAATAAATGCTGTCAGAGTGATCAATCCGGCATCCACAAATAACTTACTGACCTCGCCGATGCGGCGAATGTTTTCTTTACGGTCTTCATCTGAAAAGCCAAGGTCCCCATTAAGTCCGTGCCGTATATTATCACCGTCGAGAACATACGAAAAGCGACCCAGCTCATACAAAGCTTTTTCCACCGATCGAGCCAATGTACTTTTGCCCGAACCGGACAAACCGGTAAACCACAAACATGCACTTTTTTGATTCAATAGCACTTTGCGTTTTTCTCGATCAATGTCCCCATCTTCCCAACGTATATTGCTTGATCTCATTTTTTTATTGCCTCCAAAAATGGAAGTAAATGGACGCGATTCACATTCATGCCTAAATCGATATCCGGTTTATTTCCACCATGAAAATCCGAACCGGCTGTAACCAGCAAATCATATTTTTTAGCAACTTCAAGGTACTCTTTGACTTGTTCTTTTGAGTGCTGAGAATAGTAAGCTTCAATGCCTTGTAGTCCGTAAGATTTGAGTTCAATGATCAGGTTCTCAAGTTCACTAGATGACAAGTCAGTTTGATACGGATGTGCCATAACGGGTATACCTCCCGCTGTAAGGATCAATCGAATGGCTTCCTTTGGTTCCAGACGTTGCTTGTCCATATATAAAGGTTGTCCCTTAGCCAGATATTTATCAAAAGCTTCCTGATAGCTTTTTACATAACCTTTCGCCAACATTAGGTTAGCAAAATGCGGGCGACCGACAATACCACCCCGGGATTCTTCATGGAGTTCTTCCATGCTGATATGAAATCCTTCTTTTGCCATTTTAACAAGCATGGCTTCATTGCGTTTCCTGCGAGCTTCTTGCAGGGCATTCAGGGTATTTTTCAATTCGGCATGTTCGGGATCAAATCCATAGCCAAGAATATGTAAAGTTTTTGGAAATTCCGCACTGATCTCAACACCGGGGATGTAGTGTATGTTTTTGGGGATATCTCCAAGATGTGATATATGCTCGAAATTATCATGATCTGTAATGGAAAAATATTCACAACCCTTTTCCACGGCATGAGCAATAAGTTCGTGCGGTGTATATGTGCCATCGGAATATGTTGTATGAGAATGCAGATCAAGATCTACCGTTAACTTAAAGCCAAAATTCCATATGCGTTCATGTAAATAATATGCAATCGTTTTAGCAATACTTTCGATCAAGGCTGCCGAACCCGCCCAAACGGGTTCTTTGGTGACCAACAACACAAGAGCTAGCGTATCAATTGAAGCAATGACTCGCCAACTTGCCGTCTTTATAAGTGAACGAAGTCTACTTCCTTTGATCGGCTTATTTATGAAACTCCAGCCCTTTTCATGTGCCCAGTATAAAAGCATTTTTGTGAAGAACTCAACACCAACGATCGATACGGCAGCGACCATATCCCCTGTTAAACCATAAATGATCGCGATCGTAAGGGCAGATGCGATAAAACGCCAGGAGATCGTCTTTGCCAAAGCCCGGTTTTTTAATATGAATTTGCTCATGAAGTCATATCGCCCAAAACGACTGCGGCATGTCGATTATGAGTAAGGTTTCCTTGTTACTGTTATAAAAAAAGGCCGCAATAAATAATAGGTAATATAGAATTATGCGGTCACAATTGAAATGACTTTATTCAATTGGTGAGCGGTGATCTGGGACCGGTAATCTGTAGAGACAAGAAACGTGATAAGTTATGCTTGCCCACCGTAGCTTTAGCGTAGGTGGGAGTTATGAATATTCGTTTTTAAAACCCAAGGGACTTAAAATCCCTCGTCCGCCAGCTGGCGGACGTACTTGTTCAAGTCCTAGATGGTGTACGATGACTCCCCTTTCTTGGGGAGTTTTGTTTTTAAAATGTTCTATTTGAGAGAGATGTTTTGTGGCGTTTCAAAATCAAATTATGAATTATGGATGATGCTTGTCCTCCGAAGCTCGACGAAGCCATGGCGTAGGTGTGGCGAAGGGGGAAGCGTAGAGAGGGTGAGAGGGGGATGAGTCCGGAGTTCGGGGTATGGGAGAAACGGAGAGGGAGAGAAAGAGTCTGTCATCCTGAGCCCCGATTACCAAGACCAAAACAAGTATTATTTTACTAAAATCGGATTTACAGAGCGATAATTAGGTATGTAAGGTTTACCGGAGTTTATGATAGCACAAATTATCTTTAGAAGTTTATTTCCGACAT
>Ga0208904_1000614_pt1 | contig 28057 bp, 46 predicted proteins | sample AntAceMetag02UKB_FD_184774 | JGI IMG/M metagenome (GOLD analysis project Ga0208904, IMG submission 184774) | Saline lake microbial communities from Ace Lake, Antarctica - Antarctic Ace Lake Metagenome 02UKB (SPAdes) (version 2) | ecosystem: Environmental > Aquatic > Non-marine Saline and...
TTGTCGAGCCAATTGTATCACAGTGTATTGAAGCATGTATATATACGAGATTCTTTTCTATTTTGTTAAACATGTTACTATTTTTTAATTTAACATAATCTAGCTTTAAGTTTCCATTTCTATCGAATAGTTCATCGACCAAGATAGCCAAACACACAGATTCATTCATGTTATTCCCCTTGTTAATATATAAATACTACTCTAAATAGATACTCTCCATCTGTTTCATCATCACTATCTATTTCATCAAGAATATAGCTTTTTATTAGCGCATAACCAAGACCATCGCCAAAGTCTGGATCTTTCATTTCTTCTTCAAGCTCCTTCTTTGCATCATCATAAGATCCTACACTTGTTGGAACACTTATCATAAGTTCTACTGAGTTTATTTTATAATTCATTATTCTTCCTTAATGCTATAGCTATAGCTCTCATGTATTGTGCTTGGGCTCTTCCTACTTGTCTGTTTCTTATATGATTAGAAAATGCACCAAATGATGATTCCATGTATTCATCACCATTGTTGATACTATCGGTAAACTCGTCTGCATATGCTATACTGCTAATCATTAATATAAATATAAATACTATTATTCTCATCTTTTCTTTACTCATTACTGTTCTCCTATTCCATATAACCTGTTATATTCTGAGATAGCTGTTGTTTTATTATATTATCTATAAGACTTACTATATCCCATAGCTTATCTTCTTCTTCGCGCTGCCATTCATGAGCTTCTAAACCCGTATATTCTTCGAGTTCGCTCATTATCTTACGAGCATACTCAGCTTTACGTTTATTCTCCATTATTTCTTCATCTGTGTAATATTCTTCTACTTCTGACCGTTTTTCATCTGCTTCGATTTCTTCGTGAAGCTGTGTATTTCCATTAATTGGTCCATTAGTTACCATAGCATATTCTCCTTAGTTGTTTTCATTGTCCCATTCTGGTACAATTATTTTAATATTAGTAACACCATTTTGCGCAAGGCTTCGTTTTGTGCCATCACCAACTTGCCATGAATATTTATAGCCAAGCTTATCAATGCAAGTACTGCCACTAATCACATTTTGACATATATAGTATGTAGATACTTGCCTTTGAACCCTAGCTTCAGTTTTATTGTATATATTGATCGTACATTCTATTTTCCGTCCGATAAGACCAGAATGCAATTCGAATATTTCTTCTTTAACTATAGTACTCATGATATCTCCTGATTTTCGTCTGCATCCCACTCACTTGTCCATACAAATAAATCTTCAACGTCATTATTGTGTATATCTTGCTTCGATCCATATGCTACTGTCCACGAATGTTTGTAGCCCATTTTATCGTCACAATCGCGGCCTGTCTCTTTGTTTTGACATATATAATAACTGCTTCTTTGTCTTTGTATTTTTGCATGGTTAATGGTGTGTCCACCTATTATGCATGATGCATTCATTCCCACCATGTATGGCTCAAGTTTGTTTACTTTTTTCTTTGTTATATAAGTCATTTCTCGTCCTCTACTACTGGCCTATATTTGTCATTTGGCGTGGTCTCAACCATGACACCATCTACTAATTCCTTCTTAACATAATCGAAGTTTGGCTGTGACTTGCCAAGCTCATCAAGATAGTTTACTGTATTTCTTTTACACCATTCTTCTTTGCGCGCGGCCAAATTCATATCATTCTCCTTATTGTATCGGGGCAACGCGGCCTGAATTACGCTGCGGAAGCACTAAGTCTTCACTCAGCTTGACAGTGGGTTTGCACCCGTTGCCCCATTTGTATTGAAAAAAGAATCACTTTTTTAATTCTATATTCTTCATAAAAAGAAGAGACTGATAGTATTTAGGATGAAATATAGAATCTTTATATTCTTCTAAATATTGTTTTGCTTTTTCAAGAGTCATATTATCATCAAATAATCCATTTAATGATTTACTATCAATTATATTTAACATATTCTTCTTCTTTTCGTTGTTCACTCTTTATCTTGTTTCTATTATATATCTTTTTAGATAGCTTTATTCTTTCGCGGGGATCTAAAGAACCCCAGTCTTTCCTTACCTTCTTCCATGACTCTATTTGATCCCTGCTCACAGTACTTCTCCTTCGATATAATCTGGATAATGATAATGCTCACTGTCTTGTTCACATACATGACATACCATTAGCTTAACATCTAATATTTTATAATGCTTCTTTAAAAGTTCCTCTATCTCTGACCATGATATTTTAAGTTTCATTGTTTCTCCTTAAATAAGTCTTTAATCGCTTTGTTTACATCACGCCGTGAAATAATACCCTTAATACCATGTATATTCCTAACCTTCTTAATCTTTTCTAGGAGGGTCTTTAATATACTATTTTGCGCACGATCAATATCATCTGGATATGCACCATGTCTACACCATAGGTGTATAATATTATATATTTTAGAATTCATGCTTCCTCCATGTCCCATGTTTTACCTTGCAGCCATAAGCTAAAATTACTAAATGTCTGCGCTTTTTCTACTCTACTAGTTTCACAATCTTTAATAAAGTTAGTAATTATAAATGACATTTCTTCTTTAACTTCTTTGTACATTAGTTCTCCTTATTGATAGTCTTGTTTAATAACACATGGCACAGCACCCTTATCGTCTGATTTACATTCAATACTTATTGGATTAAACCCTCCTTTCTTCTTATGCCTATAGAATCCTGTACATTCAAGACAACACGTACTTGCTTTTGTCGGGCGGCAAGGATTTTGAGCCAACAGACCAAGGTTCTTTCTGATGTCTAAGTCTCTAGCGTTAAGCTCCTTTTCTATTTCAACATATATCTTATGCTTATAAGTATCAACAGATTCAACCATCTTCTTAAAGTTACGATCATACTCACTACTATTATCACTTAAGTTCCTTAGTGTATACTTCCTCTTCCTGGTCATGCGTTCTCCTTTCTATGCTCGCGATAAAGACATAACACTACTATTAATACTACAGCCACCATGAATGCTATAAGCCCTACAAGTATACCAAATGCTACTTCAATCATTGTCCTCCTTGTCCCATTCGGGTTCTATTAATAGTTTTAAACTATCGTCAGAAAACCACCTACCAGTGTTACCATATAGTCTATTCATTAAACTATGTCCATTGAATGGACTCCTTTCTAGTTTACCATTCGGTAGCTTGCACAACGATGAACTAACATCTACACCATAGCCATCGTATTCGTTGTCGCCTTTTAATGTAATTATAATACCATGTCCATCAACACAATATGGATCGTTGCATATGACTTCATCTCCAATCTTAAAGCTCATTACTCTCACCATCCCATTCTATCTCATGTGGTATACACTTAACTCTGTACATTTTATCCGTAAGATTACATTCATGATATACATCACAAATATGTTGATGCTGATGTGGCTTAGCCATGCAGCATTTTGTTCCCTCGACACATATATCCTTAGCTTCGCAAACATATAATTCATTCATTGCTGTCACTATCCCATTCATTGGTCTGTGGTTTACATTTGAATTTATAATTTTCCATGTCTGAATAGTGACATATATCAGTACACGATGGGGTTTCATAATGTATCTTTGCATGTATGCAGTATTCCTTATGTCTACATTTTTCACCATGTTCACATATATATAGTTGTTTACTCATTGTTATCACAATCCCATTCATTTAGTATATATTGTATACATTTATATGATCCAATAGTACATTCACCATGTTCACATAGTTCTATGTATGCATGTGGAATTCGATGACTACACATGCTATTACTATTACATTCATTCGCATGTTCACATATATATAGTATATTACTCATTATTGTCCTCGTCCCATTCGGGCGGCGTAAATAATTTCATATTTTCTGCCTTAAACCATCTACCAGTAGATGTATTTATATTACCAGACAGATTATGTCCAGAATGTTTTCTTCTTACTGTAGTTCCATCGGAAAGTATAAGATCTTTAGTTGATATATTAACTCCATAGTTTTTGATTCTTTCCGGTATATCTACAATTATTATACCATACGCATTATCATTGTACTCATCGTTACATATTACTCTATCTCCTACTTTAAAGATCATTGTCATCACCGTCCCATTCCATATTACATGGCACACATTTATATGATATATTGAGACGATCGGCTCGTGGACAATGCCTATCACACCAAGAATTTATTGTGTGTGGCTTGTCGTGTTCACAAATGTCGGTACCGCACTCATTAGCGCTTTCACATATATATAGCTTATCGCTCATTGTATTCACCGTCCCATTCATTTGGTATATATTGTATACATTTATCTTTCCAATCTATTCCCTTGCCGCATGAGTTGAAACACATGCCCTTAACAAACAAATGCGGCTCACTGTGTCCACACTTATATTTTAACGTTTTAATACATTCTTTTGCAGATTCACATATATATAGTTGTTTATTCATTACAGTGTCTCTGTTGATTGTTTCTTGTTAGCCTTCTTCTCATCATTTGCTACCAACCACTGATAGTGCTTCTTAGCAAAGTAAAGCCCAGGAAACAACACCAATTCTGTCATAAATCCAGTCATAGGTCCGAGTACGCCCCTACATAGGCTTCCTATAATAATAGATATAACACTACTTGATATCCATACCGGTATGTTAAAGAACACCTTCTTAACATTCTTCGGCATCTCAAATACTGTGAACAATAGTGCTGATGCACCTGGAATAAATAGTAATGGTGATATCATAACGTCTCCTCTTGCTCTGTTGTATCTTGTTTTCTTTGCTTTAGTTTCTTGTCGCAAATATCACCAACGAAATCAAACACTACTCCTATTACTGCCGCGAAAACGGTTCCGAATACTATTAATAAAACTTGTTGTGGTCGCAACCATCTCATTGTGCTCTCCTTTATTTTGCTTACATTCTGGCCATACTACCGTTCCGCCCATTTCGTCAACAACTGATAATATCTGATGCAGTGCATTGTAAGTACACTCATCATTTGTTAGTTTATTAATCATTCCCTTAATAATGGGTCTCATTAATCTTGGGTATGAAGACAAGTCCCTCTTTGCCTTTTTTGCTTTATCAGATACAATATCGTAGATATGTTGTGGTACAACTATCTTCTTGTCTTGTGATATATGTATATCCACTCCGTTATCATTCATAATAGCTCCTTTGCTTTAAATGGAGGCGGGGGCAACAACAAGTGTTACCCCCTATGTTATGCACCATGCATAGTTATTTCTTTTTACCTTTATTGACACTCTTGCTGATGTCCACTATCCTTACTCTCTTATTGGTCATACTCTTAACACCATTAACAACCTTAGAGCTCATGCTCTTAACTCCGTTTACGATAGCATTAGTATCAATTGTTATTTTCATAACTCCTCCTTATTTACATAATTTATTAAAGTAATTACACACATAGGTTACGGATGGCATGGGCTATATGCCCATACCATCCTTGAGTTAATATATCATGTTGCCTTAACTTAATCTGCTGTCTATGCCCCACCACCCATCATTCAGTCCGAACTTGCCTTCGTTCTTCCAATGGCTGAATGCTATCCTTGTACCGTCTTCGTGGTCAATGACAACAAACACCCTACTTAACATTCTGTTCTTATACGTGAGATGCTCGCGTATCTTATATTTCATATCAGGCGTTTGATATGCCCTCGACTTACAGTCCATTCCATGCTCGCCTACAAATAACTTTATACCCTTTTCATTGAACTGAATGAATATCACTTGATTTGGATGCTTTATTGATAGCTCCATTTGATATCCTGCAACATTCGCTTCGTTTCTAGCCTGGCCGAGAATGAGATCCTTGAACTCATATCTTGCGTTGCTACCACGACCATCCCACTGAACCAAATCTTTTCTATTTGATTTAACCATTATATCTTCCATATCCACACCTCCGTCGTATTTTTTCTCACAGTTAATAGTTCCAGTTTCTATATTTAAACTTTCTATCTTTTTCCTCCGTAACTCTTGAACACTAGCCTCAAGCTCACGACTGTTCCTCTCGTGTGTATAGAGCTGCATTTCAGCTCCTCCCACACCTCTTGGTTGGTCTTTTTCTGGAACCTCAAATCCCATCATGAGCTTGTTTTCTCTTTCTTCTCGCGCGAAATAACCCTCCCTTGTATCTAAGTCAAATCCTACCTTACGTTGAATCCTAATGCCCAATGCACTAAGTTCTTCCATTTCTTGATTCGTATACATAGTACACCTCCTATAACATAATATTAATAACTATATACTATACATTCTGCATACTATATCTTAAATGTCATTTGTCCTTGCTTAACCTCCTTTTCTCTTTTAACTTCGGCGATAGATGGTACACTTGCAGTTAAGTCTTTACGATATCCACATCCCACAGCATAGCATATCTCTACTACCTTGGATGCACCATCTGTCTTCCTAATGTAACCCCTTTTACCTAACTTCTCCTTACCACATCTTGGACATTTCATATCTCCTCCTTGTTGATACATTAACGAACTCATCTAAAGATTAGTCAAAAGCTCTTTGTCAAGGGCGACGCAGTCGTTCATTGAAGCGAGCCTGCGAGCGTAAACCCTTGACTTTGGGCTTATAATGAGAAATCCTGATGAGAGAGTAGGTACGCACTACTTCCTCACGTTCGTTACCTACAATACCCATACGTAGGATCATATACATCCTTCCCGCCCAACTCAAAGTCTATCTTCTTCAACAATGCCAATGTAGTATCGTCAGGTTGCTCAAGGTGGGTATGCCCATCCTTCAGCTTCCATCCTTCACTACTGTGTACAATATGCATTTTAATTAATTCTAACTCTTGTTCATTCAACTCTAATGTAGTCTTTAACATAGCTCCTCCTTTTTATTCCAATCACAATGATTACAATAACTTCCACATGGTTTACCACACACAGGACAAAAATTCATCACTACTCCTTTTGTTAACATCGTTTACATATATACATATTATCATTGATTCATCATTCCTCAATCTCTCTCTTTAGTTGCGAACGTTGACTAACACGCCTCGTCGAACACCAGTGAGCTCCCCAAGGTACGAGTTACACACACCGTATCATAGGGGAGGCCGTCCAGGCCGACCCACCATGTTCTCATGAGCGTTTACGCTAACATGGTAGCTATACGATAGACCACCATACGTACGCAGCACGTTTACGGTAGCATGCAAACCAGTTCTTGCTCTTAGGCTATAACTAGCGCGTTTACGCATCATTACTATTAACACGCTCCTCTTTAGACTCGAGCCATGATCTCAGCTCATCTGGATGTGACTCAAGCCACTCCATCATACCTATGAAATCAACACCTCCTTCATTAGCAACAACACGCATAGCACCATTATACTTACTAAGGACTTTTACAAAGCCCTTATGCTCATGCTTATCTAATTTATCGGGCCGGACAATAGATCCAGCCCTCATCACCTTACCACGACTAGTATTCATCATGTGTGCCTGCCTAATATGACAACACATATCACGCAATCCCTTCATCTCGCGCCCGCTAAGAGAATGCTCATTCTCAATATCAGTATTATCAACAAACTGACCAGCAAGCACCTTAGCTATCATGCGCCACTTACCTACGTCCTTAGGCCGTACAGGGCGTATAGCGAGACTTATATCATACATCCTAACCATACGCATAGTGAACGCCTTAAGGCGCTCTAGGCGGCCATTCTTAATGGCCTCAACATGCACAGCATATGGATCATCGTGTAATCTACTATAAAACGTTTGAGTAGATGTCATAACACACCTCCTTACGTAACACATTAACACATAAGGGGTGCACACAGTGCACACCCCACAAGCCACTAACACTTAAAACGGCATACCATAATGAGCAAAGCCCTCATCATAACTACGCAAAGCTTCGAATGATTCACACTTACTAGATAGCCTATTAAATTCACGACTAGCATCAGCACGACTATAATAAGTATCCCGAGCCTCACCATTACTATCGACAATAGTATACAATTCAGTAAGACCATATTCTACATCGATAGCACTAGGCTTAACCTTAATAATAGTAAACACACCACACCTCCTTAATTATTACATAACAACCGAATATTACGCTCAATAGGAACAAGCCTAAGAGCATCGTCATATGTACCAACCCACTTCTCTACATCTACACCATCAACTATAGTGTATACAGTAGCCATTACCCTGGCAGGCGAGGCAAACATATACACACCATACTTCTTGATAGTATACACAATACCAGAATACGGTCTTTAAGCTTAACATCTTGTTTCTCAACATCTAAAACCACAATACACCTCCTATACATAGTACATTAACACATAGGGGGCATGTACATACATACCCCCATACTACACATATACGCACTACTACTTCTTAGACTGCCAATAATCAATAGCCTCAATAGCCTCTTCCTTGCTAGACTGCCAAGAGATCATAATACACTTATTCTCCATAACTAACACTCCACGTGATACTCTGTGCTCACCGGGCATATGCCCAATGGAACTCAATACCATCCACGTAATAGACACTATAACTAAACCTATAAATATCTTCATACTACACCTCCTATACATAGTACATTAACACAATGGAGGCGCACACATGTACGCCCCCAACACACACTAACACTATATAACAATAAGCTTACCAGAAGCAACATACTTCCGAACAAGCTTGTTCTGTATGCGCTTCCATTCCTTATCGGTCGAGATAAGATTAGAAAACTCTGCCCTTACATTAATAAACACAGCATCAAGCTCACTACGAAGCATGATTTTAGGACATGTAGGCACATGCCCATTAGAAAATACTATCTGTTCCATAACATAACCTCCTTAACATAGCACATTAACATATAGGGGGCACACACATGTGCACCCCCTCTTACCATAGTTCATCTGCTTTTAAACCGGGGCAAATAAATTACCTCAATACTACACTTAATACACTATCCATATGCTCTGCTACTAAATCATCTATAACGTCCTCTGCCTCCTTAACAGTATCCACAGTACGCATAGTCTCTATATGAGCTACATCACAATGTCCATCCATATGGACTATGATCTCATACCCTTGATACTCAAGTACATGTACTATAGCCATAACACACCTCCGTCTGTTACACACATTAACAATAATAAACTTATACTATATCATAGTAACTACATTTACATGGGGTATAATACCCTAAGATATCTATTAACTAGGTTACTACGTATAACTAGCTATAGATACATCACTTACATATACACCGTACACTAAAGACACTGTCACTCATCGTTTCTCTTAACAGCACTTAACTATCTATAAACAATACACTTACAGAGCCTACTACTCCGTTCTCCTAACAGGTCATATAGTGGTACTGATCAGCCCCTAGCCCGCTCATAGCCCACCATGTAGCCTCGTATACCACAAATAGCACCTAGTAGCACCTGTACGCCTATCATCCTCCATACCCCATAGTGCATACACATGATGACCATGCTAGCCATACTCATCATACTTATCACTATCAAATAGGGTAAGTATTCTTTCTTAAGGCGCGGCAAGACAAACTTACTCACCTTATCAGGCGCAACAACAGATACTACAAAGCACGCTATATACATGATCCATGATACTAATAACATAATACACCTCCTAGTTACACACCATTACACTACATGTAGTGGTACACACGTACCACATACATACTAATACATACTCTTAACATAACCATATCTGTGCTCATATGTCTCATTCTCTCCCGGAGAGTATTCGATATACGCACAATAGTTAGTTATTACCACATACCACAACATATAGACATCATATGTGAGCAGTTTAATGTCATGCTCAGGACGCGTATACGGTGTATGTATAGTGTACTTTCTTGGATCACGTCAAGTACACACCTTGGCTTGTCAGGCCCAACGTGTTGCCTCTATAGGGGTCAGTGCAATTACATACCCTAACACACCATGCTATGCCTATCATATAGCATGTGTACCACACCACGTAGTGGCTGTCTATTTCGGCCCGCGTTCAGAAGCAGTCGCATGCTACCCCTTACTAACCACCTACTATCGTATACCATACGGCATACTCATCCTTATCATGCCGGCGCACAATAAGGGCACATCAACATGAGTACATACACATATGATATGCTACATCATATGTATATCATGTCAACACTAGCTCACTCATACTGAGCATCTCAATGCACATACTATGATCCATAGTATATGCACTAGCTATATGTACTACATAGTAGCTAGTACTGTTGATACTAACCACTGATGCGGTAACGCATATGATATGATATGCCTACATATATAGCATAGCCATGCTACATAGTAGCTACTAGCTACTGGATGATGGTAACGCCATCATTGGTGCTAATAGTACCATATCACACTGTTCATGTGATATCACCTCCTTTGTGCGCTCGTTTCATTTAACGCGCGGGTAAAACCAATTACCCATCATATATCATACACACATTAGTATACAATGAATGCATACTAATAATGATACATTGATCTACAATGACAACATTGTAAACCAAGTATCGTAATCAATAAGCGTAACGTGGGGCACGAAACGCATACAAACTAGAAGAGTATATATCTTTCAGTGCCTCCACTAATTTCCCAAATATTATTTCCCATAAGGAAAACTGAAAACCCAAAAACCAATAGACTGATTTCGAAAAGCTGAAATATGGCAGATCCCACGAAATTTTTTTAGAATTTAACTGCCTATAAGGCATTAAATGCGTCACTCCGTGAGAAATTAACTTCCCATAGGGACATTATGATGATTTTTGATCATATATGGTACATTATGTAAACATGGTTTTAAATAGTGTTGAAAAGGTTCAGTTATTGTTAGTTTCATTCAAGAATCGGCGTAAAAAGTTCGAAATACTTCAGTTTTGATCAATTACGACACTAAAGGTGCATAATAGATACGCTATTACATAGAAAACTAAATAAAAGAATCAATTATAACAAGATATGTTGAAAAGCATAGTTATATATGGTATAATATAAGTAATGGGAGATACGGTGAATCGTATACGGCTACGCCGGGGGAAAGAGAGAGTTTACTGCTTACCAGAGAGTGTTCTGCGAAGCACTTGGAGACTTTGCGCTACGCGCTCAGCCCTGAAAGGGGCATGGCACACTAGAGCTCTTTATATATAGTATCATGGTAGATCTAAGGACATAGGTTACTATGTACCATAGTTATGATACATAGTTAACCATGAATACTAGCAATATACCTATATAGATAGTCATACGACCCTAAACGAGTAAGGCTCCTGTTCGGCTACGCCGATAAAATAATTAATAAATATATTATAAGTTTTTTATTTATATTCTTATATAAAAGTAATAATAGACGGTACTTATATAAGTATACAGGGGAAGAAAACGGCTCCGGCCGGGAGAGCCACAATGAAATTTAGGGTAGTAAAATGCAAAGCATGTGAAAGAGAATTCACTAAAACAAAAAGTGTGCAAGTGTATTGTTGGCCATGCTTTAACTAAATGAAAGGGCAGGGGTTATTTAATAATCTTTTGCTTTCCGAGTATTTAGCACTCAAGAGATCGCTTAGTGGAAGCACAAACAGGCGAGACGTACCAATAATAGGAGAATGATTATGAATGACCGAAAGAGTCAGAGTCTCTTGCAGCTAATGAAGAGGCAACAACGCAATAAGGGTCGTAAGGACCCTGGCGACCTGGAAAGAGCATTCAAATCTAGATATCCCAACAGAGGTCTCTCAGAGCGTCTAGGACCTAAGCTTGAATCAGACGCTACTACGGCGTAAAGCCGGAACGCATTGGTCCGGAAAACGGAACCGATAGTACTAAGAGTTAGTTGAATAAATAAAGCTGAGTTGAATAAATAAAGCTGAAAAAAATCGAGAAATTTGGCCTTCGGCCAAAAAACAAAGAAAAACGGAGGTAAGAAATGGATGCAGTAACAGGTGGAATTCAGGCAATAGGTACTTATTTGTTTCAGGTTGGAGAATCTGTAGTAGTTGGAACAAGTAATGCACTCGTAACGCTTGGTTCAGGCACAGTAAGTGCTCTTAAAGCCGTGTTCCAGGGTATCGGAATAGGCGCGTAATAGTTTTAGACAGGGTAGGTGTGGTGGTTAATAGCATTGATCAGGTGGAGGCCAATGTACATAATAATAAATGATAGTAATTTTACAAAGAAAAGCAAGGAGTAATAAGTAATCATGGAAAAAGGTATAATAAGATGGTTCGATAATAAAAAGGGTTAACAGAAATGAAGTGGAAAAGAAAACACAACATAGACATAGCTGAAATGCATAGACTAAACTCGGAGGGCTACACGCTGCCAGAGTTGGCCGAAATGTATAAAATTCCCAGAACAACACTAAATAGGTATTTAGCAGGTGCTGGTTATGTTGTATATAGAAATTTCTACGGAAAAAGGTTAACAGATTGGAATAATCGGCATAATATTTTAGATTTTAAATGTGTAAATGCATGGAAAAGAACTCTAGTGGAAATAAACGGATATAGATGTCAAGTGTGTGGATATGACAAGATTGTTGAAGCACACCATATGACACCACAAATAGATGGAGGCAGGTCTACCATTGCTAATGGTATACTTCTCTGCCCGAATCATCATGCAGAAGCACATGCCGGTTTTGTTGACCTCATGGCTCTTTTAAAACTGGGTGAATTGCTGGGACCCCTTGAAGAAGGAAATCAGCAGCCAAGCAGAGTAATAGCATATGCTAAAGATTCTGAAGGTCCAGAGACTAGATCCCGAGCGAAAGCGGTAATGGATCCACGAGCTCCCAGCACCAATGACACACTGGTGAAGATATAGTCCGAACTGCGGATATAACAAGATAAACTGCAGATGTCAAGATAAAGAGCTTGACGATAACACATTGTATGGTTTTATAGAGAAGTCAGATGGTAAGGATTTATTTGTACACTACTCAGCAATAGCAATGGAAGGTTATAAGACCCTGAAAGCCAAGGAAGAGGTTGAGTTTGAAGTAACTGATGGTGATAAAGGGCCGCAGGCTGTAAACGTTAAAAGGACTGGCGTAGTATTCGAAGATGACGCCGATGTAGCCGAAGACGACGAATAGACCAAACAAGGGAATACAACATGCCAGACGAAGACTACAAGGAAACATGTATACTGCACTCAGAAAAAATACACAAGCTTGACGTGAGCGTTGTGAAAATAGAGAGTGACGTTTCGTATATACGATCTCAGATCGATAATGGGTTAACATCCACAGTAATGAAGATATGGGATAAGATGAATGAGATAGATAAGGATAAGGCCGTAATGGAAACCAGAGTAGACGATAACTGTGATTTCTTGAATAAGATTAAAAATGGCCTTATAAGCCTTGTAGTTCTTGGTGTCTTTGGTGGAGTAATAACAATAGCTTTTAAGATAGTTCAAGCCTATGCACTTACTGGGCCACAATAGAGGAGAATCATGGCAAGATCAAGTGGAGCGAATGCAGGAAGGGGTAATTATCCCGCCGCGAATGTTAGATCTTCTTTCGGCGAGCTTAAGAAGGGACTGCAAGGTGCCCCCAAAATGAAATTTCCCAATAAGCATATGACAACCCCTCAATATAAGAAGGGGTTGCGTAAGGTTGAAGAGGGATCGGAATAATACAATGAGTACTAAATTCACTAGAGATAAAGAAAATCAGCTTGTACTTAAAAATGATACCGAAGGTCTAGACGAGGGATCTATATTAGCTAAGTTCGCATCAAAGATGAAAGACGGATATGAAGTAACGCTCACCCCGAAAGAGGCCAAAAAACTCATATGTTACTTAAACACTCTTAAGACGGGGTTCCAAGCAGCGGTTCCGATTATCTGTATGGGCGAACAGTGTCCCTATGTTAAGAAATGCCCCCTAGGAGAGAACAACAACTACCCTATGGGGTATGACTGTCCCATAGAGGATACAATTAAGGAAATATGGTACGCTGACTATGCTGAGAGCCTTGAGATAGAAGAAGGTAATAAGATAGATGAATCCCTAACACGTGATCTAGTTTTATGGGAGGTATTAGCTAAGAGGGCAGTAGAAGAGCTTGCGGCTGATCCTAAGATAGTAAAGCGCTCTGTAGCAGGGTTTCAGGACACTTCTGAGGGTCCTAAGCCTATATATAGGGAAGAGATGAACCAAAGGCTAACTTTTCTTGAGCGCGCGCAAAAACAGAAGATGAAGATCATGGATTCCCTAATAGCCACTAGGGAAGCAAAAAGTAAAGACACAAACCGAATGATACACGACCCATGTTACGATGAGCAAACTGAAGTGTTAACAGATAGTGGTTGGAAGTTTTTGAGTGATGTATGTGATACAGATAAGATTTGCTCACTCAATAAGGGTACATTTGAGATTATATATGATAACCCAACAATGATATACAGCAATGACTATGATGGAAAAATGTATAGCTTGATACAAAGTAGGGCCGGAATAAATTTACTTGTAACTCCAAACCATAAATTGTTTACAGGCAAGCTAGAATACGCTAAGGATCTATTTGGTGCTAAGGCTATACAGTTCTACAAAGCGGGTAAATGGAATGGCAGAAATAAAAGCAAAATAACATTACCGGAAATAAGGTGTAAAGATAACAACAATGGTCATAAATATCCCAAGAAAAATGTTAAAATAGAAGATTGGCTTGAATTTCTTGGTTATTATTTAAGCGAGGGTGCAATAGTTTTTAACAAAAGAAAAGATTCCAAATCTGGAAGTTATGTAATTACTTTCTATCAGAAAGATGAAAATGACTTTAAAAAGATATTTGATGCATGTAAGAAAGTTACAGATTCAAAGGTTGCCATAACTGGACCAGATAAAAAAACAATAAGATTCTGCGATAAAAGATTGTATAATTTTTTAAAACCACTTGGCAATAAATACAATAAATATATACCCAGAGAACTATTTAACCTTAAGACACTGAAACTTAAGATATTATTCGATGCTCTCATGCTTGGCGATGGCAGAACAAATGAAAATGGTGGTAGTTATTATTGCACATCATCTGATAGACTCAAAGATGACTTTCAGGAGCTACTATTAAAAATAGGACTATCTGGTACATCATATGTAAAGCAAAGAGCTGGTGATAGGGTTTGGTTTGAGCGCAGAAGAGAGTATATAACCTGTACTAAAGATCACTGGCGCATAATGATTAAGTTTAAAAATAATTCACCAATTGTTAAAAAAAGACAAGAAGAATGGGTAGACTATTCTGGAAAGATTTATTGTGTAGAAGTACCATCCCATATCATATATGTCAGAAGAAACGGTTGCGTGTGCTGGTGCGGCAATAGTTCATACGCAGCCAAGCTGCTGGAGAAGGCAAGGGAACTTAAAGATAAGGCAGCCGATATGGGGTTAATTGATGTTACCCCGGAGGATACCGATGCCAACACCACTTCGTAGACATGCACCAGCATCAGCCTATAAGGTTCCACTCATATCTCAGGGCAGTTACCTGGCTGCTGATTTATTGTTACCGTCGCTTGCAGGAATGCTTGGTAGTAGTTTGATTTGGTCATCTGTCATGACGGCGGGAGATCGGAGTTTAGCGGCTACTGGCAAAAAAGCTACAAGAATTACTTCTGGACTTGTTGGAATATCCATGGCAGTTTCAATATCTGTAGGAATATTAATGCAGAAAGAGCTTGACGCAGAGAAAGCAGCACTTGAAGCCGAGAAGCGTGGTTCAAATAATAAGAACTATAATAAAATAATAGGTCATCATCCCGGATGGGCTAATAAAAATACCGAAGCAGCTATTGGTTCAGACTTTACCGCTGGCAGTAGTTGGACGGGAATGGCCGGGAATGCTCTAGAAGCTGCGTTTGTTGTAGCATCAGGATTATCTTCGTATAACAGGACTCGCTCGCTAAAAGCTGGTTTTGCTGGAATGGCTGCTGCTGGATTGGGTATATTTGCTAAGAACAAGTACGTAGAAGCTAATCCAGACAAAAAGAGAAATGTTAATTTGTTATTCAACTCAATGATGGCAACATCTATAATGCCCCTAGTTGGTCCTCTTAGCCTCGAGGGCGGAATGCTCCAGGGGATAAGCCGTGGGGTTAAGGCTGGCGCAAGTAAATCATCTCCATATATTAAGAAGGCTGGAGAATGGATTAAGCCGCGCATACCAAAAAGCATTATGTCTAAAGTTGGACCTGGTTCCAGGGTTGCGAGATACGCCAAGGCTATCCAAGGCCATAGCTGGTCATTCTCTCTTTCGTATCACCAGGTTAAAAAATATGGTAGCATAAGTTCTGTTCCTGCATATAGGTCTATTGGTGCTAATTTTTTAGATGTTACCAGGGAAACATTAGAGAGTAGTATTTTTTTATATCCAGTTCTGATGATTGGTGGTAGGGGATCAAACAATAAGGCTACCAAGAAAAAAGGCTCTAATAATAAACCAATTAATAAAATAATAGGCCATCATCCAGGATGGGCTAATAAGCAAACAGAAGTCAGTATTGATTCAGACTTCACCGCTGGGCAGAGTTATACTGGTAATGAGAAGCAAAGAAAAAAAGTACCATGGATACAGCACAGTTTACTAGTTGGCGCAGCATTCATGACTGTTTTCGATAGAACCGGATCTGCAATGCAGGGGTTGAAGGGCGCCGGAGCTGCTGGGGCGTTTATTGGTGCTAGGCATATTGCTAGGGAAACTCTTGGGGATTGGGCTAACCCGGTAGATGTAGCGCTTGGCGCAACTGAGTTTTCGGCTATAACATCTCTACTTGGATCTTCAGCGATGAGGGGTGGGTTTTTATATAGGCCAGTTGGAAAGCCAATACAGAGAGCCATAGCTACTCGTGGGTTTAGTAAGTTATACGAAAAGTTGCCATGGAAAATAAAAGAACACATATATGGGGCAAAATCAACAACACATGCTGCAAGAATGTTGCAACTTAAGATAAGAAGTTCAAAAGCTGAGATAGGAAGTATAGTAAGTGATGTTGCAAGTGAGACAGCTAAGAGAAAGGGTATTTTTGGAAAGCTTTTTTTAAAATTTGTTGGTGGACAAGCAAAAAATATTGCAGAGGGTACAGCAAGGGTTACTGAGGAATATGCTGGAATTGGTCTAAAATACTTAAGGAAAATTGGCACCGGTGGTAGAGGTCCATTCGAGGCTACAGCTGGCGCATTTGATTTGTCTAAAAGAGCACTACAGGCCATGGAAAATCCTGCTGCCGAAATGACCAATATAATGAATTTGGCTCTTGGAAGGAAGAAATGGTTATTGAAGCCCATGAAGTGGGTATCGAAAAAATTTGGCAATGATTTAGATAGTATACCACTTTTAGATGAAATGCGCAAGGGTCCAATATATAAAGGCGCTAAAGGTGTAGTAAAGTATAGAAAATACTTTGAAGGAATATTTGGATCACCAAGTGTCGGAGAACTTGCTGGTAAACATGGAAGCATAAAGAATATACCACTAAATGAATATTTTGGTGCCAACCTTAAAGACGTGTATTATGGGGCTGCTCCAGGGGTAATAGTTGCATCGCCATTCATAGCATTTTCAGCCATATCAGCCGGAATAAAGGGAATAGGCAGAAAGATTAGTGGAGACGAAAAGCATGGCTCTAATAATAAACCAATTAATAAAATAATAGGCCATCATCCAGGATGGGCTAACAAAGAAACAGAAGCAGCTATTGACTCAGACTTTACCGCTGGACAGAGTTGGACTAGCTTTAAGGATGCTCTTCAAATGTTTGCCAGGAATAGGAAGAGGTCAGTTGTATCTGGAATGCTTGCAGCTACACTTGCAACTACACCAACATCAGTTGCTTTGGCAAAAACAGCAGCAGGAACGGCGGTAAAAAAGGCAAGCTCAGTTGCAGTAGCATCAGCTACGAAGTATTCAAAATATTTATCAGCAATAGATGATGTGGTAGCCTTAACGGACAAGAATCCAATAGTAAGGGCCAGAGCGAAGAGCCTACTAGTGAGGACAGGCGTACACGAGTCGGCTGGGTTAAAATATACCAAGCAACTCGGTGGAGGACCAGCTAGGGGGTATTTCCAGATTGAGCATGCAACATCTAAGGATATAGTCAAGAGATATGCAGCCAGGCCGGACAAGAAGCAGTACATGGATATTCTTGAAAAATTCTCAGGTATGCCAAGAAAGGAATTGCTGGGGTTAGATAAAGAAGCCCTAAACTCGCTAGTAGAGACAAATGCAAGATTTGGTGCATCTGTTGCCAGGCTGAAGTATAAGATGGCGCCACAGGCTATACCGGCCGGATTAGAGGCACAGTCAGAGTACTGGGGCAAGTACTATCAGACATCAGCAAGTGCTAAAAAGCAGGCTCAGTTTATTGTTAGCAATAAAAGTTATAGTAGTGCAATGGCCTCCAATGTTAATAGAGTTCCAGCCAATACAGTTGGTTTGACTAACAATGTATTGCATGGAAAAAAGATAAGCCATACAATAATAGATCCGATAGAAAAAACTAAACATCTTTTCAAGATATAGAGGGAGAAAAATGTTAGGACGTGCTGCTACAAAACTTTTTACAAGAATAAATGCTGGAAGAGCTGTTAATATGGTTTCCGGTGCTATGCACAAGGGTGGAGCTACATATGGAATATTTAGGGGAGCCGGAGCTGGTAGGGCCATGAGCGCCGGTTATGCCTCGAAAGAATTTGGATCATCAGCCTATAAAAGACTTAGAAACTGGGCATGGACTTCACCCCGAAGTAACTTAACTAGGGGGCTTAGGGTCGGAGCCTTGGGAGCGACGGGCCTAACAGCTGCAAACTTCGTTAGACCAAAAAACAACTGGGGACCATTCTAAGGAGACAACAATGCCAATAGACTACCTAAACGAGAGACAAGGAAATATAGGAGCATTAGGTCAAGCCGCAGGCATGGCTGCACTGTTCTATGGTCCAGTGATTCCAATGGCAACTAAGATTGTTGGAGGAGCTGCTAAATCTGCTGGGCGTGGTATGTGGGGAGCCGTAAGAGGCGCCGGAAAGTCCATCACTAAGAAAGGATATGTTCGCGGTCCATTCCGTTCTGGCTTGGGTCTTGCAGGTAAAGTTTTAGATCAAGGTAAGAAAATAGGAAAATTTGGGGGTAGGGTTGGTAGAGTTATGGATACTGTGGGACGTAATCCAGGATTAGCTATTGGTGGAGCACTTGGTGCTATTTCTGTTCTTGGCGCGGTTAAGGGAGCTATGGCTCGCGCACCAGTAGGAGAGACATATACCAGTACAGTTTCGTTTGATGAATCAATGAGTAATTTTAAAGGTCTTTCACCTAACAACCTAGGGGCCACTGGAGATCTTACATTGGCGCTGCACAACAGGAGATAGATATGGATTCTCAATCTATAAACACAATTGCTTGGCTAGGTTCTGGATTTACGCAGGGCATGGAAAAGAAAATGGCCAGACAGGTAACCCACAAGGGTTATGGTCATTTGCTTAGTAGCTCATTTGCTAACCCCAAGTCTAGTGCGTTGAATGTCTACAAACAACACGCGGCAAAAAAGAGTGCACTAGGAATAGCTAGGGCCAGGGGAACTGGAGCGTTAACTAAGGCTGGATGGAGAACTGCATGGGGAAGTGGAGTTGCTGCAGGCACTAGAGGGCAATTCGCAAAGATAGCATTGTCTAGAGTTGGTGGAGCAGTGTTTTCAGGATTGAATATTGCCATGTGGGGAGGAATGCTATTTGAGGGGACGGCAGGAGCAGTTTCAACACTAAGAACTATTGGAAGAAAAGCTCCCGGATTAGATTTTGGGGAAAAATTTGAAGACACACGTGGATCATACACAGAGAGACAAAGGTCGCTTAGGGCAATAACAGCCTCAAGGATGTCAACAAGAGCAGCCTTGGGCGACGAAGCCGTATTAATGCACCGTTAAGGAGAATAGTATGTTTATAAAAAATACAGCATCATACCTTGGTAAAAATGCAAAAGTAGCTGGTGATATGCCGCTAAAGGGTGTGTCGCGGATGGGTGGAGGAAGCATGGCCTATGGAACAGCGCTTACGGCAGGGGCACTGCTTGCTGGATATCACGGTGGTAAGTTTGGCATGAATTTGATGGCTGGAAGAAAATCAAGGCGCAGAATTGACGAATATTTTGAAGATGTAAAAAGAAACCCAAATAGGCATAGCTTTTCATAAAAGAGGTTAAAATGAGAATAGAAACCATAGAAGAAATAAAAAGAAAACTTTTTAGTGGTACCTTGCATGATAGCAGTATAGAGAGAGATATACAAAGGCTACAGGATAAGAACCTTAATGAAAGCGAAAAGCTAAATAAGATTATAAAAGTAGCCGAAGAGAGAAGTCCAAGGTTGTCACTGTTTAATGAATTCTTATCGTGCAATGTTTTGAGTCAAGTTATAAATACAAAAATACTACCTAAGTATAAAAAAGGCATAATGTCAGTTGCTGCAGACGCTGTATTGAATGAAAAATTTGATATAATAAAAAAGATGTGGTTTGGGTATAGTGATAACTTGCAACCAGCCAATATGGAAGAAATACAGACAGACGTTAGCGAATCACAAAATGTACTTGTTCAGGGGTATTACTTCATGAAACACAAAGATACTGGAAACAATATGGTTTTTGGTATAGATTTTATAGATGGGTTCATGACTGGATACATAGCAATGTATACAAACGAAAAAGACTCAAGTATATCGTCTTCAGTTATGAGGGATATACTTTCTTGGGCTAAAAACAATAACTTCATGAAGGATAAGAAAATAAGCGCAGATGGAAGGTTTGTGAAGATTGACAGCGTTACTATAGATGATGTTATTCTCAAGGACGACATAAAGAGAAGAATTAAGAGTGGAACCATAGACATGCTTGCAAACATGGAAAAATATAGGAAAAACAATCTTCCAATAAAAAGAGGCATACTCATGGAAGGGGAACCGGGGTGTCAGCCGGCAGGTGAACTTGTTTTGATGGCAGATGGTACGTGGTCTACTGTGGAGGATATTTGCGTTGGTGATGTTATATTTTCACCCCAGAGTGATGGCGCTGTCGTAGAATCAAAGGTTCTTGAACTTAAAAATTATAAGTCTGAAATATATACAGTTAAATGCGGAGATTCTGAGTATAGGGTTGCTGGAGAACATTTATTAGTGGTTAAGACTCCAAATATAAAGGATGAAAAACTTAAAAGATCTATAAGCAAAATAACTAAATCAAACCCAGGAACATATGCAAATGTAACTCCAGTTGATATTCTGGAAGGTCCCGAAAGAGGAAAGAAGTATATATACGGGTTTTCTTCACCAGCTGTAGATTTTGCAGAAAGAGAATTTGAGATATCTCCATATCATCTTGGGATGTTAATTGGTGATGGTTGTTTTAGGAATGGTGTTTCTATAACAAGTTGTGATGAAGAAATAATAGAAGCATCAAAAGTTCTTTCTGAGTCTTTTGGATTAGAATTAAAAAAAATGTCCGACAAATATAGTTATAGATTTTCTTCTGGAATCACTGGTGGTAAGAAAAATGTGCTTACAGAAGAAATAAAAAAACTTGGGCTATATGGGCTAACCTCACACAATAAGTTTATACCACATGATTATTTTGTTTCTAGCACATCCCAGAGACTTGAATTGCTAGCAGGATTAATAGACACAGATGGGTATAAAGACAAGCGGAATAAAAGCGGATCTTATGAATTTTGCACCACTTCCGAGAGACTGGCCGAAGATGTGTATAGTATTTGCAAGAGTCTCGGGTTCGGGGCATCAATAAAAGATAAAAATACCAGCTGGACTTATGGCGGATCCAGAAGAACGGGCAAGGCTTTCAGGGTAAGCATATCTCCACAAGATTTCTGTATACCCGTTAGACTTGAAAGGAAGGTAGCGGGACTACGAGATTCTTCTTGGAAAAATGTGAGAAATAAACATTTACAAGTTATAGAAGGTGGAGTGGTTGATACTGTATATGGATTTACACTAGACTCGAAGAGTGGATGGTATATAACGAATAATTGGCAAGTCACCCATAACACAGGTAAAACATTAGTAGCAAAAGCGCTGGCAAACCAAGTAGAGAGCACATTTATATGGGTAACAGCAGATGACATTAAGTATCCAGAGGATGTATCGTATATATATGACATGGCGAGGGAATTGGCACCAACGATAGTATTGTTTGAGGATATAGACTATATAGGTAAGGACAGGGGAACTTATTCAGAGGGATCATTTGATAAGATAACTGGTGAGTTATTGAATCAGATGGATGGACTGCAGAGTAATGAGGGTATTATAACTATAGCATCTTCAAACTATCCAAAATCACTTGATAAGGCATTAAGAAATAGGCCGGGCAGGTTTGATATAAGGGTTAAGTTTGAACTACCAGATAATGAACTAAGGCATGAGATGTTTCAGAAATTTTTTGGTGATATAGATATAAGCGATATATCTATCGAAGACATGGTAGACAAGTCTAATGGATATACTGGAGCGTATATAAAAGAATTAGTAGTTTCAACAACCATGCTTGCAGTATCTGGTGATTCCGTTGATGCTGATGGTAGGGCTATAATTAAGAAAGAATTTTTTCAAGAAGCTTTTGACCAACTCGAAAAGAGTAGAAAACTTGACGACGAGGAATAAATGAATTTTCCGGTAGAATTTTACAACCAAAAATGGTTGGGGTTAACAAAAGCCGGACATAAAATAACTGTTCTCACATAGGAAAAGGTCGTCAGAGCATGTTCCCCAACCGCTATTTAAATTATGGAAATACACCCAACTTGCAAAACGTGCCTAGAGGCACATCCTAACTGGAAACTGATAAAAGACAAGGTATACATGATGGGCATAGATGGAAAGCCCACTGTGCAAATATGTAATCTTATCAAAGAAAAGTTTACGATGTCCAACAGCGTAAAAAGTCAGTTTGATCCACAGGAAGTTGAGATGATAGGGTTGTTGTATGATCCAATCAAGTGGGCTAAGCTGGAATTCAAGTGGGACGCTAGGTGGTATCAAGATACGATGCTAAAGTGTTCCGCGTATAGGAAGGTTAATAGGATAGGCAGAAGAGCTGGAAAAACAGAAAGTCTATGCATAAAAATGATCCACTATGCGTATACTACTGAGAATACAACATCTCTAGTTATAGCGCCTTACAAAAATCAGGTTGGTTTAATATTTGATAGGCTAGACGTTCTTCTCTCTTATAGCGATGGAGTTAGGTCATCACTTAAAAGAAATACAAAGAACCCATATAGAATACAGCTACACAATGGATCTAAGATACTTGGATTCACATCAGGAACGAGAACTGGAAGCAAGTCGACTGGTATTCGTGGTCAGGATGCTCATGCTATATTCATTGATGAGGCCGACTTCCTCGGAAGTGCAGATTTTGAAGTTATACTCGCCATACTTGCATCTAGGCCGGATTGTTACCTATGGGCATCATCTACTCCCATAGGGAAGAGAGAGATGTACTGGAGATGGTGTTCCGACAAGTCGTTAGGGTTTAAAGAGTTTCATTATCCGTCAAGCGTAAGCCCATCGTGGACGAAAGAGACTGAAATGCTAGAAAGGTCTATGTATTCAGACCAAGGATATGCTCACGAGTTCGATGCAGAATTTGGTGAAGAAGCAGAAGGTGTATTCCTTAATAAATATATAGATCCAGCAATAAAGAAATACAGTCTAGGCAAGATAGCGAAAAACAAAAGTTCTTTGTATACAATAGGCGTTGATTGGAATTCATCAGAGAAGGGCACACACATAATTGTAACAGAGTGGAATCAAGAGCTTGAGCATGGAAACGGTGCGTTTAGACCAGTAGAGAAGATAATCATAGCTCAGACAGAGTTTACGCAGACTATGGCATGCGAAGAGATAATAAGGCTTAACAAAAAGTGGAATCCATCAGATATATATGTAGACCAGGGCTTTGGTTATGCGCAGATAGAAATACTACACAAGTACGGTTTAAAGAATCCTGAGTCTGGGTTAGTTCAAAAAGTAAAGGGAATAAATTTCGGGGATAAGATAGAAATAAGAGATCCAGCCACAAGACAGAGAGTAAAGAAACACATGAAGCCATTTATGATTAATCTTTCCGTAAAGAGGCTTGAAGATGGTCAGCTTATACTTCCTGAAGAGGAAGATGTAAAGCATGGTCTAGTTGGGCAGATGAGGGATTACACAGTAATAAGAAGAACAGCAAGTGGGCAGCCAGTATATAGCGATGACGATGACCACACAATAATAGCCATGATGTTATCAATAATGGCAGCTACAATGGAACACAGTGATATGGTTAGATTGAACACTGTTCCACATATAGCAGTAGGTGGTAGGTTCGGCGAGAGAACTGATTCAGATTTTAAGGTAGATAAGAAGAAGATAGAAAAGAATAAAAGAGAGAGTCTTAGCATTGTTCCTAGGTGGCCAGGATCTGGCAGATTATTCAAGGACACAACATTGAAGACAGCTTCAGACTTGCAGAAAAAAAGACAATCTTTTGGCAGAAAGAGATCAAAGACTTTTGGGGATATGAAAAAACAAAGAAGTGTTACGGGTAAAACGGGACGAACAAATTTTTAGTTGCTGCCACCCCCCACCTAACCAACTCGTGGTTAGGTCCCGAACCTTAACAGGGGTTCGCTGGTGGTCGATTCCCCGTCGACTGCTGGCGGATCAGGGTAAAATACATGGCTATAGATAAAAATGATAGAAATAAAATAAACTATAGGGGAGAAACTGAATTTTCTCGAGAGAGGGAGTACAGGGTCGTTGAGCCCAAGAGACAAACAGACAGACCGTACATACCGGTAGGGGAAGAGCTGGACGCGGAAGAGCTTAGGGAAAGATTTAAAGACTTAAGGAAGAAGGCAGAAAAACTAGACAATACCATAGACGAATTGAGCATGGTTATGAAGATACCTATAGACAAGGAAAAGCAACCAAAGGTAGCGTATGGTGTTGAGCAGCTAGACCCGGGAAGTGGTGGAGAGTATTTGTCGTACGGGCTATACAAAGATTTGCTTGAGCAGCAAGAAGCAGCTAAAAACAATTTTACGGTTGACTGGATAAATGAAAACATAACAGACGATCCAGTAGCAAATTCATCTATATTATATAATAAGTATATAGAGGGTGCACAGAGTTACACTGGCGTTGGTCAAGTTAGTATACCTAAGGGCGAAGTAGGCGGACCAAACATGGGTGAAGTATATAGCAATATGCTTCTAAATAATATAACTAGTTGGAATGAGAACGAATATCATATAAGACAGATTATAAATTGGTCGCAAGGATATTTAAACAGTTCTCCAGATCCAGCATATATTCCATGGACGTTTAAAGAAGACATGCGCAGAAAGATAACCGAGTATGGAAGTGTTGATGATCTTCTCGGAGCGTATACTGATCTAACCGGAAATCTTGGTGGAGCGTTCGAATCAGCATCTAGTCCACTGAAGTTACCTGTAGACTTATGGGAATCGCTGAGCGGAAAGTCGGAAAGTGATAATAACTTCTTTAATTCTATAAATGAGATATTCTCTATGAACTATGGGGCAGATCTTATTTGTTGTCTTGTTGCATGGGCTGGCGGCCTAGATCTTAAAACGTTATACGCAATGAGGCTAGCACTACAATTGGCGGCAAATGGCATAATGCTAAACTGGGCAGATTTGTTTAACTCAATCATGGCGCTAATTAATGGATTTTTTAGAAATTTAATAACAGGACAGTTAATAGCAATAATAGATCTTATTTTCCAGGCCATAACGGATCCGATATATGAATGGTTGAATTCTAAGGAAGATAAATGGCAAAAGCTTTTTCTTTGCACACCAATAGACGAGGCTATTAATCTATACGTTCTTGGTGGGATAGAAGCTATAGAAAAGATGCTTACAGATAAGATACTAGCGTATTGGAAAGACATAGAACTAGACCAATATTATGAGAAAGAAAAAATAGAAAAAACAAAGAAGAACAAAAATTTACAAGACATAATAGATGTACTAGACACTGTAATAGCTGCCGTAGGCAAGTCAACGCTTTGTGGCCAGCACACATCACCAACAGGAGACGAGGTTCAAAGATTCATGGATGCATACAATGTAGGCCCAGCATGGGAATATGAGTACCCCGAAGAAGAGACACCCAATAGGTTTAATAGTTTTGTGCGCGAGACAACCGAGCTGACAGAAGAGTTTGTTATAGACCCAGTTACACAGAAACCTACTGGAGAAAGAAGAATAGAGGAAAAGAAAATAGTAAAGTTCGATACGGGTACAGCTAGCGCTGATTTAGGGCCAGACAAAGTCAACATAGACAGATGTCTAGGGAAAGTGGCAAATGAAGATATTTTTTCAGTTCAAGAATGGATGGAAGATATTCGGTCTAGGGAGGAAAGTTAATGTTCAACCTATTATCTAAGCCAAAGAGCAAAATAGTAGATAAGCCTCAAAAGAGAATGGCTGTCAAGCCAACCAGCGTAAAAAAGCTAAAATATCTAGGTAACGTATATGGAGTTACTGGGAGTCGTGGGGAATTCCAGAAATCAGAATATGACTTAGGTGAAATAGCTAAGGTTGGAGACATAGAGGCCTATGCTAGGCAAGCTTTTAATAAGCATGTAGAACAGTGTTTAAAAGAGGGCTATCAATTAAAGTCTAGGAATATAGAAGCTACAAAATATGTGAAGAGAAGGCTTAGGGAGATGGGAGAAGCTGCTGGCAGGAATTTCGAATCGCTCTTAAGGGGAATAGTATCAAACGTAGTTCAATATGCGAACTGCTTTATAGTTAAGTCTAGAGACAATCGAGCATCAAGCGGATCTATGAGGACAACAGCAACAGGAAAAGTGCTTGATCCAGTAGCTGGCTATTTCTTGCTAGATCCAACATCTATAGAGATAAGAAGAAACACTCACGGTAAGATTCTAAAATATAAGCAAGATATACCAGGCGTGGGTACTGCACCAGAATTCAATGCAGAAGACATGGTGCATATATATTACGACAGAAAAGAGGGCTTTGCATTTGGAACTCCATATGTTGTACCAGTGCTTGATGACATAAGATCACTAAGGAGGATGGAAGAGAATCTTGAAATGTTAATGGTTTCACATCTATATCCTCTTTTTCATTATATAGTTGGATCAGAAGAACATCCGGCAGAAGTATACGAAGATGGATCTACAGAGGTAGACCTTATAAAAACAGAAATAGAAAATATGCCAACAGAGGGTAGTATAGTTACTCCAGAGAGGCACGAAATAAAAGTACTAGGGGCAGAGGGTAAGGCGCTAGTTGCAGAACCGTATCTTAAGCATTTCGAGATGAGGGTATTGGCTGGACTTGGTATCTCTGAGATTTCACTTGGAAGGGGCGGCACAGCAAATAGAGCTACAGCTTCAACTATAGATAAATGCATGCAAGACAGGTGTAAGGATTTTCAGGACGTAGTTGAAAACTTTATTAACCATGAAATAATCAAAGAGCTGTTAATGGAGGGTGGATTTGAAACAGATGAGAACGAAGATAATAGGGTTGTTCTTGAGTTTAACGAAATAGACATAGACAACCAGATAAAGATGGAAAATCACGCCGTATTCAAATATGAGCACGATATAACAACTGAATCAGAGACTCGCATACTTATAGGTAAGGATCCGATAACAGATGAGGATCGTCAGGACATGTACTTTGAACATGTAACAAAGCCAAAAGCAATCATAATGGCAGTAGACGAACCATACACGGCCGAGGCAAAAGAAGGTTTAGTTCAAAAGGTTTCTAAGGAAGAAAAGAAAAAGAAAGAAACTACAGAAAGAGAACAGCCATCAAACCAGCACGGTAGGAAACTTGCAAAAACAAAAGAGAAGAAAGACGAGCTCTTAAAAGATTCAGTAAACGACATTA
>Ga0208904_1000616_pt1 | contig 28040 bp, 23 predicted proteins | sample AntAceMetag02UKB_FD_184774 | JGI IMG/M metagenome (GOLD analysis project Ga0208904, IMG submission 184774) | Saline lake microbial communities from Ace Lake, Antarctica - Antarctic Ace Lake Metagenome 02UKB (SPAdes) (version 2) | ecosystem: Environmental > Aquatic > Non-marine Saline and...
ATGTCGGAAATAAACTTCTAAAGATAATTTGTGCTATCATAAACTCCGGTAAACCTTACATACCTAATTATCGCTCTGTAAATCCGATTTTAGTAAAATAATACTTGTTTTGGTCTTGGTAATCGGGGCTCAAGATGACAGACTTTGTTTTTTTTACCCTTTGCCTTTTGCTTTTTGCCGTGAAAACTCTTTTATCCTTCCCCTATCCTCATTCTCTTTGTCGCCCTTGAAATATATCTCAAGGAACACAACTTCTTCTAATTTGGGAAAGAATGCATAGATCACTCTTAATCCGGTTTGATTTCCTCGTCCGGGAATGGATCGTGAGGCTATTTTTCTGATCTTATAGAACTGCAGGTTTTCGGCGTTTCCTGCTCCTTTTATCTCTTCTACATTGTGACACATGCCCTTTACATGACATAATTCGATGGCGTTTTTCTTTACGCGCTCAAAATCCTCTGCAAGCGTTATGTATCGCTTTGCGAGTTTCTTAAAATCCCGATTGAATTCAGGTAGAGTTTTATACTTTATCATCGTATTGTCGCTGTGAAAATTCCGGTGTGCGGTAGAATACGGATTCATAATCGATTTTATGTCCGTCTTCAGCGGTGATCCAGGGGACATCTTTGTGAGAGTATTCCTGCATTTGCTTTGCGTTAAAATCTTTAAAACGCTGAATATTATTATCTATGAGCTCTTTTTCACGAGCCGATAGGTTTTTTAATTCCGCTTTTCTTAAGGGTAGGAACTTCTGCTGTTCGTATTGATAGCGTTTTGCCTTTACGGACATCAAATCACCCTGTTCTTCCATTTCCTTCACGATATCCGAGAAAGCAGGCGGCGTGGGACCAAAATGATTTTTAATATAGACGGCTCCCATTAATTGCTCCTCATATTTCTCGTAGTAATCGAAATCGATGAAGTATAAAAGCTTACACAGCACGGCCTTCCCCACATTGGGACGGGCACCGATCTCCTCAAGGATATAGAGCAAGACCTCTTTGAATCTCTCCACATTGTCCTGAGGAACTGAAATGCGAATTTCAGGGTGCTCGGTCTTTTGTTTACCGCTTCCATCTTTTTCCAATACCACGCTTGGTTTAGGATTAAGTCTTTCTTCAATAACATCTTCGACATTCATTCCGTAGAATTTTGCCAGTTTTTGTGCCTGGGATACATTTAGTAGTTGTGTCCCCTTCTCAATTGCGACATATGTTGGTCTCGAAACTCCAATGACTTTTGCTATATGTGCTTGAGTTGCGCCCTCTTCTTCACGAAGCGTCTTCATGAACGAACTCATTTTTTCTCCTTTTTCTTTTAATAAACATCCTAACTTAATACATGTCGTATTATTTTACAAGTACTATGTTGGTATTGTTTACATTTGGTGACTGGTGTCACATATTAGACTGAACTAAAAACCACAAATCTTTCTTCCAGCCTTTCCCGATCGGGCCAATCTTATTTATAAATTAACTGTAGATTTAAAATATTTTGACGTTTCTTCATTTATGTAAAAATAATATAACTTGCTTATGTTTCACAGGTCATGAGAGATATTAAATTAGTTAAGTTGTAAATCAATTAACTAATTCTAAATATGCTTTTAAAGCATTATGAATTCTATACCGTTTCGTACCTAGCTTTTTAGAAAGTATTTTAAATTTAATATCAGAATCAAATTCATATTCATATTCAAATTTTTCAGCTTTTACTTCTCTACCAAGAATTGTAAGAGATACCAAATGATCAATAAAACCATCAAACTGATTTTCGTGTTCAAATTTAATTTTAGATTTAATTGCAATATCTCTAATTTCTGTTTCTGACAATATTTGATTTTCACCCAATAGATTATACATAAATTCTTCCATTTGCTCTATTGATATACCATTCTCAACTATAATTGATTTAAAAACCCAGTTTGAGTATTCTTCTTGTGCAGAGAGTAGATCACTTTCAGTAATCATAGTGTGCCCTCTGGAAACAGCTAAATTCTTTGCGCTAGATAAATAATATATTAAGTCTCTCGGTCTTGGAAAGATATTGTCTGAAATATAATTTCTGGTATTTATGCCGCTTACTTTTTTAGCTATATATTTCTCCCATAAATCACTTGCTACGACATCAAATCGTGATAACTTCTCAAACCTTGATTCTATAATTCTAAATAAGGTTTCATTATCTTTCCATGATAATCTTGAATACTCAATTTTATCTGGTTCTCTTGCCAACATCATAACATTTTTAAAAATATCACTTCTTAGAAAAATAGTTAAATGGAAAGTAAATTTATAATCATTATGGGGATTAGGACGAAAATCTTTTGATATTCTCCCCACTACACCAAGTAGACCCAAAATAAATTTACTTAAACTTTCTAAATCATTATCTTTTCTCCAAGATTTATCTAAATTGTCAATCAGTATTATAAGTTTTCCATTCTTTTTAATATTTTTTACTATATGGCCTTTCAAGTCTTTAATAATATTATCGTGCAATATTTCAGAAACTTTTATCCGAAAATTATTTTGTGTTTCTTCTTCAACACTTAATAATTTATCAATTTCCTGTTCAAGTCTTGTTGAAAAGTCTGTAAGAATTATATCACGATTTGTTTCAACATATTTAATGAATTTATCCTGATCTTCATCAATTGCATAGGGTGGCATATCGCTTAGTTTCATATATAATGATTTTGAAATTTCAGTATAAATAAGGAATTTCCAAATTGCTTCAAACATAAATCCACTTTCAAACTCATTTTTCATTTGATTAAATAATGTAATTAAACCGTCAATTTCAAAATTTATCGGTTTAATTAAACAAATATGATTTCTAATATCTCCCGAAAGTAGTTGCTTTAAAAAATATAGTGTGGCGGTTTTTCCTGTCCCTTTACGTCCAATTACAATATTATATTCACTTTTAATTAAATTTTGGGAATGTGATGTTTCTATAAAATAATCAAAGATATTTTCACTTTCATGTTCAGCAATAAATTCTCCGAAAATAATTTTCTGCAATTCAGTTCTTTCTCTATACTTAAATTCTTTGCTTTTTCTCTTTAAGATAAGTTGAGCTGCATCATCCTTGATTCTTTCTAAAAAACTTCTAACACTTTGCTGACATTCTTCTCTATTTGAATATTTAATTAATAATTCTTTAAAATCTAATGGTGAATCATAAGGATTTTCACATACCATTAATACCCTTAATCCTATGCCAACAGATAAACCTGAAATAAAAGCACATTTTGAATTGTGTATTTCATATCCAGTTCTATAAGTTGATGAAAACTCAATTAATATTGTTGGAGCAGTAAATATTTTTTCAATATACCATGTTAATGGATGTGTTTTACTTTCTACTGGATCATCAAGTAAATACGGTAATTTGAAATAATTTATTTCATTAATAATATCTTGAGAATAATTTGTATCGTATAGTCCTTTAACATAAAAAAGAGCATAATCGTTTTCATTTACTTGAATGCTTTCAATTAATTGATCATATAATGCTTCTTCTTTTTTATATATTTCTTCTTTAGCAAATTTTGTGGTGATATTATTTGAATTTATATAAGAAGAATATCCTATGCTTGTAAAAAATCCTAGTTCCTTGAAATGCTTTTTAGATTCAATATTTGATTCATCAAATATTATCCAAATTGGCTTTTTCATTGTTATGGCATATCCTAATTCAAATAGCACATTATCATTCATTCCAGTTAAATCTGCACAAAAAAAATCACAATTATTAATTTCTTCAATTATTCTACTAATAATCAAATTACCAGATATTTTCAGCTCTAGCCATGACTTAATTTCTGCTATGCCTGAGAAGCTGTTGTTAATTTCTTTTATTGCTTCTTCAATGAATTCACCACAATATTTTGGCTCAGATGAATATGCAAAAAAACCTTTTTTCATAATATCCCTATTAATTTAATTGTTATTGATTTTTTCCCAATCACACCCCTCTCCCATTCACAAATGTCTCAACAAACTCCACAATTCGCTTGATAATACGATCGCCGAGTGATTTGCGAACGAGTACAGATGGTTGTTCTCCATCAATTAATGCCAGGGCTTCATCGCGAATTGGTTTGCGTTCTGCAAAAAGATAGTTTTCGATGAGTTTGGTCGTTTTTTCGGGGATAAGATTTTCTTCTTTGACCAGTTTGTCAAAGGCTTTTTCCTGCTCGGCATTCCAGTATTTTTCAAATTCTTCGGGGATATTGTCTGAATCTTCGATGATCGGGAGATTTTCTAATATAAATCGTTCAATAAGTTCGCGTTTGCTACGTAAGTGTGCCTCGCCCGATAATAGATCCATAATGCTCTTGCGAAGGTTTTCTTTTTCGCTGTCTTTGGCGTCTTTAAGATTGGCCAATAGCTTTAAAATATAGGCGACGTTTATTTCATCGCGGTGCAGGAGTTCAAGTTCAAAATCGACATCCTCTAGTATGGAAACTTTCTCTACTTGATTATCGACTTTAACTTTTTGCCATAGATCTAAATATTTGCTCTTGAAATCATTATAAAGCTGTTCGTTCATGGACAGATCTTCCCACTTAAAATCGGCAAAGGTGACCAGCACATTTAGCAAACGCATAAGTTTGCGGAAGGCTTTGATGAATTTTAATTCATCTTCTTCACTGAGCAGATCATTCACGCTATTTATCGTAGGCGTAATTTGCATCAGCTCGAGAAATGTTTCATTGAATACTTTGACATATTCACTATAGGGCTGAATGATAATTTCTTCAATAGCTTCTTTATTGCTAAAAAGCGTAATGGCTTCGTCGGTATTTTTCTTAAGATTACGAAATACAACGATATTACCCTGGGATTTCTGCTCATTTAAAATGCGATTGGTGCGCGAATAAGCCTGTATGAGGCCATGATATCTGAGGTTCTTGTCAACATACATGGTGTTCAAGGTCGGACAATCAAAGCCGGTTAAGTACATGTTGACGACCAATAAAATGTCAATCTTACGTTCTTTGACTTTCTTGGAGATGTCTTTGTAATAATTGTAAAAGGACTGACTTTCCTTGGTGGAAAAATTGCTGCCGAACATCGTGTTATAATGCCCAATAAATTCATCTAATTTCTCGCGACTGTGTTGATGCAAGCCGTATAGAACTTTGGCATCGTTAACTACCGATAATTCTTCTGGCAAGAATCCGTTGGCATCGGCGTCATCTTCATTGGCTACATAGGAAAAAATGGTGGCGATCTTTAAATTGTGTTCACCGGCTTCTTTTTTCTTTTGCAGGATATCGTAATATTTGATCAGGGTCTTAATACTACTCACACAAAACATGCCGGTAAATTCGCCATTGTGTGTTTTGCGTTTATGATTGGCAATAATGTAATCGCTGATCTTTTCCAAACGCTCATCGGATTCCATGAGTTCTTTGGTATCTATGGCTTCCACTTCGATATCAATTTCGGTCGCAGATTCTTTTTTCTTGTATCGTCCGACATATTCAACCGAGAATTTTAATACATTCTCATCTTTTATAGCGTTTGTGATAACATATTTATGCAAACATTCTTCAAACAACTCTTTGGTGGTACGTTTGCCTGTTTCGTTCTTGACGGCATTCTCGGCAAAAATAGGTGTGCCGGTAAAACCAAACATTTGAATATTATTGAAAAAGGATTTTATGCGACGGTGCGTTTCGCCAAACTGTGAACGGTGGCATTCATCAAAGATAAAGACAATGCGTTCGTCCTGCATTTTTTCCATTTTGGCAAAATGACGATGCTTACTGATCGCTGTGTTGAGTTTTTGAATGGTTGTCACAATCAGTTTAGTATCATCTGAAAATTGTTTGACCAAAATCCGTGTATTATCGGTACCATCTACACAACCCTTGCTAAAGCTGTTGAATTCTTTGATGGTTTGATAATCGAGATCCTTGCGATCGACGACAAAAACCACTTTCTTAACCTTGGGAAGTTTGGTCAGGATCTGAGAAGCTTTGAAAGAGGTTAAGGTCTTGCCCGACCCAGTAGTATGCCAGATATAGCCGTTCTTACGTGAATGCATCACCCGATCGACCAGCGCTTCTACCGCATAATATTGGTAAGGACGCAGAACCATGAGAATTTTATTTGTTTCGTTAAGCACCACATACTTGCAGATCATTTTAGAAATATGGCAAGGTTCTAAGAACTCGGAGGTAAAGCCATTGAGGATATTGGTGAGGCGTTTATTATTAACATCGGTCCAATAGAAGGTTTGTTTAAATGACTGAAAGCGATTATTGGCATAGTATTTGGTGTTGACACCATTGCTGATGACAAAGATTTGGATGTACTGAAACAAAGCCGCGTGAGCGCCAAAGGAATGACGCTGATAACGATTGACCTGATTAAAAGCTTCTTTAAGCTCCAAGCCACGTCGCTTGAGCTCTATTTGAACTAAAGGCAAGCCATTAATCAAGAGCGTGACATCGTAACGGTTTTTGTATTGACCCTCTATTGTTACCTGGCGCGTAACCTGAAACTCGTTTTGGCACCAATGATCGATTTCCATGAACTCAAAATAAAGATCCTTGCCGTTGTCCCGGATGATATGCTGCTTTTCACGTAGGGTCTTTGACTTTTCAAACACCGAACCCTTGCTGAGGATATTGAGTACCTTGTCAAATTCCTTATCGGAAAAAATCAGCTTATTGTGCTTCTCTAACTGTCGCTTTAAATTCGCGATCAGCTCAGCTTCATTGGGTATTTGCACAAGCCCATACCCCAACTCATTTAGCTGCGCTACAAGTTGATCTTCTAATATTTGTTCAGATTGTCTACTCATTTTACACTTCGCTTATCATATTATATTTTATTCTATTTATCGTTTATCATTTATCGTTTATTGTTTCTTCCTCGTTTCTTAAACGAACATCTTCTGTAAGAGCCCTTTCTTCCACGTTTCCATTTGGTCAATTTGGGCTTGACAATTAGTAATTTTTTTATCAATTATAGACAATAATCCAATAATCTTATTTTGTTCAATTGTTGTTGGAAGTTTAATTTTTAGTTTAAATAATTCTTTTTCATGAATTCGTTTACTACCTGTACCGCTTGCAATACTTTCTAATTCTTTATAATAATTTTTACGTCCAAGAAAATAATACAAATATGAGGAGTTGATCTTTGTTTTATCAATATTTAGTGTTGGTACATCTCCTGAGGATAAAAAACCATCATACTCATCCGGAATAATACCAAAAGCTCCATTAAATAGATTTTGTTTACCATATATGAATTGATCCTTATGTCTTACAAAATAATTTGTAGATCCTAATGATAAGCTTTCAGTCCTTTCATTAATATGTATTCCTTTTAAGTGGAGCTTGACAGTTAATATTTTCGTCTTATCAATAATTTTTGGTCTAGTTTTGTTAGGAATACTTAAAATATCCCCCAACTTCTTCTCTTCCCAGTCTGGAAAATCCTCCCCATGCTCATCTTTGAATCTTATCTCACGAGAGAAGATTTTCTGCATCAGGCTTTTTTTGTATTGTTCCAGCAGTTCTTTTTTCTTTTTAAGGGCTTGGAGTTTCTCGTCGACCACTGAAAGGAAGCCCGCGATTTTTTCTTGTTCGGGGAGGGAGGGGAACGAAATCGTAACCGTCGCAATATCATTTTGTCCAATTGTTGTCATTGTTGTAGTTTTCCCCCTTTTTACGAACTGCAACCTTGACTTAGACGTAGTAAAATTATATGCTAAAAATTGTGGACTAGATATTTTTTTTATAGGTCGCATACGAATTAAATGACCATCATAAGTTATATCTTCTGCTTTGCTAATATTTACATTCGTATGCGCAATTCCCTCTTTTACTAACGAAGATCTTGTGAAAAATATATCTCCGTATTCAACTTTGTTATTTTTAAATTCTTTTTCATCTATATCAACAAGGGTAAGTGTCTCAACATCAATACTATCTCCAACATACATATCCTTGACATTAATTATTCTATAACCCCTCCCAACTTTTTGAGGATCATTAAATACGCCATTGCTGAAACCGTTTTCAGTTAAATCTACAAGTTTCCTTATATCCCATTCCCCTTCAAACTCAGGAAACCGCAATTGTGGATTTTGAGAAATCATATTCCCCATCTATTTTTTATATACATTGAATTTCCTGTTTTAGGATAATAATTTGGATAATAATCCTTTTTAAAAACACTTAAGGCATTAGAATCTCTTTCAATTAATCCATATTCAAGCATGTACATTAATGCAATTGAAGGACTTCTTGATTTCCCTAAGCTACAATAAACAAATACTTTGTTGCCTGCTTGTAATTTTTGATGAATAAACTCTAAAGCGGGATTTATCATTTTATCATTTACATATTTTGGATCTTTGCCATCTATCATATTTAGATAAATGGCATCGGTTTCTAGTTTAAATAGATAGTATGGGTTATCCTCATTACATCCTCTTCCAGTCCACCCAACAACTGATTGGTGACACACATAACCATTAACTCGATTTAGTGCACAAACAATTTTCATTTCATGTTGAATTGCATCATTATATTCTTCTTTTACTCCCACATATAGTTCTATTCCTTTAATTTTCTTCATTATTAAAATGGCCTTTCTATATTGAGTTCTTTACAATAGTCAGCAATTTTCTTATCCGTATCTTCCATACTGCTTTCAAGCTCTTTTAATTCTTTAGCAATCGCATTTATATCAATGTCTTCTTCCACTTCAAAGGTATCTACATAGCGAGGGATATTAAGATTGTAATCGTTTTTAGCTATTTCTGTTAACGGTGCAATATAAGAATATTTTTCAATGACTTTGCGATTGCGATAAGTATCGATAATCTTGTCAATATTTTCCTGTCGCAAAATGTTCTGTGTCTTGACTTTTTCAAATTCCCGGCTAGCGTCTATAAAGACAATATCCTCCGGGTTTTCACGGCATTTTTTAAAGACTAAAATACAGGTGGGAATACTGGTACCGTAAAAGACATTTGCCGGTAAGCCGATCACGGCATCTAGATAGTTTTTTTCTTCAATTAAGTATCGGCGAATATGACCCTCAGCACCGCCCCTAAACAAAACACCGTGCGGCAAAACAATCGCCATGCTTCCATTTTCAGCCAAATGATAGATCATGTGCTGGACAAAAGCAAAATCCGCTTTACTTTTAGGTGCCAATTTGCCGTATTGAGAGAAACGATCGTCTGACATGAATAATTGATTCGCGCTCCAATGCGCTGAAAAGGGTGGATTTGCCACAATGGCTTCAAATTGTTTATCGAGATGTTGCGGATGCTCTAAAGTATCTTCCTGTTTGATATCAAACTTGCGGTAATGCACATCGTGCAAAATCATGTTCATACGAGCCAAGTTGTAGGTTGTGCGATTGAGTTCTTGTCCGTAAAAATTACTCACCTCATCTACTTCCTTAGCCACACGCAAAAGCAAGGATCCCGAGCCACAAGTGGGATCATATACCGATTTTAGCTTTGTCTTCCCAGTGGTGACCAATTTAGCCAAAATCATACTCACCTGCTGAGGTGTGTAAAACTCTCCCGCTTTCTTGCCAGCGCCACTGGCAAATTGAGCAATGAGATATTCATAGGCATCGCCTAGGACATCCAATTTACTTTGCTCAAGTTTGAAATCAATTTTATCTAAATGGGACAGCACCTTCGCAATAATGCCATTACGCGCCTCGGGCGTTCTACCCAATTTTGTGCTATTGAGATCCATATCCTCGAAAAGGTTATCAAAGTCCTCTTCACTGGCCGTTCCCATAGTCGAATTTTGAATATTGATCAGAATCTTTTGGATATCCTCAATAATAAAATTCGAGACACTTTCGTCTGAATCGTTATTACCTCGCTTAGCAATCTCCGAGAACAACTCCGAGGGCTTTAAAAAATAGCCCAGCTTATCCAGAGCCTCTTCACTGATGGCTTCGATATATTGCTTACCCTTATCTGTATTCTCATTAATATCTTTATAATTGAGACCATCGGTCTTTAAAATTTTGTTGGCATACATGTCCATCTTTTCGGACAGATATTTATAAAAAATAAAACCCAGAATATAATCGCGAAATTCATCCGCGCCCATCTTACCCCGTAAGGTATTGGCGATATTCCAGAGTTGTTGTTCTAATTGTCGTTTTTGGTCTTCGGGCATGGGGTTCCTTTAATTTTCTTGGTTTTCCAAATACTTTTCAGCTAATATCCACAAATTAATTCCCTTTTCATTAACCCAATGCCAATTACCATTAACACCGCCAGGATCTTTTTTATCGGGATGTGCATTTTTAAAAAACTGCCATGTTAAGGTGCTTATCGAATATTCATTATTATCAAAATCCCATTTTACCGAATTACTTTGCCCTAATTTACCGGTTATTTCAGCACTAAATTTTGAATCTTTTTCATCATACTTTATATGTTTAGGCAACGCATGTTTTAAGAATATCTTATCGCCTTTTTTAAGCAAATCATTTTCTATAAGAATCTTCATTGTTCGTTGTCTATTTCTTTTATTTTTTGTCTCTTGTTCTTCTTTTTCTTGAATGTCAACAAGATATTGCTGAGCTTCTTTTAGAGGAATGATTTTATTTGGTACAATTACTATTTGATCACCAATTTTGTGAGGTTTAATTTTAACGCAAGAAATATCTAATCCATTAGAATTCAGCCATAATACAGTCGTGGTAATCTCTTGTGAAAAATCTTCCGAACAAAGAATAATTCTAGGATTATTAGAAAGCTCATTAAAATCTAGATCTTCAATAAATTCTTGAATATTTGCTCTCGAGATTTCAGATGAGGGATTTTTAATACCTAAAGATTTTTTTTGATAATTATTATAATAAGGTAATAGTTTTTCTATTGTCATTGAGGATGTCATTGCCGCATACCTTAAAGCCTGTAAGTCAGCATATCCAGCATATGAATCGCGTTTAAGTTCAACAACAACTAGATTCCCTTTTCTATCGATTGCCAAGATATCAAGTCTATCTTTTGAATTAACAAATCGATCAAATTCAATAGCAACAACTAAAAGTTCTTCTCCTAAAATCTCTGGAGCTTCTCTTATCCATTCCTGAATATGTTGCCTTTCCCATATTTTAAGTTCTGAGAATGTGCACTCATCAATTTTATCAAATTTTGATAATTCCTTATTCACAGTAAGAATCATAATAATATTCCTTATATAGCTGAATTTTTAGACATTGCTTAATCCTTCAATAGTTAGAAAATTTATAGATAAGCAGGAAGATTCACAAGGGATATTCTGTGATTGGCATCACAGAAGCAATTGACAATTGACAGAGGACAAAGGACAATTATAAGAAATGAGAAGAAAGATATAAGATATAAGAGATGAGAGTTAATATGTTGATAGGTCGATGAGTCGATAAGAAAAGAGATGAGAGATGAGAGTCAATATGTTGATAGGTTGATGAGTCGATGAGTTGATGGGTTGAAGAAAAGAGATAAGATATGAGATATGAGATATGAGATATGAGTGTATTCCGAATAATTACCATTCTACAGGTTTTTTTAAAACGAATCCGTCTTTTTTCTTTACTTCTTCAGGGAATTGGCTATCTGCTATTTTTTTTCTTCCAAGCACCATTGAGCCTTTTGCAACTAGAGAAATTGAATTATTGTATCGTTTTGGTGGGAAAATAACAAATACTCGTTTATTAGAATATTTTTTATGAATTACTTTTATCGGGGGAACCAAATCACTATCACCTGAAATCAGCATGGCCATATCATACTTATCATCAAATCCATCAATTAACATTTGTGTCGCAATATTTACATCCGTCATTTTTTCGTTGAAGCTCATTCTTATATTACCGCAACGTTTGCATTCAATTGGAATACTTTGATATTTTCCATAGAATATTTTTACGCCAACACTTTCCAAGGCTTCAATAAATGTATTTTGACGCTTAACTTTTTCTGGATTATTGCTTACATGACTTGTGAAATATTTTATTTCTACAAGTTCTTGATTAGGCTTCAAAAGATTATTAACTAATTTAGTTAAATCAAGCCATTTGAATCTTTCAAAACCTGCTTGAATTAAACCAAAATATAGATTAAATCCATCAATATAAACTGTTACTCTTTCTAAACTAGATTTTTTGCTTGTTTTTTCATTCATAATAATTTACCTTCATTTACTAACAGCGCTAAAGATAGCATCTTTAGTCCGACGCTCCGCAAGGAGCGTTTCTCTTTCATCCAATTTTTCAAATCCAATATAAGTTAAATGAATAATTAATAATTTTCAAATTAATAAACAATAGATTGCTATTTAATTTCACACTTATCTGTCGCAAAGATAAAAGCATCAAAGACTTGTCCGTCAAAGAAGATGCCTTGTTGTGGGAGGTTGTTGGAATTCTTAAAAGCTTTTAACACTTCATCAAATCTGTTTTCAATACTGATTTGTCTACTCTCAATATTATTTAATCGTCTCAACATATTCCAATTATTTGAATAATTTTTTCTTAACTCTATAAATGCTTTCATAATTTGAACGCTAATTTTTATTGCAATATCACTTTTTAAAACTGCAGATAGCATAGATACACCCTGTTCTGTAAAAACAAAAGGATTCGAAGTATTATGCTTTATAGTATTTAACCGGTCACAATTTGTGACCAGTTCATTTTTTTCTTCATCATTTAGCTGAAATCGAAATTCCATGGGAAATCTTTCAATATTCCTTTTTACAGACTGGTTGAGTATTTTTGTTTCAAGCTGATATAAATTTGCAATATCTCTATCGATCATTACCTGTTTTTTCCGAATAGTAAATATCATATTTTGAATATCCGGGCGCATATCTTGGTTTTTTATGGTCGCAAATTGCGACCTTAAAACATTGTTTTCTTCCTTGGTCAATTGAGAAAGGACAAATGACAATTAAGAGAAGAAAGATAAACTATGGATGATGAGTTATGGATGATGGATGAAAGAATATTTGTGATATGGGTCACATATCTTGCTAATCAGGTATCATATGATACTTTTTTCTTGCGTCGACGACATTTATTTGCGATATTTGGGCATAATCATTGAAAAGGTACCACTATCTGTATAGAGAAAACCATTATTCAATTACTCGAGGAAGAGCATTACAGATTCGGTGATCGAGCTTATGCTGAAATGCGCAAACAACTTCGAATACAGAGCAAAGATTGCGTGCGTTTTATTATTAAATCACTGAAAAGCGGTATTACATTAAAAGAAAAAATATTTGATAAAAAACCTCATCTAGGTGAGAAATTTTGGATACTGAAAAATACAACAGAAGAAGATATTGATGCCTATATCAAAATGCGTATTCAAAAACTTGCTCATGAAACCGTGATTATTTTTTCAGCACACAAAGATCACTTTTACATCAAAAAGGGAGTTTGAAAATGAGATGTCCTACCTGCATGAAAGAGACCCTCGAAACAAAAAGAGGTGATTATTTAGAAGGCAAATATCTAATCAAGGATACCGAATGGGAAGAATGCTCCTCTTGCGGTGAAAAACTATTTGGTCCCAAGATACTTGAAGAACTTGATCGGGCTTTTTATGTTAATAATGATCTCATCTTTCCTGAGGAAATAAAACAACGACGTGAAAGCTGCGGAAAAACCCAGCAAGAACTTGCTGATGCGATTAATGTATCGGCAAACAGTATTAAACGCTGGGAAAAGGGTTCATATATTCAACCTGAGAATAAAGATAAGCCTATGAGAGAAATATTTGCCCAATGGGAAAATAAAAACCTTTCAGCTAAAAGTATTAAACATTGGATCCATACCTTAATGGATAAAAATTATTCCGCCCCACTTGCATTTGCAACTAATACAGAGGGCAATGTCTGTAAAGAAAAAGAGAAAGATTTAAACGAAATAATTAAGAAGATCAAATAATGTACGATTTAAGTGATATCCGAACCTATGTAGATTCTATTATCGAGCTATGTAAACAAGCTCCTGATAAACCACTCGACATTATAAAAATCACTAAAATATTAAATCTAAAATTGACTTATTTCGATAGAGAATCTTTGGACGAAGATGATCAAAACATCAGGGGAATCCTTGACTATACTAAGAAAAGAATATATATCCGCAATGAAGAAGTTGAACCAAGAATGCGATTTACTTTTGCTCACGAATTAGGTCATTATGCTCTTCCGGATCATATCCAACATTTTTCAAATCGTAAAAAACTCTGTACCGATGATATCTGGAACTCCAGAGATAATTCATTCGAAATAGAAGCGAATCAATTTGCCGGAGAATTACTATTTAAAGGCTCTTATATAAATAAACTCTATGAAACTCAACCCATTGTAGATTTTGAAATGATTGAAAAAATCGCCCTTGAATCTGATGTAAGCTTTGAAGCAACATCGCGTCATCTTATCTCAAACTCACCGACTCAACAAATTCTTTTTATCTACTACAAAGAACATCCCGATAAACAACCCAGCGTCACCTGCTCCCATGCAATGTCCAATGGTATGGCGATGGGAATATTCAAGCCCTATTTTGCTCCAAAAATGAAATTAATAGAGGAAGAGCACTTTACAATGGAAGAAAAGATTTTTGATGATCTTATACTTGGAGCAGATGTTAACTTCACTCAAAATGAATATAAACGATCTTATATTTTAACATTGAAAAAGGTTAGAAGAATCATTGGGTAGCGCTGGAGATGGACATTTGGGCGCTATGATCATATTGCAATGGATGAATATATCATCATGCCTGATCATTTTTATGGGATTATAAGAATTCTTCCTAAATCAGAATCAAATGTACGGGAGGCTCGAGAGTCGCCCCTACATTTAGGCTATCCTGGCAAAGATTGCCCCTTCCCATTATCACAATTTTATATACTTCATCCTCACTGGCTTCTGACTACCTGCTTCTTTCAGCGAAATAATATACATCCCACTTGGTAAATCCTGAATATTGATATTCTTCTGCGTTCCAGCGGCATTTCCGTGATAGATACGTTTTCCAACGAGATTATAAATATTGATTTCCACATCCACATTCAAATTATTCTGATATTGCAGTGTCAGCATATTCCGTCCCGGATTTGGGAAGGCTAAAAAGTTCTGCAGTCCAATTTGGGCTATGCCAGTTTCTTCTGTGATCACAATACGGTAGTCGTTGCCATTATTATTATCCCAGGTGTTATCGGCGTAGTTGATGACGAAGTTGATCTCGGTGACGGTTTGGGCGGGATCGTTGAAGGGACCGATGGTGACGGTGAGAGTATTTTCTGTTGGACCGTTAAAAGCGGTGCGGCAAGCTTTGCCGTCGCTCCACATCGTGGATCCTGCGGGACGATAAACCACATTGGGTGCCGTCCAGTTGTTCACAGCCCAGTGCAGGGTGGCGCCTTGGCCAATGCCATCGAGGGTGATGGTAATACTATCCTCGGGTGTGGGGTTCACGGGGTCCCAGGACAGTCCTTCTCCGCCTCCCCCGCCACTGTAGGATTCGCCGATCCACACATGCTGAATGAGTGAACGGGCAATATTGCCGTTGAGATCTTCGGCTTCAACATAGTAGTCAATCAGTACATCATGCTTATCCTCGATCATGGCGCTGTATTCTTTGGCTTTATGATCAGGCAAAGGATCGGTCTGCGATGTGATGGCGGTATCTGTCATGGACACATGGATCCATGAACCTACATCATTACCGCCAATATAGGTCTCGTTATCATTAGAATTTTTATCGTTCAACCCATCTGTATCTTCGCGATACATTAATTCGACACGGGAGAGTCCGCTGACATCGTAAACATAGGTCCAGACTTTCATATCGGAGTTTTGGGCGAGCGTGAATTCCGTGCCGCCGGGATTGTAAGGATCGCGCTGAGGCAAGAAGATCGTAGGTGCCGTATTATCCGTTCCGGTAGATAAAATACTTTCAATTTCGCTCATGGCAAGATTGGCCGCGCGCGTGGGATGGCTGTCCCATAGTCCGCCCTCGCTACCATCCCAATACCAGTAGCAGGATGTTTGTCCCATAGTCAGCCAGTTCCAGGCTTCACCAACAGCTGCATTTGTGGAATCCATTTGCTCTGCCGTTCTGACGGCGTTAGACGCAGCGGTGATCACGCTCCAGGAATTGCGATCGGGAGAGTAGCCGTTCAGTCCGGGCTCGCCCAGCCATTTAAGGAATTCAGGATCGCCGTTATCTGCACCGACCCATGAACCGGGTTCCACATGAATGATATCATCCGTAGCAGGCGAAAAACGATCGAGATAATCTTGCACGGTGGTGCATTCAAAACGCGAGGATTTGCTTTGCAACCAGATGACAAAAGAGTCAAAATTAGAACCATAATAAGAATCACTGCCCCCACCCCAATTATCACCATCGTGATGCAGAACCACCAGAATGGGATGATCCTCATCTGTATTGTGACTTTCCAATTGGCTCATAACATCTTCATATAAAAGTGCCCCAAAACCGCCGCGTCCGTCCTCATGGCCAAGATAGCGGGAGGTCGGGACAACGATGATCTTTTGCGAGATCCCGGTCTCGGGGTTGATGTATTCAGCATAATGAGGCTGATGTCCCCAGGCGGCCGAGATCTTGGTCGGTGCCCAAAGATTGTTCAGTTGTTTCCAGTCATTGGGGTCAGAATTGAGCACATCCGCACGATTGGGTTCATAAAGATTTCCGCCGGTACTGTAGGGATAATTTTCGCAGGCCCGCTCGAAGTGGATATTATCCACCAGCACCCACTCAATACCTTCATCCACCAGCGCCGGGATCATATGTTCCGCAAAAGCATTTTCCGGCGGGAACATGCCCTTGGAATAATTCCCCGAGAAATTTCCGTCAAAGGTCGCCTTGTGCATGCTGATCTGTCGGCGTATATCCTCGTAACCAATAAGCGGCATAAGTGGATGATATTCGCCAAAGCCAACCATATCGATGCGCGGATTTCCCAACGTGGTTGTTTGGGCTTTTATACTGTTCCAATGGGATTTCCAATCCGTGTAATTTCCGTTACTGGCCATTTCCAATTGATTTAGATTCTGAACCAGCGAACCCGAGAAGCTCACCTGGGCACCGAGATGGCCGAGAGACGCATTAATGCCCTCGGTGATCGCATTCTTGGGCCAAGAGTTGTAAGGACCCGAGCGAGAATTGAAAACATCATAAAGATTATAAGAGTAATGCCCGGCATCGGCGGTTTGCACCACATTCTCACCGGGATAATAAATGGGCTGATGCATGTGCCAGAGAAAAGCGATGTATATTTTTGGAGTGGCGAAGAGGAAGCTTCCTAAGATCAGAAGCATGACAAATATTTTGGGGAAGATTTTTTTCATTGTGTCGCTCGTTGGTTATTAGATGAAAAATTAAGAAAAATATAAAGAAGATACAATGGGGAAATGTAGGGGAAAATGTAGGGGCGACTCTGGAGTCGCCCGTACCCTCATTCTCATATCATTTTTATTAATTTCCGTGACCATGATCACAAATTTGCTGAGGAAGTGTTTTATTAATATTTATTTCATGTAGATTTCCACATGAGAACACGCAAAATCATCAGATTAAAGGGATATAATTATTCAAAGAAGGGATGGTATTTTGTGACGATCGTGACCCAGGATCGTTTATATTTGTTTGGAAACGTCATTGATAAGAAAATGATTTTGAATGATTCGGGAAAAATGATCCAAAAATGGTATTATTTATTAGAAAATAAATTCAAGCATATTAAATGTCACGAATGCATTGTCATGCCCAATCATGTTCATTTTATTATTCAAATCCTCCCCAATTCAAAATTCAACGCCAACGTAGGGGCGGATCTATGTGTCCGCCCTGAAAAATATGAATGCCATTCATTATCTCGCATCATGCAATGGTTCAAGACAATGACCACAAATGAATATATTAAAGGCGTTAAAAAGAAGGGATGGCGAAAATTTAATAGAAAATTATGGGAAAGATCATTTATAGACAGAATTTTACGAGAATATGAAATCGAAAGAACAATAAATTATATCAAGAATAATCCCCTGAATTGGAAAAAACATCATAGGACGGACACATAGGTCCACCCCTACATTCGCAATATGATCATATCAAAATGGATGAATATATTATCATGCCGGATCATTTTCATGGGATTATAAGAATTCTTCCTGAATCATATAATGAATGCGCCGATAAGGCGGAAATTATTTGCCCGAATGTACGGGCGGGTCTGGACCCGCCCTCAGGGAAATCACGGGAGGCTCCAGAGCCTCCCATACATTTGAATCATCGCAAGAGATTGGATTTATCGCATATTATCGGCGCCTTCAAGACCACAGCATCAAAGAGAATCCATGAAGCAGGATATCATAATTTCAAATGGAAAAGATCATTTCATGATCGCATCATCCGGCAGGATGAAATTGAGATCAAAAGAGCCTATATCAGGAATAATCCTAAAAATTGGAAGAAGAATAAATGATTCTTTCGCGCGGATACATGGATCCGTCCTTACGCACCTCTCTCTTCATCCTCATCTCTCTCTCTCCTCTTCGCCTCTTCTTCCTCTCTTCCCTTCTTTTCCGACCAGCCAGCACCCATCCGCCAACTGCCGAACGGTCGAGCTGGCAGGTCTTTTAAAGTCCCAGTCGTTTTTGAATGCTTTCCCGTCTCGTTTCAGGGGTGCTTTTCGCAGGGGTGATATTGGCGGGTTTCTTGAAAATAATGAAGGATGGGATGCCCTCGCCGACTACGATAAGTTGGTCCGTGGCGATCTCCTGATTTTCGCAGTAAAGAAAACCGGCTCCGTCGCCTGTCATATTGGGCAGGGCTCCGGGAACCGGAATGGGTCCATTAATGGGATAGACCTCAAAATCGGAGATCTCGGCGTTATTAGTGAAATAGGTGCTGTCGAAGGTCACGCTGTTGCCGATGACCACCGTATCTTTTGAATAGCCCAGCCAATACCATCCCTCTTCCTCCCACATGTGCCAATAGCAAAGCAAATAATAATCGGCATCGCTGCCCGTCCAGGAGATGGTGACCGGCGTACCCAAAGGAATAGTGTCCGCTGCATCGATGGTGAGCGTGAACAAGGTATCCGGAATACTGACCGAGCCGGTCACAGAACCGATATCCGTGGCAACCGTAATGGTCAAAGGATCGAATGCCGGTGCGGCTATGCTGTCTTCCCATATCCTGTGTTCAGAATCGAAATGGACATAACCCTGTTGATTGGAAAAAATTTCTTTGCCTTTGATCATCTTGTCGCCGACCAACAAATGATCGAAAGCCGGCAATTGGGTGCCGCTGACCTCTCCGCTGACATAGATACTGGGAACGTAGGTCACCATCTCCCAGTCTGGTGCGCGCCTGCCCGCATAATAGTGATCGACATAGACTAAAGCGGTGATGGCATCTTTCGTGAATAAATTACAGCTCCAGAAGGTTGCGATGAGCAATATGAAGCTTATCAATATGAGTCCTGATCTTTTCATGGTGATCCTCCCCGGAATAAAGTTATTGAAAGTTTAAAATTTAAGCGCTGGGCGCTGGGTGATGAGCAGGAAATTTCATATTTTCTTCTCTCATCTTCTCATCTTCCCAGTGCTCAGTGCTCTTCTAATACGGGGAATACGCCAATACCACCCGCCATTCACGTTCAAACTTTTGGACGGTTTGCCAGATGACATTCTTGATGGTCTTTTCCGTGGAGCCGGGCGCAAGAAAGACATAGCTTCCCGTGCCTTCGGCTTCGGCAACGATGGTTTTACCCAATTCCAGCAAACTTTCATATTTGGCATAGAGAGGATCGCTAAAGAGCATTCTGCCGATCTCTTCGGGGTCCTGATCGTAGATGATCATACCATCCATTTGCATGATCCACAGTTCATAATCCTCAGGGATCTCGCTCTTCTTAAGAAGCGGATTGATGAGCAATTCGGGACGGATCAGAACGGAGACCGAGCCAAATAATTTTTTATTTTCATCGTAGATCGGGTAGGCCATATCTACGGCCAAAAATCCCTCAACGGCCATAAAACCGCTGCTGAATTCCGGTTCATGATATTTTCGCAGAGCGATGACATGATCTTGCATGCTGATATCCGCATTCTCAAAATTCTTATAATCCGAAGGTTCCACATAACGCAGAATTCCATTCAGGGTGACAAAATTCGCTTCGACCACATCCTGATTATTCGTGATAATGGCGGTCAAAAGTTCTCTGATCTCGCTCTCTTTTGTATAATCGGGAGCGATCTCTTTAATTGCATTTTCCAGAGTCATATCGATCTGGTTCAGACTTTTTTGCAGATCCGGGACAAAGCGATCAAGCGACAGCATTAATTGTGCCGGTGTTTCGACCTCTTTGCTTTCATTTTTGGCAAGGACCATCCACCAGTTCATATACGGCACTTTCTTATAATGTGCGCTCCACGACCCACCAAATTCATATGCCATGGATCCACTCTTATTTTTAAGTGCTTCCGTCATGGCTTTTTCCAGAGATTCACCTTCCTGGGTCAGGGTATTCATGAAAATAAGATCAAAATCCTTATCAAGAACGGTATTGCCTTTAGAATCGACCACATACCAAGCATAGCTTGAGGGTAAGCCAAGATCATCATTTAATTTGGCATGCAAGTCATCTAGGAAAACGGAGCAACCGAGGCCACCGATGACTTTATTGTCACGAACAATGGGGACGGCCATGAGAGCGGATTTCTTTCCGCTAGAACGGCTGTAAAGCGGATAACCTATCACAGGATCTCCATCGAACAGCGGCTTAAAATAGGCGCGATCGCTCAGATTTAGATTGGTGTAATCCCGGGTCAGTGAATAATAATTTCCGTCCGGCATTACATAAAAATAAACACCCGGCAATTCCGTCTCAAGTTGTTTCAGATAGGACTTGATCCCGCTCCAGTCACCGCTCTCCGCTTCGGGAGTTTGTGCGATCAACTCAAGCGAAACCTGAGTATTAATAAATATATTGTCCAAATAGTTCACGGCAACGTTCAGCGTGGTTTCAGGACCCGCTGTCAGTACGGTATCCGCATTTTTCTTCGTGCACGCTGACATGACGAACATCAAAGCGAGCAACATGATAATGGTCTTTTTCATATGTGATCCTTTCTTATCTTGTGTTTCTTCTCATGAATAGATCTCTCCGCTCCGCTCGCCCCTTTGGGACAACGCTCCGGTCGAGATGACAGTTTTTTTCTCTTACCTTCTTACCTTCTCACCCTCTCACCCTCTTACCTTCTCACCCTCTTACCTTCTCACCCTCTCACCTTCTCTTCTCATGAATAGATCTCTCCGCTCCGGTCGAGATGACAGTTTTTTTCTCTTACCTTCTCACCTTCTCACCTTCTCACCTTCTTACCCTCTTACCCTCTCACCCTCTCACCCTCTCACCTTCTCACCTTCTCACCCTCTTACCTTCTCACCCTCTCACCTTCTCACCTTCTCACCTTCTTACCTTCTTGCTCTCTTACCCGACCAGCCAGCACCCATCCGCCCGCTGTCGAACGGTCGAGCTGGCAGGTCTTTCTCAGGTTACCGTTCATCATTCCGTACAACCCTGAAGCCCAACACGGGATTACTCTTTGTGGGAGTGAACCCATCGCGACGGACCGTTCGGGAATAATCGGCATCCCAGTTCCCTGTGATAGACACAGAGTCCTTCCTATTTATTTGTTCTTATGAAATTATATTCATTTTCTTCGAGAACTGCGAGAAGAATTTTGTTAATTTTGTGACTGCTATCACAAAAACAATTGAGAATTACGATAGGCTTCTCTGGCCGACAAGACTTCCTTTTCGCCAAAATAACTACCAAAAATAGGTCCGGAAGCTGAAAATTTAGATCAAAACGACAATTAATGGAGCATATTTTTGTTCTTGTTATTATGGTCTGTAAATTATAAAATAATTATGTAATCATATTTATCTTAAACGGACTTGTCAAAAATACTTATTGTTACTCTTTAGGTAAAGGAACCAATCATGAAAAAGACCTTTTTGCTCATCTGTCTTGCTTTTTGCTTTGCCGTACTGTTTACCGGCTGTCTGGAACCCGCATCTTCGGATGGTACATTCTCACCTCCTGGGTGGATACGGGGAACATGGGAGGACAGTACACTAGACAATGTTCACACTTTTACCGCACACACTGTTACCCTAAGATCAGCCTACACCGCAGCTAACATTAGCAGCATGTATGCCGATGACAATGTTGTTGAGATCATTACGGATAGCCTGTATCAATTCACGGTAAACTCCGATAGTGTCTTTGTGGTTACCTGCTGTTATGAATTGCTCACCGCTACTACCCTGAATTTTACGCAGATCTCGCCCACCCAGACAATAGGACCGATAGAATTGGAGAAACAGTAGTGTAACGAGTGACAAGCCTACGCTCATCAGAGCTTCGGCCTGCAGGCATGGGACGAGTGACGGATCGTGAAGACCTCACACAAAGGCACGAAGTACACAAAGCCACAAAGAAGAGATAATAAGGCTTTTTGTAATGCAGCATAAATTGCTTGCCAGCTGGCGGAGTAGGATGGTCATCTCCAGCCCCGTCCCGAAGCATCGGAATCGGGGCGGGATCTCAAATTACACAGAAAAATAAAATGCCAGTTATCCTACTTTGCTGAACCTCACTATTAAAAATACTTTTTACAAAATATTTTTATCAATAAGATTTCCTTGATAAGATTATAGATCATTTCATAATATTCTGTAGTTTGAGATCTCTCCGCTTCGTTATCCGCCAACCGGCGGATAACTACGGTCGAGATGACAGTCTAAGATCGTCATCCTGAAACGATGTCCGGTGGACATCGGTGTTCAGGATCTCTCAGAGAATGCGATTCTCAAAAATATTAACGCTCAAAATAAACGGACTCGACATGTCGAGCCCCTACGTTTATATCTCATATCTTATATCTCATCACTCAAGAGGTCTCCCTTACGGGACCCCTTCGGGGCTGAAACAAGCCTGAAACCATGCTACGCCAAAGGCTTCGCCTTGGCGAGCAAGTTCAGCCTGACGTTGTTCAGGATGACCCGCGAGGATCGTCGTCCTTATTATTTGTAGCTATATTATGCTTTCTGTGATTCTCATCACGGATCCTTGTCGCCTATTTTCAAATATTCTTTTTATTTCATACCTTCCCGCATGAGAACGCGGAAGGTCATCCGATTGCAGGCATATGATTATTCGAGGGAAGCATGGTATTTTGTGACGATCGAGCCATTTGATCGAAAATATCCATTTTGCAAAATCTTGGATCGAAAGATCATATTGAATGATATCGGCAAGATCATTGATAATCAATGGAGATGGATTTTTTCGCGATATAATCATATTGCGATGGATGAATATATAATCATGCCGGATCATTTTCATGGGATTATTCGATTTCTCCCTGAATTAAATAATGAATGCGCCGATGCGGGGGCTTATATCGGGGAAAATGTACGGGAGGCTCCAGAGCCTCCCATACATTTGAATCATCGCAAGAGATTGGATTTATCGCATATTATCGGCGCATTCAAGACCACTTCATCAAAATTGATCCATGAGGCGAGATATCAAAATTTCAAATGGAAAAGATCATTTCATGATCGGATATTAAGGATTGGCGAAATTGAAATTCGGAGGCAATATATTCGGAATAATCCATTAAAATGAGTGAAAAATCATTATGGGGATAAGGGAATCAATTAATGCATTGCAGGGCGAATCTTAAGGCGGGTCCAGACCCGCCCGTACATATCACGGGAAAATCAATGATTTTTCCGTGATGTACTTCTTTAAATATTTCTTGATCAATTCAAATAATTTCTCCGTCATGTCCATATCATAGCTTTCGTTGGTGATCTTCGCGACATGTGATTTGGTGTAATATTCCCCGGAAACGAGGTCTTCATTTGAGGTCGTGGCAAGATACAGCAGAGTTTCCGCGCCTTGGTCGGGCGGACTGCCCATCCAGTTGAACATTAGTTTTGATATGGCACCGGCAGAACGGCCCAGATCGGTATTGACCATCCCGGGATGCTGGGTGTAGACGCCGATCTCTTCATCGGACAATTGCTGAGCCAGAAGACGAGTCATGAGTATCACGCCCAGTTTTGACTGTCGGTAACTTTTATAAGAGCTGAATTTTTTATTCTTGAATTCCGGATCCTCAAAATCAATCACACCCTGATGCAGTCCGGAAGTGGTGAAGATCAACTTGGGTTCCAGTGCTTTTTTGAATTTTGAAACGAGCAAATGCGAGATCAGCATAGGTGTCAGCAAGTTTATCTGCCATGTCTCTTCGATACCGTCGTGGGTTTCTTTATACTCAAAATTCATGATACCGGCATTGTTGATGATCATATCAAGATGATCATAGCTTTCCGCGATCTCTTCACATGCCATGGACACGGAAGCAAAGGAAGCCAGGTTACATTCCACAAGCTCAATACGACCTTTGCCTTTGGGATGGAGATCACGATAAGCAACAAGAAGGTCTCTGCCTTTATCGGGATTGCGGCTTGCCGCAATGACCACAGCACCCTCTGCAGCCAGTTGCAATGCGGCTGCTTTCCCCAGTCCGGATGTTGCGCCGGTGATGAAGATATATTTCATGTTTGGCATTTCTAAATTCCTTTTCGTTTGATTTCTTTCAAAGGCATTTCAAAGGAGGTGTGGGGTAAGGGGTAAGGGTGTAAAGGTATAAGGGGTTCGGAGTTCGGGGTATGGAGTTCGGGGTATGGAGTTCGGGGTATGGGGTTCGGGGTGTGGGAGTTCGGGGTTCGGAGTGTGGGAGTTCGGGTCGCTTACCACAGTACGTCATTTCCCTTTATGATACTGATATCCATCTTGAACCGTTCTGCCGTAATATTGGCATAGATCGTGGCAGCTGTCTGGAAAAAGATCGGGTTACGATTTTCGTCACTCAGGCCCCAGGCATGCCAGTCCGGGGAAGGATATAGTTGAATGGATGTCCCCTTACTTGAGATAAACCGTCCACTGTCCAGATTTCCAAAATAATACATAGAATCGCCCTTGCCTGCAAGTTTGCCGGGCGTGTCACCTGTGATCCGACCGTCCGTGGCATCCGCCGGAATCCATCCGTAGCCGGGGAGGTAGAATTCGTTCCATACATGGTAGTTCTTTTTCGGCGCACAGCACCAATGTCCGTTCGCAACCCGGGCCGGGATCCCCACGCTCCGGCAGAGCGCGGTGAAGATCAGGCTATAGGACCCGCAATCGCCCGTACGCCGTGGGAGACAGTGCACGATCCCGCGATCTGGCGGATAGACATAATCAATACTGTCCACACACCAGCGATAGATGGCCATTGCATTGAACCAGGGATTTGTTTCCTCCCCTACGATCCGTTCGGCCAGTGCGATCACTTCCGGAGTCAATTCAATGAACTCCTGCGTCCGGGTGTAATATTTGTATATCGGATCCTGTAGGTCATAAGGTTTGACTTTTTCAGGATCCACTTTGAATGCCGTTTCATACGCGGTAAAGCGAATGGAGCGGGTGATCGTAATATCCTCTCCTTCTTTCAGATTCGCGGAAAGGTCCCAGTATTCCAGAATATTGCCATCAAGGTCTTTTGACACAAGCGTATCCGGTGCCGGATCAATGGATAGGATCTCCATGTTCCGCTGGTTCGGGTACTCCCCCTGCCGGGCAATGTATAGATGGAGAACCGGTTCGCTATCATCTGTTTCGATTTCCCAAGATACGGGCGCTTCGGAGAATTCATGCATCGTCACCGTACCCGAAGGTTTGATGTGGATCCCGCTGATCCGATAGGTCAGGATCAGTTCGACCTCCCGGGGGTGGATAAAATGCGTGTTCATACCAGCTGTCCCCCTGTCTTTAGCGCACCCAATGAAGGCAAAGATCATCATAAGCAAGATGCTATGTAGGATAATGCGATGGCCGGCTTTCATGTTTGACTCCGTTTTTTTAAATGCGCTGTGCTCTCAGCGCTCATCTTCCCAGTGCTCAGTGCTCAGTGCCCAGTGCTCAGTGCCCAGTGCCCAGTACCCACCTTCTCAGCACTCCTCTTTCTTTATCTCAAACTCATTTTTCTTTTTGGCTTTTTTATTGGAGATCAAGGTACTTGCACCCAAAATTGCCAGGATCAATTCTGCTGCCAGGATCAGATAAACAACCGGTTTGGCTTGCCAATTCGTTGCGACCAAACCAAAAATCCGTCCAAGGGCTAATCCGCCCACCAGACAAACTTGTGCTACAAGTGTCGCCCGAACCCATTTGGGTCGATTAAGGGCAAGCAAGAAGAATAAGCCAATTCCCAGCTCAAGTCCTCCGTAGAGGGCGCGAATCTCGACCAAGCCGGAATTTGTCAGTTCCTTTACTCCTACCAATCCGATCAAATTCGGAAAGATCAGCAAGGCGATCCCAAAACCCGCAAAGCCGATAGCTGTTGCCCCAAAGATCCATTTTTCTTGTGACATATGTGTCTCCTATTTTTTTATATAGCTGAGCCGGTGCTAAGGATATGTTTCATGTTTGGCATTTCTAAATACCTTTTCGTTTGATTCCTTTCGAAAGCAGTTCAAAGAAAGTGTGGAGCACTGGGCTCTGGGCTCTGAGATTCCCAGTGCTCATCTTCTCAGTGCTCAGTGCTATATATTCAATGCTTTTTCAAATACAGATAAAACTTTCTTCAATTTATTTTCCTCTTCACCATTCAAAAGCAACGCCCCGTTCACAAGATGTTCATCAAAATTCGGCAATGAGAAGCTAGAGGTCAGCTGTCCGCCCCAGCGATTGATGAGGACTGTGCGGACATGTTCAAGATTAGTTTTAGCGCCGCGCGCTCCGGCGGAGGTCGCCATCAGGCAAACCGACTTGTTTTTAAGTGTCGGTTTCTCGATACGCGAAATCCAGTCCATGGCATTCTTGAACACCGGCGTGATCCCGCTGTTATATTCAGGCAGAGAGATCAGCATGGCATCGACTTCTTTAAAAAGCTCGTTCAACTCTCGCATACTCTCGGGGAATTCCCCGCGTTTTTCCATATCCATACTGTAGATTGGCGCTTCGTAGTCCTTTAGATGAATGATCTTGATCTCGCAAGCGTTGAGAAATGTTGATGCATAGATCACCAATTGCTGATTAATGGAGGTGGAACTGTTAGATCCCGAGAATACCAAAACTTTAGCCATGGTGACATCCTTATTTGTTTGAGTATGAATAATATAGGGGGAAATTGACAATTGACAAAGAAAAGATGATGGAAGATAACTATGAACTATGAACTATGAACTATGAACTATGAACTATGAATGTTGGATTATGGATTATGGATGAAATCCGTGTGGAGGCAGAGGGATTCGAACTCTCGACCTCTCGCATGTGACGCGAGCGCTCTAACCAACTGAGCTATGCCTCCCTTTAATAATTGACAATTGATAAAGGACAATTGACAATGATAAAATGAATTTACGATGATAATAATTAGAAAGCAAAACAAGACTATTGTCACATCTATTGTTCAACCCCTCGACAAGCTCGGGGTTGTTTTTATTAGTAGTGTTTATCTCCCGGCATGAAATCCCGGGAATGTGAACCTTAAACACCTCTGCAACCCCGAGCTCGTCGCTTGTCCAGCGTAGTCTTACACGAAGATGGGAGGGGTTGAACAGTGCATTAAGTAAATATACTTAGTGCAACGCGAAAGATTGGTCTAAAATGGACTGGGATAGAACTCTTTAATATTTGTGAGAATCATATTCATATAGAGATCCTGATCCGCCAGCTGGCGGACAGGATGACGAAAGAGTGTGATTTTGGACGCATGAATAGATCTCTCCACCCCGATTACCAAGACCAAAACAAGTATTATTTTACTAAAATCGGATTTACAGAGCGATAATTAGGTATGTAAGGTTTACCGGAGTTTATGATAGCACAAATTATCTTTAGAAGTTTATTTCCGACAT
>Ga0208904_1000617_pt1 | contig 28024 bp, 27 predicted proteins | sample AntAceMetag02UKB_FD_184774 | JGI IMG/M metagenome (GOLD analysis project Ga0208904, IMG submission 184774) | Saline lake microbial communities from Ace Lake, Antarctica - Antarctic Ace Lake Metagenome 02UKB (SPAdes) (version 2) | ecosystem: Environmental > Aquatic > Non-marine Saline and...
AAATTAGGGTAAGACCATTCTGAATGACCCAATCGTCGATCTAATAATTCTTGCAAACTTAAAATATCATTACCGGCCAAACTTTCTTCTAATTTAAATTTACGATATAGATTTTTATCAGGTTCATTATTGATTAAAACCGTCATCACTCCAACAATATTTTGACCACTAAGATGAGCAACGTCATAAGCTTCAATTTTAAATAAACCTTGAGTTAATTTTGGTTCTGATTTAAGTAAAGCAATATCATTAATATGGTTTAAAGCAAAAATTTGTTTTTTGATTTTACTCGCTTGTTCAAAATTTTGTTTTTTTGCCTCTTGTTTCATCTTTTTTTCTAACTCTTTAACTAAAGCTGTTTTTTGACCTTGAAAAAATAATTTTAAATGTTTAATTGTTTGCCGATACTCTGCTTCAGTTATCGTGCCAGCACAAACTCCGGGACACAGTCCAATTTGAGCCGAAAAACATAATTTATTAGATAAAGGTTTACACTTATCACGAAACGGAAAAATTCGTCGAATAATTTTAAGGGCGATTTTTAATTCTTGGGCTTGAGGAAAAGGCCCAAATTGACACTTAATCAAACTTGGATCTAATTTAAGAATCAAATCTTTAGTTCGAACCATCAAAACCGCTGGATAAGCTTCTTTGGTGATGATGACCGACCAGTAACTTTTATCGTCTTTTAGTTTAGTGTTATAAGTTGGTTTTAATTGTTTAATCAATTCAGCTTCTTTAAGTAAAGCGATTAAAACAGAATCAGTTTGTTCATAACTAATATCGTCTACCACTTCAATTAATTTTTTGATTAAAGGTCCTCTAGTTTTTAATAAATCTTGATTGAAATAACTTTTGACTCGATCATTTAAATTAGTCGCTTTACCAATATATAAAATTTTTGAACCTTGTTTAAAAAAATAAACTCCCGGCTCAGTCGGTAAATTTTTAAGTCGATTTTTTAATTTTAACGAAAGCATAAAATTATTTAGCCTTTCTCAAAGCTCGTCTTAAATATTTTCCGGTATGAGTATCGGTTTTAGCCACTTCTTCTGGTGTCCCACTGGCCACTAAGTCTCCCCCGTCATTACCGCCTTCTGGTCCCAAGTCAACTACATAATCAGCGTTTTTAATCACATCTAAATTATGTTCAATTACAATAACAGTATTACCTCGTTCAACTAATTTATGTAAAATAGCTACTAAATTTTTGACATCTTCATAATGAAGACCAACGGTTGGTTCGTCTAAAATATAGATAGATTTATGAATAAATGGTCGATACAATTCAGACGAAATTTTTACCCTTTGCGCCTCACCCCCAGACAAGGTTGTAGCTGATTGGCCTAATTTTAGATAACCTAAACCGACTTCGTTTAAAGTTTTTAACCGATCAGCGACAGCTGGAATATCATTAAAAAAATTAGCGGCTTCTTCAATAGTTAAATGCAAAATATCATGAACATTTTTTCCTTTATATTTAGCTTCCAAAGTTTCTTTTTCATAACGAGTTCCATCACAAACATCACAAGTGACATAAACGGTCGGCAAAAAATGCATCTCAACAGCGATTGTGCCATTACCTTGGCAAGCTTCACAGCGCCCACCTTTAGTGTTAAATGAAAAACGGCCTGGTTTCCAACCCTTTAGTCTCGCATATTCGGAATGAGCAATTAATTCCCGAATATAAGTAAAAGCGCCAGTATAAGTAGCGGGATTAGACCGAGGGGTTCGCCCAATTGGTGATTGATCTATCAAAATAGCCCGATTTAAATATTCCGAACCACCAAATTCCCGACAATTAAAAATTTCATTTGACCGATAGCGTCGATTAAATCTAGCTTGCAAATTTTTATTTAAAATTTCATACACAAAACTAGATTTACCCGAACCAGATACACCGGTCACGCAAGTTAACTTTCCTAAAGGTAGATCAACATTTAAGTTTTTAATGTTAAAAATTTTACCCCCACGAATTTTTAATTTTCCTTTATCACTAGTCCGACGTTTAGCCGGCAAAGTGATACTTTTGTCGCCACGTAAATAATCAATGGTTAACGATTTAAAATTATTAGTTGGAGCAGTGATTAATTTTTCAGTTACCCCGGCGACTACTACTTCTCCACCATGCACTCCCGCCCCTGGACCAATATCAACCAAATAATCAGAAGCAAAAATAGTATCTTCATCATGTTCGACAACGATAATAGTATTACCCAAATCACGTAATTCCAACAAAGTTTTAATCAAACGATCATTATCGCGAGAATGTAATCCGATTGTCGGTTCATCTAAAACATATAAGGTTCCGACCAAGCGTGAGCCTAGTTGAGAGGCCAATCTAATTCTTTGAGCTTCACCACCAGATAAGGTATTCGCTTTTCGTTCTAACGTAATATAATCTAAACCAACATCAAGTAAAAACTTAAGCCGGGCTTCGATTTCTTTTAAAATCATCGAAGCGATTTCTTGTTCTTTTTGTTTTAGTTTTAAACTAGTCATAAACTGATGCGCCTCTTTAACCGACAAAGCCACCAAATCAACAATATTTAAACCAGTTTTATCACCACCCAACATCACATGAAGAGCTTCAGGTCTTAACCTCGCTCCAGCACAATCCGGGCAAGCTAGTTCACTGTATAAATGTTTAGTCCCTAATCCATGACAAACAGGACAAGCTCCATAAGGTGAATTAAAAGAAAAAAGTCGTGGTTCAATTTCTGGAAAAGAAAAACCATCAAGCGGGCAAGAAAATTTAGCGGAGATTATTTTAACCTCAGACGCTTCACTTAAAACTTTTGTTTTTTTCTTACTCTGACCAAAAACTAATCTCACTAGACCGTCAGTTTGAACCAGGGCTCGCTCAATGCCTTCGCGCAAACGACCTAAAGCATTATCATAAGTCGCTTCCGTAATTTTAGTTTTTAAATCATTTTGTTTTGATTGATCAACAAAATCAACTAAGTCAATATCATCAATCAAAACATCAATATCATGTTTTTTATGACGCGATAATTCAATTCTCTCTCGCAACTCGTAGACTTTATCATCAATTAAAACTTCGTTATAACCTTGACCCAGTAGATCATAGAGTAATTGATAGTACTCACCCTTTCGCCCACGAACAACTGGAGCGTAAATTTTTAAATTAGTGACCACTTTTTTTGATTTAGACCAATCTTTAATTCTAGTTAAAGCTAAGTCAACAATTTCGTCAGGGGTCATTTTTTTGATGGCCTGACCACAAATAAGACAATGAGGTTGGCCAATTCGGGCATATAAGACTCGCAAATAATCATAAATTTCGGTAATAGTAGCCACCGTCGAACGAGGATTTTGCGACCTGGATTTTTGATCAATTGAAATCGCAGGCGACAAACCGGTAATTTCATCTACATCGGGTTTTTGCATTTGACGCAAAAATTGCCGAGCGTAAGACGAAAGGGACTCAATATAACGTCTTTGCCCTTCAGCAAAGATCGTATCAAAAGCTAGTGATGATTTACCGGAACCAGATAAACCAGTAATCACCGTCAATTTATCACGTGGAATTTCTAGATTAACATTTTTTAAATTATGAGTTCTAGCTCCACTAATTTTTATTTTATTTTCTTTTTCTTTCATGAATTAAAAAAACTCCCTAACTTCTATCCTAGGGATTATTATGATTATAACACAGAATTATTATAGATCAAAACACATTAAATTATCTTTATTCTAAGACAAACCCTAGTCTTTAATATTTCCTAATCACTCCTTTGACAATTGCGACGATTTCTAATTCCTCGGTTGGATAAATTGGATAATATTTTTTATTAGCTGGCTCTAACCAAATCTTAGTCCCCTTTTGTCTAAAATATTTCATTGTAAATTCTCCGTCAACGTGCGCAATAACAATATCATAATCAGAAGCTTGGTTGGTCCGCTCAGCAATCACCATATCGCCATCTTCAATATGAGCGTCAATCATTGAGTCGCCGTCGACTTCTAAAATAAAAGTTGTTTCTCTTTTTTTAATTAAAAATTCATTTAAATTTATAGTATCACAACTAGCCTCATCGACTGGCGCCGGCAAGCCAGCCGTCACTAAACCTAACTTTTTGATTTCATCAAAACCAGACACCGGTAGCAACCGACCCAAATGATCTTTAGTCACCAAACCTTGATCGATTAATTTATTAACTAATCTATAGACAGAATTTTTTGATTTAAAACCAAATAATTTCATCATCTCAACATAAGTCGGCATTCTTTTTTCTCGGAGATAAAAATTCTGTAATTTATCTTGATCTAATGACATAGATTAAAAAATAAAAGTATTTAATAAACGTAAGATAGGTGAAGATTGACGACGTAATTCATATAATCTTTTCGTCAACTGTCGATGACGCATTGATTCGATAGAATAGGACAACCCTCGAATCAATTTAGAATCAATTTGGCGATTAATTTTTCTTAGTTCGCGTTCTAGAGATTTTTGATATTGATATTGATTCATAAATTAAATAATTAAATAACTTCTTAATATTTAATTATAGTATAAGTGAACGAGCGTTCACCAGCAAGCCCAGTTATCCCCATCTACCCGTTAACAAGCCGATCATTAAAATTTTTTAAAATATAACTTAAATTATATAAACTCAAAAGTTTCAATAATATCAGTTATAACGGTATCATCATTGATATTCCATAGACTTATATAACGCCCATTTAATTCTTTAAATAAAGTTTGAGCGAGGGCGTATTCCCCATGCTCGGCTGTAAAATTATTTTTATCATCCCAAATTTCAATCGCTAAATAATATGATTGGCCAGATGGTCCAGAGAACAAAACTATAGAGTAAGGCCACCCGTCACCACTAGTGTGGTCTATTGGTTGATATTTTTTATCAGAAGGATAACTAAGTTTAAAACCATATAATTCATTAGTATAAATTTGCCATTTTGAATCCGTCTCTATTTTATTATCTTCAACATCTAGATTATTATTTGAATTTTCATTCGTATCGACTTTATTATTTTCAATACTTAAATCGTTATCTAAACTTTTTTGGGAATTAAACCAAAACCAACCCAAAATTATTGAAATAATTATTACAATCAAAATCAATAACATTAATATTTTTTTATTGGGTGTCGAAAATACACCGTTGGCTTGCCACGGGGATGAGAGACAAAATGATATGGAGGGGCGGAGCCCCTTCTTTTTCCAAAAAACCAGCCCTGTTGCCTTCGTCCAATACCCCGTCCGCTTTGTGGCGGGGATAGGACGAAGGACTGGTTTATTCATAAAAACTATTTAAATTAATAATCCTAAATATATCATACATCTTTAATTCTGTTATAACTTTTTAAAAAATATCTTAAAGATCTTTATGACTTCGCCCCCAATAATACCTTTAATTCATCACGTAAAATCGCCGCCGTTTCAAAATCTAAAGTCTTAACCGCTTCAGTCATTTGGCGTTCTTTGTCTTTGATTAATTTCTTTAAAGTTTTTTTATCACTAGTTAACATCATTTGATCTAACGCTAACAGTTTCAAAACGGTTGCTTTGCGATTTCTGACAATCCCCTCAGTAATATCTTTGATATTTTTATTAATAGTCACTGGAGTAATATGATGTTTTTGATTATAAGCTAATTGGATCTCGCGCCGTCTGGTGGTTTCGTCGATCGCTCGAGTCATCGAACCGGTCATCACATCAGCATATAAAATAACTCGACCATCTAAGTTACGAGCCGCTCGCCCAATGGTCTGGATTAAAGCTGTTTCAGAGCGCAAAAAACCTTCTTTGTCAGCATCTAAAATACCAATCAAAGATACTTCTGGTAAGTCTAACCCTTCTCTAAGTAAGTTAACTCCGACTAAAATATCGTATTTACCCCGCCTAAATTCAGTTAAAATTTCAATTCGATCTAAGGTTTTTATTTCACTATGGATATAACAAGCTTTAATATTTTCCGCGATTAAAAATTCACTTAAATCTTCAGCCATTTTTTTGGTTAAAGTGGTGACTAAAATTCGATAACCTTTCTTGATTTCTAATTTAGCTTCTTTGATTAAATCTTTTATTTGACCAGGGTATTTTCCGGTTGGCTTGATTGGTTTAACAAGAATTGCCGGATCAATTAAGCCAGTTGGTCTAATAATTTGCTCAACAATTTTTGCACTATGTTCTAATTCATAAGAACTAGGGGTCGCGCTAGTATAAATCACAGGCCCAATTCGTTCATTAAACTCATCGAATTTAAGTGGTCGGTTATCTAGCGCACTTGGTAAGCGAAAACCATATTCAACCAAAGTTTCTTTTCGACTTCGGTCACCAGCATACATACCACCAATCTGGGGAATTGTGACATGAGATTCATCAATTACAGTCAAAAAATCAGGTAACCCAGCTTTAGTCTTAGGAAAATAAGACAATAGTGTATCAGGCGCTTCACCTGGCTTACGGCTAGACAGTAACCGAGAATAATTTTCAATCCCATTACAATACCCAAGCTCTCGAATCATAGCCATGTCATATTTTGTTCGACGTTTAAGTCTTTCAGCTTCTAGAGTTTTACCTCGTTTAATTAATTTTTTTAATTGATCTTGTAATTCACGATCAATCGCCAAGAGAGCCTTGTTTCTAGTTTTTTCATCTGTCACAAAGTGTTTAGCTGGAAACAAAAAGAAATCTTTCGGCTGATCAATTAAAGCTCGGCTAATCGCATTTAAATGTAAAATTTCAACTATTTGATTATCAACTATCTTTAAATTATAGATTTCTGTTTCCGAGGGAGGCATTATTTCAACCGAATTACCAATCGCCCGAAAAGTCCCAGGCGTTAAATCAGCATTAGTTCGTTCATAAAAAACTTCAATCAATTTACTAAGTAAATCAGTTCGCGACCAAGTATCACCTAATTTTACTAATAAATGTTCTTTTTTGTATTCAGTTGGACTACCTAAACCATATATCGCCGAAACCGAAGCTACAATGATCACATCCGAACGAGTAAGTAGTGCTTGAGTCGAAGCATGACGCAAGCGCTCAATTTCTTCATTAATCGCTGCATCTTTTTCGATATAAGTATCAGTGATCGGCAGATAGGCTTCGGGTTGATAATAATCATAATAAGATACAAAATAATGAACCGCATTATCAGGAAAAAACTCTCGGTACTCAGAGGCTAGTTGGGCCGCTAAAGTTTTATTATGAGCTAAGACTAAAGTTGGTTTATTAACTTTAGCAATTATGTTAGCCATAGTATAAGTTTTACCAGAACCAGTTACACCCAATAGCGTTTGTTTAGGTAATTTTTTATTTAATCCAGCTAGTAGTGATTTTATTGCTTCTGGTTGATCACCGGCTGGTTTGTATTTGCTTTGTAAATTAAAACTAGCCATTAGATTTTTTATAAGTTTGTAAAAATTGATCTGAAAATTCAAAAAATTTATTATCATCAATCGCTTGTCTAATTTCGTCGACTAAATTAACGATAAAATATAAATTATGGATTGAAGCTAAAGTCGAAGCTAGCATTTCTTTGGCTCGAAACAAATGAGCTAAATAGGCCCGACTATAATTTAAACAAGTATAACAACCACAAGCCGAGTCTAAAGGAGAGAAATCAGATCTAAACTGAGTATTTGAAATATTTATTTTACCAAACTTGGTATAAAGGGTGCCATTTCTAGCAATTCGAGTTGGGGTCACACAATCAAAAGTATCAATTCCCACCGCAATTCCGGCCAGTAAATCTTCTGGTTCCCCAATACCTAATAAATGTCGCGGTTTAGTTTCTGGTAAAATAGTGGTCACTGATTCTAAAATCGGACCTAAATCATTTTTAGTAAAAGAACCACCGATGCCAAAACCAGCCAGATCTTCTAGTTGAGCCATAAACCGAGCGGACTCTAAACGCAAATCTTCATATTTACCACCCTGAACAATACCCAATAACCCTTGTTTAGTTTTAGCTTCGGTATTCATTAAATGGGCTTCTAAACTTTTTTCGGCCCACAAATGGGTTCGTTTAAGAGCTTGTTTTTGATAATTATAATCAGCTTGAGGTGAAGTACATTCATCAAAAGCAAAAATTAAATCAGCGCCCAATAAATGCTGGATTCGCATTGACTCGGCTGGCGTCAACCGATAAAGACTCCCATTCAAAGGTGATTTAAATGTTACTCCCTCATCATCAATCATGGCTGGTTTTTGAGTCGACATTGATAAATCAGACTGCTTGCCAGTCGTTGTAAATTTACTAACCCCTCCTTCGCCGTAAGCCGCCCCTAAAGAAAAAACTTGAAAGCCCCCAGAATCTGTCCACATCGGACCATTATAATTCATAAACTGGTGGAGACCACCAGCTTCAGCTACTAATTCGGGACCAGGTTCAAGTAATAAATGATAAGTATTAGCTAAAATTGTTTGACCACCCAAAGCTTTTACTTGTTCTGTAGTTAGAGCTTTAACGGTCGCTTTGGTTCCCACCACCACAAAAGATGGCGTCTTAATTTCGCCATGCGGAGTTTTAATGACACCAGTCCGAAGTAGACCTGGACCTTTTGTTTTAATTTTAAAATCAATCGACTCTGACATTTTTTTTATTTAAATAAATCATAATTTGCCTAACCACTTCTTCAGGTGGTATAGTCGTCGTATCTATAATTAAATCAAAATTTTTATCATTAAGATAATCATCTAACTCATAGTAACGTTTGTAACGATCAGTAATTTTAGTCATCCGATCCTTAGTTTCCATTTTAACTTGATCCAATTCTTTATTTTCTCTATTTGCTATTCGTTTCAAACTTTCATCCTCGTCACAAATTAATTTAATCTTATGGGCGTCGGGAATAAAATACCAAGCCAACCGACTATCAAAAATAAAATTATCGTTATCTCGACCAAACTGAGCCACGGCTTGATCTAATTCAAGATCAAATTTAGAATCAGTCTGGCATAATTTTTCAAAATCATTCAAAGTTAAATCCAAAGTGTTAGCTTTAGCTCGGAACATGTCACCACTGGATTTGAAATCATAATTTAGTTTAGAAGCCAAAAGTTTACCAGTGGTACTAGTACCAGTACCTGGTAAGCCAAAAATAGTTATTTTCATGAATTAAAATAATGACTTTTAATTTAGTTAACTTAATGCAAACAAATCTTTTATCGACAAAAAACAAAAAAATAATAAGTCACTTTTTATAAGAACTCAAAAAAGTTAAAACTTTTTATTTAATAAATATTTTATAGTCTGGCTTTAGGCGCTTAAACTATAATCTAGATAACCAAATCTACCAAACTACTTTATTTGTCGTTTAAAAGGTCGACTCGAGCCACAAAAGCTAAAGTTAAAGCAATTGCTAGAACTAGTAAATAAAGTAACATAATTATTCCATAACTATAAGCTAGTTGTGACACCCCCGACACTATGACTAAAAAAACCCAAGAAGTAAAGACAATCGCTCCTACTGCGTACAATAAAATACTTTTTTGGCGCCACTCTTTAGATTTTCTTAAAGATACTCCCACTAATCGACGTAAAATAGCTAAAACTTCAGAGTAAAAAACTAAATAATTAAGAATCAAAAAACCAGTCAAACTAATGATGACTAAAATCCTAGCATCTAAACCAATAATCCTTAGGTCTAGAGTTTCAACTAATCCTAACAAAGAAAAAATAATTAAACCTAATCCGCCAGTTGAAATATAACTTCCTACTTCTAGGAACCTAAGCTCTGACAAAGTAATTAAACGATCTTGAATAATCAAAAAATAAAAAATTTGAGTTAATAATCCAGCTCCCGCTCCAAAGACTAAACCTAAAACAAATAAGACCGACCAAAAATCAGGATTATTTAAAATTAACCAAAAAGATTCAAATATCATGTTTTTATTTTAACACAAGCAAATACCAAACCAAACCCAACACAGAAGTCCACCAACCCAAAAAAGATAAAATAAAACTAACTGTTATTTTGTTTTGCCAATTGGTTGGTAAAATCTGATCAGCTCGACCCTCTTTTTCACGTTTAAGTAAAAAAGGACTAACTTTAAAACTCAAAAATAACCCATTAACAATTAATAGACCCAATAAGAAAAAATGAAGTTTAGGCCAAAGTAAATTAAAATCATTCCGATAAAATAATAAACTGCCACCAAATACCAAAAAAAGCCCAAGCCAAATCAAAGGTTTAGTTATTTTGTGAGTTCTAGTAGTAGCTAGTGTCCAGTAAGAAGACTTCCGAGCTAAGAAGCCGTGCCAATCTATAACTATCACTGCTCCTTGTCCGATAATTAAACCAGCGATTAATAAAAATAAACCAAAATAATCAAACCAAAATATCATATTAATTTAAAGTCCAAATTATATAATTTAAATACATGGCAAAAGAAACCCAAAGCAAATAAGGCCACAATAAGACACTGGCTAATTTTAATCGCGACCATAAAAGTATGCTTAAAATTAACACTGATGTCCAGATTTCGGTCGACAACCATAAAGCGGTACCAACTTGACCAAAACCAAAAAAGGCAAAACTCCACCCAATATTAACAATCGCATTAAAAATAAATAAGCCGAGTATAATTATTTTCCAATTGTCATATTTTAGTTTATTCCAAACCAACAAAGCCGAGTAAGTGGTCAAAACATAAATCAAAGTCCAAACTGGACCAAAAATCCAATTAGGCGGATTAAAACTTGGTTTAATTAAGTCGTCATACCAACCTGCTTCTAGTCCAAATATCGTTGCTTGAGAACCCAAAATCATTATAAGCACCGTCAAAGCTGGAATAATTAAATAATTTAATTTAAATTTAAAGCGTTTCATTTATTTATAAATTATAACATTTTTAATTGTAAAAATACAAAATTAAGTGTCTAACTATCAATCTTTTTTAAAAGCATAAATATCTTGACCGTAACCACCAACCCCGACATAAACCGCTTCACCAGCTAAAATCTTTTCAAATGGCAAACAAAAAAAACAACCATTAGGACCTTGTGGGCAAATAAAATTATTTGTTTCGCGAGCTAATTTTACTTTTTTAGCCTCAGTTAAAACTTTAGTTTTGGCTTCAGTTAAATCTGGTATTTTTTTTTCAATTAATCCTTCCGGTCGATCTAAATACCAATAACTAGCTTTAGACACTAATCGTTTTTGTAAATTATTAAGTAACAATAAATAAATCGGTAATTGTAATGAATCATCTTTTTCTTCGTGTTGACCAGTTTTGAAATCTATTATATGCAAACTATTAGTCTCTGATAAATATTCTAACCAATCTATTTTGCCACATAAGATAATATTATCTTCTTCTGATAAAAAATAATTTGGAGGCATCCCATTTTGAGACTCTTTTAATCTTACCGCTTTATTTTTAAGCGGACCTAAATCTGCCATAACTTGTTCAATCATCTTTAAACCTCGTTTTTTATATATTGCTTCAGTTTCTTCATCAAAAAAACCTCCATTTAAACCAGATACTTTTTGCCAACTTAAATCAAAGTGAGCCAGTAAATCTTGTTCTGATCTTGTTTCGGCCGGATAGGCAATCAAACCTTCAATCACTTCATGAACTGATACTCCTAAGGCTAAATGTGGATTAGTTATATTTATTTTTCGCCCTGTTTCAGGGTCTTTATAAACATTATGCAAATAATAAGCTCGCGGACATTTCATAAAATCTCCCAGTGAAGAATGCGAAACCCAAACTGCTTTGTATTTGTCTGGTGTCATATTTATTTTAAAGGCAAAATTCTAGCTAGTGACTCAATTCGACCAGCGACAACCAAAGTTGGTAACCCTAATAAACAATTATCTTTAACCAAAATAGCGGCTCCACCAGAATTACCTTGTTCAATTTTAGCTGAAGTAATGTAATAATCCTCATCTAAGCCCGAAATTATGCCTTCCGTGGCCGTAATCCCCACTTCTGAGCCAACGTTAGGGTAACCAAGAATTACAACTTGGTCGCCAATTTTAGGTCTAATTTGGCAAATATTTAAATTATCAGCTACTCCTGGTAAAGATATTTTGGGTTGGTAATTAAGATAGGCTAAATCTAAATCTTTATTAATAGAAATGTTTTTAACTTCTAATTTTGTTTGGTTAGTACTAAAACTAATTTCACAAACCGAAGCCAAATTATTATCTTTTTCAATCACATGTTTATTGGTCATAAAAGTAAGACCAGTTGAAGTATAATTAGCTATGCCTGAAGCTTTGGCTGTCGCGTTAGAACCATCAACTAAATTTATTTCGCATTTTAAACGAACAATCCGTGGGCTCCAATCATTAATTAAAACCACCAAATCAGAAGCCTCAAGAATTTCTTGTTGTTCGGCTACATTTTTCTCCAAAGATAAAAATGACACTTGAGATAATTCTAAATTATTTTCAACGTCTTCTCTTTTAATTTTTTCTTCATCTAATCTAGAAGCGAGATCGCTATTATTATTAAATAATATTTCGATTTTTTGGTTAGTCGTCTCTAGATCAGATGCAGTTTTAATCTGTTCTTTATAAATGTCTTCAATTTGAGAGGATAATTTAAAATAGAAAAAACCCAAACTCAAACTTAACACAACAAAAATAGCCAAACTTAAAAATAAAAAATTTACAACTTGAGAATTAAATTTGAATTTCTGGTTTATTTTTTTAAAATTCATTAATTTATTATAACAGGAATTATTTATCCGTAACATTTTAATCTAAAAATAAACGTCCCAGACGAATTTCGGCGAAAGAAAAAGTAGCTGGTAATTTATTTTTTATTGGATTTAATTTATCTGTTTTTGCTTGCTTAAAAGCTAAACTAATAGTTTTAAATCGATTAGGGGCTGGTTTTAAATACTCAATATCAGACGGTAATTTCCCTAATGATTTCAATTTTTCTAAATGAGTAATAATTGTTTCAACTGTTAAATCTCTTTCTTTAGCAATATCTTTTAAAGTTAAACCAGATTTAATTAAATCGGCCGTTTTATCATAAGTAGTAATTTTAGATTTTTTAGTAACACCAAAGCGGTCAATCACTCGTTTGGTTAAAGATTGTTTTTGACTTTGAGGGATTTTTTTTAAAGCTAAAGTTAATTTTTGAGCTTCTTTCTTGGCTAAGTGTTCAAACCACACCACTTCATCGTTAACCAAAAGAGCTTGATCATTAAACCCTAATAATTTAAGACCAGCTAAATTTTTTAAACGAGACAAAGCGACATAACCCATCCCTGGACCAAAAGCTCGACTTAGATCAATTTCGGCCGCTTCTAAAGTTAAACCCTGACTTTTATGAATTGTTAAGGCCCAAGCTAACCGTAAAGGAATTTGTTTAACTTCGGCTAAAATTTTACCATTATCATTTATTGTCCAACTAACCGGTGGCACCGTTATCACTTTTCCGTTATTTAATCTAACTTGCGGATAATTATAGCCCCCAAAACCAATCACTTCACCCAGGGTCCCATTAGCGACGCCTAATTCATAATTGTTTTTAATAAACATTACTTTAGCTTTAAGTTTTAATTTTAGACTAGGCATAAGTAAAGAGTTTCGCTCCAAACTTTCAGCTAGATGTTTATTCCCGTGATGATCCGCTCGATGTTCCACTAACCGACCAGCAAGTTTAGCTAATTCAACCTCGTTAGCGGTATCAACATCAAAATTATGAGTAAATAATCGTACGGGAGAAATATGGTCTAAAGTTATATCTTTTTGCTTCAGTAATAATTCACGTTCACGAGGACCAATAGTTTGATCACGGATCGCGGTTAAAATATTAAGTAAATCATCTTGATCTTGACGAAATTGACTCTCTAAAAAACAAAGTTTAAATTCAGCGTCACGCCAAGCGCAAGCTTGATAAGCCAAACCTTGATTAGATCTCCCGACTGGTGGTAATTGAAAAAAATCTCCAGCTACCACTACTTGCAACCCGCCAAAAACTTGATTCGGATCTTTAAATAATCTGGCGATGGCATCCAAGGCTTCAATTTGCTTGATGCCTAACATTGAAATTTCATCTATAATCAATACGGCTGTTTTACTAAAATTTTGCCATAGATATTTTTTAGTTTCTAAGGTGGCAAGATCAGAAGACGTCAAACTATCTCTAGCTCCTAAACCAGACCAAGAATGAATCGTCACCCCATTTAAATGCGTCGCCGCCAGGCCGGTCGAAGCAGTTACCGCAACTGGAATATGATTATCGTTTAACCATTTTATATATTCATTAAGTAAATAAGTTTTACCTGAACCAGCTGGTCCAGTAATAAAACAATTATTACCCATTTTAAGTAAATTTAGAGCGTCTGCTTGAGTCATTGAGCTATTATAGCATTTTGCCTAACGATAAAAAACAATCAAAAGATAATTAGAATTAGAATTTTTAAATTTCAAATGTCAATTTATCAACCTTGATAAATTAAACACTAACTCATAATCACTAATCGACAGTATTTGATCTTTAGTTTTTTCCGGCGCCACTTCCACTAAACTAATTTCATAATTTCCAATTTGTCTTTCGCCTTCATCACTACGCAGACCAATAGCTCCAACGGAAGTTCCAGCTAAAAATATTTCTAAATCAGCAACCACAAAACCTGAGATTAGACAATTAGTTTCTTCGGCGCACCGGCTATCTTGAGGAATATCAATTAATTTTATTTCTAAATTTTCAAACTGGGCCATTTGTCCAATTGATAATTTTATTTCAGCTGAAGGAGACTCAAGCCATAATTCATTATAAATATCAGATTGACCACGAGTAAGCCAATCCAAACGATCAAGCTCTAAACCAGCTTCATTATAAATAACCGCTGTGATGATAATTATTTCCAAAGGTTCAACTGGTTTGTCCAAAAACCAAACTCCAGCTATACCCTCATTCTCTACTTTAATCATATCACCCAAATTAATTTCTTTGTTTTCCTTTAAATAAGCTAAAACTGAAACACGATCTATACTGTCAGCTTGCGGTGAACCTGAATCAGTGACAACTTTAAATTGATCAGTTTCATTATTAAATTCAAAAGAAGTAATCTTAGGTTGTCTAATTTCATCTAAATTGGGATTAGTGCTACTTTGCCACCACCACCACAAGCCACCTAACCCAATAAGTAAAATTAAGCTAATAATTAAAATAAGTCTCTCTATCGACATAAATTAATCAATTTTATTATTAGTTGAATCTAATTGTTTGTAAATTTCAAGTAAAGCAAACATTAAACTTAAAGCTAGCGGTCCATATAAAAATCCAATCGGGCCGAACAAGGCTAATCCACCTAAAATTGAAATCAAAATTAAAATTGGATGAATCGATACTCCTCGAGAATAAAAATAAGGTCCTAAAATATTATCAATCAAACCAACAATAATAGCCCACAACAAAATTCCAAACGCGTTGAACAAACTACCAGTTAAAAATACATAAATTACAATCGGCATCATGACTAAAGCTGAACCAATACCTGGAACAAGCGACGCCGCCGCGGTGATTGTTCCCCATAAAGCCGGATTAGCCACTCCAAATAAAACAAAGCCAATTCCAGCTAACAATCCTTTAATTAAAGCCACAATTAAATTACCTCTAATTACCGCATTAATAGTTTGTTCTAATTTTAAAATAATTTTTTTATCATCCTCGTCGTTTAACGGACTGTATTTGATTAATTTTTGCTTTAAAATAGTTCCATCTCTAAAGATAAAAAATAGCAATACAAAAGAGATAAAAACAGAAAAAATAACATTAAAAAACTTTAAAGTCCCAGTTGTAATGACTGACCAATTGTCTAAAGCTTGGGCCAGTAATGAGTTTAAATTAAAATTATAAATAAAATCAGAATTACCTAAAGTAAAATTTGGAATCACAAATTGAACAATTTCTTCGCCTGTGGTTAAAAAACTATTAACTATCTGATTTAAATCATAAGTTTCACTCGCAACAACAGATCTTATTTCGTTAAAAACTTGAAGTGATAACAAAAATAAAGGCAAGATAATAACCACCGCCGCCAAAAAAACCATGAGTCCAGCTGTAATATTGCGACGACCGGTTAAAAGCTTTAATATTTTTTTATAAACTGGCTTTAGGGTTACAGCTATAACAAAAGCAATAGCGATACTATTAAAAAAGGGCCAAAAAATTAGAAAAACCAAAAAGATAGAAGAAAAAAATAGGCTAAAAAAGAAATAAGTTTGGATTCTATTGTTGGCTGTCATTTTATAATATTATCATGATTATTAAATTAAAACACCTTAAGCTTGTTTAGCTATCTCGGCGCCTAGAAACATTGTTAAAATAAAATAATTTATCCACAATAAAAAAACAACCAAGAAACTAGCTACGCCGTAAATCGCTACCGAACTGCTAAAGGATAAATAAAATCCAAACAAAGTATTTGCGATAGAAAACAAAATACTACCCCATAAACCTCCGGTCCAAGCTGACATCCAAGATAAGCGACGCTTAGAGGCTAACATATAAATAATCGTAAAAATTCCAGCAATTAAAAATACATTAATCAAGTAACCACTTATAATCCAAATCATCGCTGGGGCGAGTGGTCCTAAAAATTGTTTACCTAAAAATAAAAAAGTACTACCAATTGAATTTACAACAATCGTCACTAAAATTAAACTAAAAAATATTATTAAATAAGTAACTTTTTTGATTCTTTCAAAAACTGAATCAACCAAACCCTTAGTAATCACATCTGGTAAATGAAAAATATTACTTAAAGCTTCATGTAATCTGGTAAATAAACCAGAAATACCATAAAAAATAAAAATTAATCCAAATCCTAAAACAAAAAAATTAGAATCCAGTTTACTTAGTAAATCAAAAATATTTTGCAACAACAAAACAGCTGATGGACCAAAATAAATGTTAGCTAAATCACTTAGCCATAATCTAGTTGAAGTTGGCCCAAAAATTACTCCCCCCAACGCCACTAAAACCATAACAATTGGCGCAAAGGCAAATATCACATAATAAGTTATGGCCGAAGCGTATAAGGTAACATTATCAGCTTTTTGGTTATTATAGATTTTTGACCAATAATTTATTGTTAGTTTAATTTGATTTAACATAATGACGATACTTATTATATATTTTAATAAAACCAAATACCACCAACAGACCTAAAAACCAACCAAATAAAACATCTGACAACCAATGAACAGTTAAATAAATTCGAGACAACCCAATTAAGATTATCAAACTACTAGCCCCTAACCAAACTAGTTTATGCAATAAATTGGATTTAATATATAGATTCAAAAAATACGCGCCTAAACCCAAAAAAACTGTCGCCACTAAAGCGTGCCCACTCGGAAAGGATAATTGACTAAAAAGTAAGATCCCCACATCTTGATCAACTTGTGGCCTTAGTCTGCCAAAGCTTAATTTTAAAATTGCTTGTAACAAAACAGCTGTCGTGGTAGCGATTATTAAAAATATAGCCGGTGCAACAAATTTAAATCTAAAACTACTAAACAAAATTAATAAACAAATAAATCCCAAAAACAAAGGGTCGCCTAAATTAGTAATCACTATCGCTAGACTATCAAGTTCTATTGATTTGATATTTAATACAAAATTCAAAACAAATTGATCAATAAACATTAAAACAGTATAAACAAAACACGACCACTTATAAAGTGGTCGTGTTAATAAAACCTACAAACTTTACATAAATTATTTCTTTTTTGGTGTCGAATTTATTTTTTTAACATCTGATTGAATTTGATTCCAATATTTTTTCAGATCTTTGCGCAACATGTCTATATCTTTTTCACCCACATCTTTTAGCTTACTGTATTTGGCACTTATTTTATCCACTGAAGCGTCATAATTTTCTTTAGTTACTTCTTTCATTTTTTCAATTTCCGCCAACATATCGCCTCTGGCTTTAATCATCCAAGATTTAATTTGTTTACGATTATCTTTACCTTGTGGACCATATAAAAAATAACCTCCAGCAATAGTTGTGATCAACCCCGCTCCCGCTATTAATCCAGTTTTAAATACATTTTTTTCTTTTTTTGCCATAATATTTTATTTTAAATATATTAATTTTATTTTTTCGACTTTTTAGATTCTTTTTTAATAATTTGACTTACTCCATGAGCTAAAAAATTAACCATCTTTTTAGCCGTTAAAGCCGTCGCGATTATTTTTAATTGTTTTTTGGTAATTTTAATACCATCAACTAAATCCTCTCTCGCTTCACCAATGTCTTCAACAATATTTTTTACTTCAGCTTCAGCCAGTTTTGATATAGTTTTTAAATGATACAATATTTTGACCGCTAAAACTAAAGCTATAATTACCAATACAACAATTAAGATGTTAGCTAATTCTGACACAAAAATAAACCAATTTGAAGTAATAATATTTTCCATATTAATTAACTTTATTTGCTTCAATGAATAATTCTAAATCGACCATATCATCTATCACATTATCACCTAAATTATCAAAAAAACTACCCGAACCATAAGTTAATCCAAATTGAGTTCGGTCTATTGATAAACCGGCTTCTAAAGTTAATGTTCCGTCAGAAGAACCTCCGATTAAAGTAACGGGAAAACTTATTGGATTAGTTTTATCTTTAATAGTTAGGTTTCCTGTTATAGTACCCGCCTCTTGATCGAAATTGATTAAAACAAAGGTAGCAGTCGGATAAGTATCAACCGCAAAAAAATCAGCTGATTTTAAGTGATTAGTTAAACGATCTAATCCGATTGATGTATTAGACGTTTCTAATGATTCTAAAGAGGTGGTATCAATTATTACTTCTCCTTTAGTGATTGTCTCATTCTCAATCGTGAAATTACCTTGTTTGATATCAAAAGTGCCAACATCTTCATAGTTAGCAATTAAAGTCTTTGACCCTGTCCAAACAACTAAACTATTATTTGGATTTATTTCATAAGTTCCAGCTCCCGGCAAATCTATCATTAGTTCATCAGACATTGTTTGATCAGAAGGTAATTCGGCGGATATTTCTTCTTCTGTTTTATTTAAAAAACTTAAACCAATCAATAACCCAAAAGCCAAAATAGCAATAATAGTGATTATGATTTTATTATTCATAAAATTTATTTTTCATATTAATTAACAAAGTGTCAAAATATTTATTGGGGATAACAATATAGCAAACTTGCTATCTTATTATTATACTAAATTTAGCTTAGAGATCAAAGGTCGATTTTAGTAACCTATATTTTAATTGTCTTATGTCTAATTTAACAAAAATTGCAGGAATTTTAATTGTAGTCGGAGCTTTAAATTGGGGTTTAGTTGGTCTAGGTAGTTATTTTTCTAGTGATTGGAATTTAGTTGCCTTAATTTTTGGAACCTGGTTATGGTTAGAAAACTTAATTTACATCATCGTTGGTTTAGCGGGAGTGTATTTTTTTGTCACTCAAGCTAAATCATTAAAACAACCAGTTAGTCAAGTTGAAAGAGTTTCATCGGAAGAAATGATGTAATCTTACATTAAACTAAAAAATAAAAACCAATTTTAATTGGTTTTTATTTTTTCATCCAAATACCGAGGCTTAGCCTCGGTATTAGATTGTAAAATAAGAATATTTTGAGGTTGAACCTCGATTATTTAAAATATTTTTTGTTCTTTAATTTAAGGGGTAATAAATCCGCCTGATCGGTCATTTTATAATTAGCTCCATAACCCAAATTTTTCATTATTTTATTAGGAGCATTAAGAATTTTTTTAGGAATCGGCAGATTGCCAAATTTAACAACATCAGCTAAGGCTAATTGTAAACTATCATAAACTCGGCGATCTTTTTTTGCTTTAGCTAAATAAACTACTCCGTGAGCTAAATTTATCCTTGCTTCGGGTAAACCTACTATTTCGACAGCTCGAAAAACTTCATTAGCAACAACTAAAGCCGTTGGTTGAGCTAGACCAATATCCTCAGACGCAAACACAATCATTCGTCTAGCGATAAATTTTGGATCTTCTCCACCTTCTAACATTCGAGCTAAATAATATAAACCAGCATCGACATTACTAGCTCTCATGCTTTTAATAAAGGCACTAATCGTCTCATAATGTTTTTCACCCAAGCGATCGTAATAATACGGTTTAGTGTCTAAACTTTTTTCTAAATTTTCAAGGGTTATCTCTTTATGAAATAACGCCACATTTTCGATTAATGATAAGGCTCGTCTCGCATCACCTTCGGCTAGTCTCACTATCTCTTTTTTAACTTCTTTATTTAAAATAAAACTACTTCGATCTAAAATCTTACCCATTTCAACCTCACTTAAAGGATTTAAAATAAACAATTTAGCTCGAGATAGTAAAGCTGGAATAACCTCAAAACTAGGATTTTCCGTTGTCGCCCCAATTAAGATAAGCTGGCCCGATTCAACATAAGGTAACAAAAAATCTTGTTGGGCTTTATTAAAACGATGAATTTCATCTAAAAATAAAACCACTGACTTAGTAAACCCAATTGATAAAACTTTTTTTATATCTTCTTTACCGGCTGAAACAGCTGACAATTCAACCATCGGCAAATCTAAAGTTTTAGCATAAATCCGAGCTAAGGTAGTTTTACCCACTCCAGGTGGCCCCCATAGAATAAAAGAATGGGCTATTTTACCATCAATCATTAACTTTAAAGGTTGATTCTTGCCGACTAAATGTTTTTGACCAATAAAATTCTTTAAGTCTTTCGGTCTTAATTTAAAAGCGAGTGGTTCCATCTTTTAATCTTATCAAGATATTTCAATATTGTCTTTTATAAAAAAGGTTTATAATTTAATTATGATTAAAAAATTAAGTTTTCTCCTCGCTCTTTTATTTATTTTAGCTATCACTTTAATTTTATTAGCTAACCCGACTCCAATTAAAGAGTCACTTGAATTAGACAACTTAAAAGTCCAAGTCACTAAAATTATTGACGGTGATACGATTATCGTGCAAATGAGAGATAAAACTGCCACCGTTAGATTATTAGGTGTCGACGCTTCGGAATTAGATTATACCAAACCCCTAATTAAAGAAGACCAAGCCTGTTTTGCTCTAGAAGCCAAAGACTATTTAACAAATAATCTTTTAAATCAAACTGTTTTATTAGAAAGAGATTCATTAAATAAAGATCGTGATACATATGATCGTCTTTTGCGTTATGTTTATTTACCTGATCAAACTTTAATCAATGAAAAAATTATCAGAGACGGTTTGGCTAAATTTTTATCTACTTATCCTTTATCTTTAGAAAGCAGATTAAACCAAGCTGAAATTAGAGCCAAAAACGATACTCTCGGCTTATGGGCGACTTGTGATATTTAATACGGTTTATTTATCGTTCAAATTTTTGATACAACAGAGGAATTACCACTAAAGTCAGTAAAGTGGAAAAAGACAAACCAAACACAATTGAGTAACCCAGAGGTCCCCAAACTGGATTAGTTAAAGCTAAAGGTAAAATTCCCAACACGGTTGTAATAGTGGTCAAGAAAATTGGTTGCAATCTCGATTTAGCCCCTTCGATAATAGCTGTCATTTTATCCATTCCTTCTTCGTGACGGTTTAAATTAATTCGATCCATTAAAATAATAGCGTTATTAACCACAATCCCCGCGAGAGCTACCACTCCGATAAAGCCCGGAAATGATAAAGGCTGTCTCACAATTAGTAACCCAAAAAATACCCCAATTAAAGATAGAGGGATTGTCACTAAAATAAAAATTGGTTGACGATATGATTTAAATTGCCAAACCAAAAGAGCAAAAATCATAAAAATTCCAATTATCATAGCTTGACCAAGGTCAATAAAAGATTCTGCAATATCTTCTGCTTCCCCGCCAAATTTAACATTAATTTCTGATGGTAAATCTATATTCTGACGTCCTTTTTCAAATTCTTTAAGGATACTAGCACTAGTATAACCAGACGCAACATCTGACATAACAGTAATAATTCGCTCACCGCCTTCATGGGCAATAGTTTGACGACTAGCTTTAAGTTCAATTGTGGCAATTGAAGCTAGTGATACTTTTTTTCCAGTTGGAGAACTGATAATTAAACTTTCTAATAAACTTAAGTCTACTTCTGGTACAGCTAAGACTTCTCGTTTGTTATTATTTAACTGATAAGCTACGATTACTTCTATGTCATCACTGTTAGTTTTTAAAACAGTTGCTTCTCTACCAGTAATAGCGGTTCGCAGAAAAGAAGATACAGTTAATGGATCTAATCCTACGGCTTTGGTTTTAGTTTGATCTAATATGATCACAAATTCACCATTTGATTTTGGACTATTGGTTCTAACATTGACCGTCCCCGGAATACTAGACAATAAATTTAAATATAACTGACTAGCTTCATTAAGGGCTATTAAAGATTCTCCTACCAATCTTACTTGAACAGGCGCCTCTTGAGTTGGTCCAGATTGATTTTGATAAACTTTTACCTGACTATTAGGTAAAACTTTTTTTAGGGTTTGATCGTATTCTGCTACTAAGTCTAAGCTACTATCTCGGCTCTTAGGATTAATATTTAAAATTAAAGCTGATTCATTTAGAGCGTTATTACCCTGTCCCACCCGTGCTAAAATAGTATCTAGCCTGTCATCGGTTCGTAAGATATCTTCCACTTTTTCGACATTAGATTTAGTTTGTTCTAAAGTAGTTCCGATTGGATTTTCGATATCAATATAAAAAGTTTCTAACGCTTCGGCTGGAAACATATTAACTGAAACCAAACCAACAACCGGCAATAAAATAGCTACGATAAATCCTCCAATTAAACTCCAAAATAATTGTTTTTTTAATTTAGCCGATGAAAGAATTTTAGTTAAAAGATTTTCATATTTTTTTGACCAACGATCAAAATATTTTTCTGTTGGCAACCAGGCTTGAGAAATAATTTCTCCATTACTCGTTTTTAAATTTTTAAGTAATTTAACAGCTAAGGCCGGCAAAACTCCCAGAGCCACAAACAATGAAGCCAAGAGAACAGTTGTAACTGTGACTGGGATACTTTTAATAAATTTTCCCATAATACCAGTCATAAACAACATAGGTAAAAATACAAAAATTGTCGTTAAAGTCCCAGAAATTAAAGGTAAACCAAATTCACTAATTGTGTCATAAGCCGCCTCAAGTGGTGTTTTGCCTCGTTTTAAATTTTGGTAAACTCCCTCAGTGACCACAATTGAACTATCCACCAAAATACCTAAAGCTAAAATTAAAGAAAACAAAGTTAAGAAATTTATCGAGTAATCTAAACTAAATAAGACAATAAATGAAATAAAAAAAGTAAGTGGTATGCCAACCGAAGCAATAATAGCTTCCCGTAAACCAACAAACAGTAATAATAATGTAAAAACAATCATCATAGTCGCCAGTCCCCCATAAAGTAAATTAGACAAATCAGTTCTAATATATTCAGCCATATTTTCAATTTCCGAAACAACAACATCACTAGGTAAAGATTTTCCAATCGACTCATCAACTAATTTTTTAGCTGAGCCAGCTACTTCTAAAATATTTCCACCTGGTGATTTGTAAACATACATCGACACAGCCGATGTCGTCTCCTCTTGATTTTTAGTCAAACGAGACAAACTACCATTATTATTATAAACCTCACTGATGGTAGCTAAATTACGCAAAAAAATCGTATTACCAGCTGAAGTCAAGATCGATAAATCATTTAAATCGTTTACCGATTTTATTTGACTATTTATTTTTAAAGCATATATTTCATCATTAGCCGAAATTGAACCAATTGGTATAACGGAATTAGCATTACTAATTGCCGTTACTATTTCGTTAACATTTAAATTATATTGAGCTAGGGCTTCTCGTCGTAATAAAACTAAAATTTCTTTTTTTGGAGCCCCAACAATTTCCACCCGTGACACAAATTTTATATTTTCAATCTCATCTTGTAAATTTTCAGCATAAGTTCGAAGCTCAATTTCATTATATGATCCACTTAAAGCAAAAACCAAAACTGGCAAATCAGTCAAACTGATTTTACTAATCACAGGCTCTTCACTATCGGCCGGCAATTCAACTGACACGCCATCTAATCGATCTCTAAGTTTGGTCACCATCTCATCTCCATTTTCATTTACCTCAAACAAAACAGAGATAGTAGAAATACCAGGCTGACTACTAGAATTAACGGTGTCTATTTTTTCTAAACTTAAAATTCGACTCTCTAAAACATCAGTCACTAATTCTTCAACCTCCTCCGCAGAAGCACCTGGTAAAATTGTTGTCACGATCGCAAAGGGAAAATCCACCTCAGGACTAGATTCTTTAGGCATTCGGATAATCGACACTAAACCAACAATTACAACTAAGGCCACGATAATAAAAGTGACCTTAGAGTTATCAAGGAAAAAAAACCATTTTGATTGTTCTTTATCTTTAGGCATAATATTTATTTCAATTTGACCCTATCCCCAATCGACACTAATCTAGTATTAGCGATAACAGAATTAATTCCTTCTAACCCAGAGATAATACTAATTCCTTGATCTGAAACAAAGCCAGTTTTAACTAATTGTCTAACTACTTTATTGTTAGCATCAAGTGTAAAAACATAAGAACCTTCAGTTTCAACCACGACCGCTTTTAAGGGTAAAATAATTGTCTTTTGAGTTTCAGTTAAGGTTGAGACATTATTCCCAATTATTTCAACTGTTATCGTTTCTCCAATTACTAAGTTTTTCCTTGCTTCATTGTTAACTCGAACCAAAACCTCAACTTGATTAGTGGTTGGATTTAAACCGGGAGCAACTTTATAAACTTGACCAGATACTAAATTATTAATATTTACCAAATCATCAATCTTAATTTTTTTAGAATCAAAAACCGAAACATAACCAGTTATTTGTAAAAATTCTTGATTAGCTACTAAAGCTACCGATTGCCCAGGTGAGACATATTCACCCAATCTAACCGGTACCGCAATAACCGATCCCTTAACTGGTGAACGCAAAATAGTTTTATTTAAATCAGCTTGGGCTTGAAGTAAAGAAGCGCGCATCTGTTTAACATTAGACTGGGCTAAACTTAATTCTTCATTTGTTGGTGGTGCTAATTTTAATTGATATTGTTCTTCCGCAACTCCAGCAGATCTCTTAATCGCTTCTAAGTTAGACCGGTTTGATCTAACTGACGATAAAGCATTACTTAAAGTAGTTTGAGCTGAAACAACCGCTTGACGGTATGGCGTATAAACCGCTTGCCCGCTAGTATTATCAGCCACGTAATCATTTATACTGTTAGCTATATCGTTGCTTAAATCCAAAACAAAATTTAAATCATTTATCATTTTAATTGATAAATCATTTGCTCGACTAAAATCTTTATTATTTAATTCCGCTCGCCAAAATTCTAAAATATCATTAATCTGGCGTCGTCTAGAATTCAAATTATAATCTCGGCTATCATAAGCTGAACCAATAAAATAAGTGGCACTACCACTAGAAATACTAATCCCAAAATCTGGATTAGTGGTCGGAGAGTTATACATTAAATCTAGATTACTTCGAACTGCTTGATTTAAGCTAACATAAGCTGAATCTAATGAATTGAATAAAGTGCTTTCCGCGTTATTTACTCCAATTCTAGCTCGGCTAACTTCAGCCTGTTCGACCGCTTCCGCTTCCTTCCTTAAACCTTGTTGTAATTGTGTTAATTGAGTCATTGCTCGATCAAAACCCGCTTCCGCTTGAATCACGCGAGCCGAAAAATCAGCATTATTTAAAACCACCAAAATTTGACCCTTAGTTACTTCATCACCAATATCAATATTAATGGCTTTAATCGGGGCTTGAGTTTCAGCCTTAATTTCTGCTTGATTAACTGATTCTACTTCCCCAGTCATTTTGACAACCGAATTAGTATTTGTGAAATTATTTAAATCTATCATTTCGACTAATTCAGTTTCATTTTGAGAGTCGTCAATTAAAGTATTATCAGTATCGTCGGTAACAATATATAAAACTGAAGTTATACCAACAACTCCTAAGACCCCCAATATAATTGTGGCCTTTAAATTTTCTCTTACCCAAATCTTTCCCCTTTTAATCAAGTTCTTTATTAACATAGATAAAAATTAATTATAGTCTTGGATATTAACACATATTTAATAAAAAATCAACACCTATAATTAAAAACAAGGGATTTAAATCCCTTGTTTTTTATACTTAAATCTAAACCTACTCTTTAACCGAAGTTACTCCATCGAAATGCTCATCATCACTTTCGGCTTCTGGTTTAGTTTGATGAACAACTCCGTCTTTATGTTCTGGCGGTGAATAAATAGTATATAATTTTAAGTCTTCTGTCTCCGAAGTATTAACCACATTATGTTTAGTCCCAGCTGGCACCACTACCGCCGAACCATCTTCAACCATCACTTCGTCATCATTTAAGATTACTTTCCCCGCTCCCGCTTCAATTCGAAAAAATTGATCCAAATCATGAACTTCCAAACCAATATCCTCTCCCGGTTTCAAATTCATTAAAACCAGTTGACTATGGGTTGAGGTATAAACTACTTGTCTGAAATTATTATTGTTTAGAGTATCTTGCTCTATATTAGAAATATAACCACGCATAAAATTAAAGTTAATTGATAACTAAGTAAAATTATAACACACACAAAAAAATATTAAATTTTATTTTTGTTTTGGATCTAACTTTGCCGTTATTTCTGCTTTAAGTTTAGTAAATTCTTCTCTAATCTGTTTTTTTTCTTCAGCCGTTAAATTAGGATTTTTAAGACGATTAATAATTGTTTTTAACTTACCAGCTAAAATTTTGTTTTCAGTCGGTTTCTCAAAATTATTTTCATTCCATCTTGCTAACTCAGCTAAATAAACTCGTTTTTTTAAAAATTTTTCATCGTCGATTTTTTTTATCACTTCAACCATATCATTACTCTTATCTGATATTTGCCAACCTGATTCTATTTCACCCGACGAACGTTTAACCAACAAATTAGTTAATTTTTTTAACCGAGAAAATTCTTGCTCTTGCGAAGCTTGATATTCTTTTACCGGTATACTTTCTTTCTCAAATTTACCTTCAGCGTCTTTTTTTATAAGTAAGACCAAATCATTAATAACACCTATGTTTAACCAATTATATTCTTTTTGACGTTCAGATTTAGAAAAAACAGCCGGCGGGAAACCAAGGTCTAAATCTTTTTTACGAGCCAAAGAAATTGAATCTAGATTATAATCAGCTTGAGTTAAATCTCGACGTTTTTGTTTTAGATTGTTTAAACTGGCAAAAATTATTTCCGAGTCATCAGTTTGATTTATTTTTTTTAATTCTCGATTAATATCTAATTTTAACACGGTTTGCTTAACCTTATCTTTATTTTTTTCTAGGTCTTTAATTTTATCCTCTAACTCTAAAATTTCTACCTCTAATTTATCTCTTCCGCCTGATATATATTTAGTTAAATCAGAATAATCTGCTTCTAATTTATTGATTTTATCTTTAATTGTTTTAATTTCTGTTTGAGCAATTTCAAAATCAGAATTCAATTCTTCTTTTTTTTGTTTTTCTTCTATATCTTCTACATAATCCTCACTTTTATAACCTTGATATACATCATCAGACTTAAAGCCAAGATCAGATTGATCATAATTATCCTCTTCAGTTTTAAAATAAGCACTCTTATCAATAAAACTTTGAGAATTAATATCTTTAGAATTTAATTCGTCTTTAACTGATTCAAGATTAGTCATATTCATTAATTATAACCTATAATAAAAAGTATTAAACTTAATATTTATTTAATAGTGGATTAACAAAAAAACCATCAAATAATTGACGGTTTTTTAATCTGAATCTAAATCTAAAATTCATCAAGCACTTCGTCGATCAAATCATCAATATGATTTAATTTATTTTGCAAATTTATAATTCTAGCTTCAGTTTGAGAAAACTCTTGAATAGCATAGGTGTTGGTTTCAATATTTTGGGTGAGGTTTTCAATTTGGCGATCTA
>Ga0208904_1000618_pt1 | contig 27956 bp, 28 predicted proteins | sample AntAceMetag02UKB_FD_184774 | JGI IMG/M metagenome (GOLD analysis project Ga0208904, IMG submission 184774) | Saline lake microbial communities from Ace Lake, Antarctica - Antarctic Ace Lake Metagenome 02UKB (SPAdes) (version 2) | ecosystem: Environmental > Aquatic > Non-marine Saline and...
TGGGGTTTTCACTCTGGTCGATTATCGCCATTTAAAAAAGTTGGCGGTGCCCTTATTGATTGCTACCCTAGCCTCTCTGGTTTTAGTTTTAATTCCCGGATTGGGAAGTGAAGTTTTAGGTGCTCGGCGCTGGCTTTATTTAGGTCCGTTGAGATTTCAGCCGACCGAATTGGCTAAATTTGCTCTCGTCCTCTATTTAGCTTCTTTCTTTGCCAAGAAAAAGAGCTTATCAGTTTTTCTGGTTCTTATGGGATTGTTGGTTTTATTGGTAATGTTGGAACCAGATTTGGGAACAACTTTAATTATTGTGGTAGTTGGATTTTCAGTTTATTTTATTTCCGGAGCGCCGACTCTGATCCTTTTCGGTCTTTCTTTATTAGGTTCTTTGGGAGCGGCTTTCTTTATTCTTTTTTCTCCTTATCGAAGAGAGAGACTGTTTACTTTTTTAAATCCTGCTCATGATCCTTTGGGGGCTTCCTATCACTTGAGACAGATTCTCTTGGCTTTGGGCTCGGGTGGTTTTTTGGGTTTAGGTTTGGGCAAGAGTAGGCAAAAATATGAATATCTGCCCATGGTTAGCACTGATTCTATTTTTGCCATCATCGGAGAAGAAATTGGTTTTATCGGCGCCAGCTTTTTAATTTTAGCTTTTCTGGTTTTGTTTTGGCGGGGCTTGAGAATTGCTTTAAATGCCGAAGATGAGTTTGGTCGTTTGTTGGCGATTGGCTTAACGGTTTCGATTGTTTTACAGGCCTTGGTTAATTTTGGGGCAATGGTGGCTTTGTTGCCTTTAACCGGGATTCCCCTGCCTTTCATCTCTTACGGCGGGTCTTCTTTGGTTTTAAGTTTGGCCAGTATGGGAGTACTTTTGAATATTTCTTCTCATCAACTGGTCAAGAAGTAGTATAATAGTCAAAAGACATTATGCCCAAAACTATGTCCCGAGGCAGAAAAGCAGAAGTGAAAAAGGTCGTTCTTACTGGTGGTCATTTGACACCAGCTTTAGCAGTTTTAAAAGAGTTTGCCAAACATAAGAATTGGCGGGTTGTTTTTTTTGGTCGGCGTTTTGCTTCTGAGAGCGATAAAACTCCTTCCTTGGAGGCCAAGTTGGTTCCCGAAGCCGGAGGGATTTTTCTGCCTTTAGACGCTGGGAGAGTAGAAACAATTTTCAGTTTATCTTCTTTTTTGAGAATTCTCTTGTTACCTTGGGGGTTCCTGCAAGCTTTTTATTACTTGTTAAAATTTAGGCCAAGGGTGATTATTTCTTTTGGTGGATATTTGAGCGTTCCAGTAGTGATTGCCGGGTGGTTGTTGGGGATTCCGGCAATTACTCATGAGCAAACTTCGGTGGTTGGTTTGGGGACGGGAGTCAATGCTCGTTTTGCTAAAAAGATTGCTATTTCCTGGCCTAATCTTTCCTGGCAATTCCCCAAAGAAAAAACAGTTTTAACCGGTAATCCGATTTTGAAAGACTTGGTTAAACAAGATGGTCGAGCTAAGATGAAGTTGAAACTCGATTCTAAAAAACCCCTTTTGGTAGTTACTGGCGGTAACCAAGGCTCTCATATTATTAATCAAGCGATCAAACAAGCTCTACCCAAACTGCTTGAGAAGTATAATCTTTTTCATCAGACTGGTCATCCGGAAAACACCAATGATTTTCAAGAATTAGAGCAGAGAAGGAAACGTTTAGCGCCAAGATTGAGGAAACGTTATCAAGTCAAGAAATATTTTTTTGGTCAAGAGTGGGGAGTAGTTCTGCGTCGGGCCGATTTGATTATTTCCCGGGCAGGGGCGAACATCTTGACCGAATTAGCTCTTTTAGGAAAACCAATGCTTTTGATTCCTATCCCTTGGTTAAAAAATAGGGAGCAACTAGAGAATGCCAAGATGTTCAAGAAGTTTGGTGTTGCTGAGGTTCTCAATCAAGAAGAATTAACCCCACGGAAATTGGTAGAAGAAATTGATAAAATGATAGAAGGAATTAAGGATTACCGAAAAGACGGAGAGTTATTAAAAAAGAAAATCAAAAAGAATGCTGCCAAAAAGATCTTTGAAGAAGCCCAAAAGCTGGTTTAAATTATTTTTACTAGCCCCTGTTTTTATTTTAATTTCCGGAGGAGCCCTTTTTGCTTTTTTGAACAAAGATTTATTTTTACCCCAAGAGAAAACAAAAGAAAGAAAAGTAATGGCTGTGTTGAAAGCAGACCATTTTTATCTTCTGGATGAGGAAGCTTATGTTTTGGGAGTGGCAGAAGACAATGGTGGTTTACCGGTGCTCCATTCTGACTGGTCGTCTTTAGGGTTGAAGAAAGGCGATTCTTTCCCTCAAGAAGAAATTAAAAAGGCCTTGGTTCTCATTAGGGAGCTAGGACTTTTGGAATTAAAAGTTAAAGAAGCGATTTGGCAAGATCAAGACTTGGAAGTTGTTTTGTCTGGTGTTCCGACCAAAACCTTTTTTTCTTTAGAAAAAGACTTAATTTTTCAAGTTAACTCTTTACAAGTAATTTTGAAGCGAGCTAAAATAGAAGGCAAGGTTTTCGAAAAGATAGACTTACGTTTTGGGAAACCTGTTATCACTTTATGAGTAGGCAGCAATTGATTGCCGGTATTGATGTTGGGTCTTCTAACGTAACTACTTTGATCGTTAGTGTTACTCCAGAGGACAGGCGCCCCAAGATTATTGGGGTGGCGGTTAATCCTTCTCGGGGGATTAAAAAGGGTCAAGTGGTCAACATCGAGGAAGCGATGAATTCAATTGTAAAATCGGTTGAGGCGGCTGAGAGAATGGCCGGTTATAGTTTAAGTAAGGCTTTGATTTCCTTGAGTGGTCCTTTACTGTCTTCTCAGAATTCCAAAGGCATCGTCGCTGTGGCCCAACCCAATGAAGAGATTACTTCTTTAGATGTTGATCGGGTTGTCGAGGCGGCTAGGGCGGTTTCTTTGCCCTCAACGAGAGAGATAATTCATGTCATTCCCCGAGGTTTTACAGTTGACGGCCAAGAAGGAATTAAAGATCCAGTGGGGATGTCTGGTGTTAGGCTGGAAGTGGAAACTCATCTTGTTAGCGGTGCCTCAACAGCAATTAAAAACTTAACTCGTTGTGTTACGGAGGTTGGAGCTGATATTCAAGATTTGGTGGTTAGCAGCCTGGCTTCAGCCCAGGCGGTTTTAACGGAAACAGAAAAAGAATTAGGAGTCGTTTTGGTGGATATTGGTGGAGGGACGACTGATGTGGCTATTTTTGTTGAAGGCTCTCCTTATTATCTGAGCGTTATTCCTGTTGGAGCCAATAAAGTAACGGATGATTTGGCAATTGGAACTCGACTCTCGCTGGACTCAGCAGAAAAACTCAAGATTGCTCTTTCTAAGAAAGAGAAAAAAATGACTCTTCCGACTGAGGACGAGAGAGGGAGAGGAAAGAAAAAGAAAGACGAATTGGATTTGAGAAAAATTGGCATTCTTGAAGGACCGAAAACGGTTTCTAAAAAAACTTTAATTGAAGGGATCATTCGACCGCGATTGAATGAGATTTTTACTTTGGTAGGAGGAGAGATTAAACAAAGCCGATCACAAGGGTTAGTTCCTGCTGGAGTGGTTTTGACGGGTGGAGGGGCTTTAACGGCCGGAGTGGTTGAAAGTGCTAAACGAATTTTAAACTTGCCGGTTCGAATTGGTCGTCCCGAAAGAACAACAGGATTAGTTGAAGAAGTCGATTCGCCCGAATTTGCCACTGGTGTTGGCTTGGCTTTTTACGGCTTAAAAGAAGGCCGGCAAGATAGTTCCAGTTTGAATTTAGGTCGATTGGGAAAGAAATTTTCTGGCTTGCCGGTTATTGGAGTTGCCGACAGAGTTGCTAATTTAGTAAAATCATTCTTACCTTAAGTTCCCCGCACGAATGCGGGGCTGCCCTCCGGAATTAATTTATGGCATTAGTTAAACCTGACCAAGCCAGTTTTGCCCGAATAAAAGTCATTGGAGTCGGTGGCGGAGGTGGAAATGTGGTTAATGCCATGATCAATGATTATCAAATCAAAGGAGTGGAATTTGTCGCCATTAATACCGATGCTCAAGCTCTTCATGCCAACAAGGCAACTACTAAAGTTCAGATAGGAGAAAAGTTAACTCGAGGGTTAGGGGTTGGTGGTGATCCAGAAATTGGCCGGGAAGCAGCCGAAGAATCGAGAGAAAAAATAAAAGAATATTTCAGTGATAGCGACATGATTTTTTTGGCCGCTGGTCTCGGTGGAGGAACCGGAACCGGAGCCTTGCCGATTTTGGCTGACTTAGCCAAAGAGTTAGGAATTCTCACTATTGCGGTGGTAACCAAGCCTTTTGCTTTTGAAGGTAGCCGGCGGATGGTCGCGGCTGAAGACGGGCTGGAAAAATTAAGAGAAAGAGTTGACACTTTGATTGTTGTTCCCAATCAGAAAATCATGGAAGTGGTTGATCAAAAGATGACTTTGATTGAGGCTTTCAAAATTGTTGACGGCGTTTTAGCTCAAGGGGTTCAAGGAATATCCGATATTATTACTGTTCCCGGATTGATCAACCGAGATTTTGCCGATGTGAAGACAATCATGCAGGAAGCCGGCTCGGCCTTGTTAGGGATTGGCTCTGGCCAAGGGGAAAACCGGGCGGTAATGGCTGCTAAATCGGCGATCGAATCTCCTTTGATTGACGTTTCCATTTCCGGAGCAAGAGGGATTCTTTTTAACATTGTCGGCAGTAGTGATTTGACCATGAGCGAGGTTGATGAAGCGGCCAGAATCATTGCTAAAGAAGTGGACGCTGACGCTAATATTATTTTCGGAGCAACGATTGATCAAAACTTAAAAGACCAAATCAAGATTACTGTCATTGCCACCGGATTTGATCGTCATCGCTTAGATGGTATTCCGACGGCCAATGCTAGCTATTTCAAACCTCAAGGGATTGTTTCCGATTTTACTAAACCAAAACCTGATTCGCCTACGCTGCCAGTTAAACAAGTGGAAGAAGAAACAAGTGAAGAAAGAGAAGAAGAGAAAAGGAAGGCAAAGGAGAAATTAAAAGATTATCAGGATCAACTTCCGGAAGATTTTGAAGTTGAAGATGAATTCGACATCCCCGCCTTTTTAAGGCAAGAAAAATAGATACCCTATATCTTTCAATGTAACAGATTTTATAATAAAATAGTTAGGTTGTTGCTCTTTGAGATGTAAAACCAGTTTTGGCAAGAAAGGAGAAGGGAAGTGAAAGGTTGGGGGAAGAAAGACTCTTTGCATTGTTTAAGGTCTGTCGTTGTGATCGTTTTGGCGTTCGCTGGAGTATACCTTTTTGGCCGCTTATTTTTTGGAATGGCGGATTGGCCTTGGTATTTGTGGTGGATACCAGGTATTTTTGCTTATTTGTTTGGGAGCGCAAGTGGAGGGCTCACGGGAATTGTCTTGGTCTGTTCTTCTGAAGACTTATTCGGGGAATCGTACCGATATTAGGATTGATAGTCACTTAGCCTCGTAGAGAACAACATTCTTTACGAGGCTATTTTTTTGCTTTTGTCGTTCTTTTTTTTGTTTCTCCTTAAAAAAAAGAGTCATTTACGATAGAATAGGCTGTAATGGTGAAGAAGAAATTTAAATCGATTGATCCCAAGGTTGATTTTGTTGCTTTGGAAGAAAAACTTTTAAAGTCCTGGTCTACTTCTGGCTTGGTGGAGAAATATTTGGAACGAAATAAGAATTCTAAGAAGAGATTCTCTTTTCTTGACGGCCCGATTACCGCCAACAATCCTATGGGAGTTCATCACGCTTGGGGGAGAACGTTAAAGGATTTTTACCAGCGCTATAAAAATATGCGGGGTTTTTCTCAGCGGTTTCAAAATGGTTTTGATAACCAAGGTCTTTGGGTGGAAGTGGAAGTGGAAAAAGAATTGGGTTTCAAAAACAAACAGGACATTGAAGAATATGGTATTGGTAAGTTTGTTGAGAAGTGCAAAAAACGGACTTTAAAGTTTTCTCAGGTTCAAACGGAACAATCTCAGCGTTTGGGCTACTTCATGGATTGGGATAATTCTTATTTCACCATGTCAGAGAATAACAATTACATGATTTGGCACTTTTTAAAAACCTGCCATAAACATGGCTGGCTTTACAAAGGGAGAGATTCGGTTCCCTGGTGTCCTCGTTGTGGAACCGCTATTTCTCAGCACGAGATTTTGACGGAAGAATATCAAAAGATCACTCATCAGTCGATTTATTTTGGATTGCCGATTGAAGGTAAAAAAGCAGAGCGATTTTTGGTTTGGACGACCACTCCTTGGACGTTGCCGGGCAATGTCGCCTTGGCGGTTCATCCTGATTTGGAATATTGGTTAGTTAAAGGCAATACCGGAATCGGATTCTGGATTTTGAGTTCTTTGGCAAAGAAAGTGTTTGGTGGAGAGGTTGAGGTTTTGAAAAAAGTTAAAGGAAAAAAATTGGTGGGGTTGAAATATTCCGCTCCTTTCGATTCTTTACCGGCCGTTAAGAAAGCTAAAGAAACTAAGCCGGATACTTTCCATCTAGTTCTGTCAGCCGCTGATTTGGTTAATGACAAAGAAGGGACAGGAATAGTTCATTTGGCTCCTGGAGCTGGGGCGGAAGATTTTAAATTAGGAAAGGAAACAGGTTTGCCAGTAATAGAGATAATTGATGAGGCGGCCAATTATTTACCGGGTTTTGGTGATCTGTCAGGTAAAAATGCCAAGACAGAGCCTAAATTGGTTCTAGAGCATTCTCTTTTAAAAGAGAAAGTGGGCCAGCCAGCTGAAGATTACATTTTTGAAGTAAAACCTTTTACTCATCGTTATCCGGTTTGTTGGCGTTGTAAAGAAGAGCTGGTTTGGCGAGTGGTTGACGAGTGGTATATTTCCATGGGAGCGAAAAAGGATGAACCGGGTTGGAAAGCCGATTCTTTGCGAGAAAGAATGGCCAAAGTGACTAAAAAAATTAAGTGGATCCCTGAGTTTGGCGAAAAGAGAGAACTTGATTGGCTCAAAAACATGGATGATTGGTTGATCAGTAAAAAGCGTTATTGGGGATTAGCTTTACCAATTTGGGAGTGTCAGTGTGGCCATTTTGAGGTGATTGGCTCGAGAGAAGAATTAAAAGAGAAGGCTGTTGAAGGTTGGAAAGAATTTGAAGGCCAGACTCCTCACCGTCCCTGGGTAGATAAAGTGAGGATCGAGTGTTCTAAGTGTGGTGGTTTGGCTTCCAGGATTTTGGATGTTGGCAGTCCTTGGTTGGATGCGGGAGTTGTCCCTTTTTCCACCTTGACAGAAAAGAAGAAGGAAGGTCTCAATTATACTGGCGACAAGAAATATTGGCGAACCTGGTTTCCGGCTGATTTTATTACCGAGGATTTAGCCGGTCAATTCAAAAACTGGTTTTATTCTTTGATTGCCATGAGCACAGTTTTAGAAAACAGCCATCCCTTTAAGACTTTGTTAGGACATGGATTGGTAAGAGATGAAAAAGGAGAAGCGATGCACAAGTCTAAAGGCAATTCAATTGAATTTAATCAAGCCGCTCGAGAAATGGGAGTTGATGTTATGCGTTGGATTTACCTTTCTCATAGCCCGGCATTGAACTTAAATTTTGGTTTCAATTTGGCCGACAAGACTCGGCGCCGATTTCATTTGACTTTGTGGAATGTTTACAACTATTTGGTTACTTATGCCAATCTGAATTCTTGGCAGCCAAAAACGGGAGAGAAAATCGAAAAATCGGCTTTGGATAACTGGATTCTGGCTCGATTAAACCGTTTGGTTGCCTCAGTGACAGAAAAAATGGATCTACACGCTGCTCATTTGGCCGCTCAGGAGATAGAAATTTTTGTTAATGATCTTTCTACTTGGTATTTGCGCCTTTCTCGTTCTCGGATGGCTTTGAGTGCTTCTAACAAAAAAGATCAAGAAGCCGCTTTGGCAACTTTACATCAGGTTTTAATTGTTTTGAGCCGAATATTGGCTCCCTTTAATCCTTTCTTGACTGAGGAGATTTTCATTAATTTAACCGGAGAAACTTCGGTTCATTTGGCTGACTGGCCTCAAGTTGAGGGATTGGGACAGAAAAAGCGGGATTTGCTCAGACAAATGGAGTGGGTGAGAATCATTTGCGAACAAGGTCATTCTTTGAGAAAGAAAGCCGCCATTAAAGTTCGTCAGCCTTTATCTGGCTTAACCGTTAGGACAAAAAGGGAGAATTTAAATTTGTCTCAAGAGTTGATCGATTTAATCAAACAAGAATTGAACATTAAGGAGATAAAGTTTCGGTTTGGCCAAGGAGAAGAGGAATTCGAAATTGAATTGGAGACAAAATTAAATCAGAAATTGATTGAAGAAGGCGAGATTCGGGAATTAGCTCGTCAAATCCAGATTTTAAGGAAAGAGAAAGACTGTCGCTTGGATGAAAAAATTGAAGTTGTTGCTCCTTTGATGAGCAAGGATAAAAACCTGATTGATTGGCTTAAAAGACAGACTTTGACAATTAAGATAGTCCAAGGTAAAAAACTGACCGTCAGAAAGGCGAGTTAATTTTTTAGGTTTTAACAATGTTTAGACTGGCTTCTTTTAATTGGCTCATTTTTTTACCGACTTTGGCTTTACTGGCTCTCTCTTTATTGGTTGTTCGCAGTCTGAATCCAGAGGTTTTTACCAGTCATTTTACTTCCATTGGTTTAGGGTTGGTGGCTTTTCTGATTGCCAGCTTAATTGATTGGCAGATATTGAAGCGTTTCGCTTTCCTTTTCTATCTTTCGGCGATCTTCTTGCTTCTTTTAACTCTCTTTTTGGGGATTACCAGTCGGGGAGCTTCTCGTTGGTTGGATTTAGGATTTACCGTCTTTCAACCTTCGGAATTGATAAAACCGGGTTTAATCATTTTTCTTAGTGCTTATTTTAGTCGTTTCGACAAAATTAAACTTTCGCAAGCTCTAGTTAGTTTTCTTTTTCTTCTTCCTGCCTTATTTCTGATTTTTCTTCAGCCTGATTTAAGCAGTGCTTTGATTATTTTCTTACTTTGGCTCGGTCTAATTTTTGCGGCTGGATTAAATTGGCGTTTTTTTGCTTTGGGATTAGCTTTCTTTTTGATTGTTTCACCAATTGCCTTCCAATTCTTACAACCTTACCAAAGACAGAGAGTGGCTACTTTTATCGATCCTACTCGTGATCCGTTAGGAAGTGGCTATAATGTTATTCAATCAGTAACAGCGGTTGGCGCTGGTGGATTGGGAGGGTTTGGCTTAGGTCATGGTCCCCAATCACATTTGCGTTTTTTGCCGGAAGCTCACACTGATTTTGTTTTTGCTTCTTTGGCCGAAGAATTAGGCTTTTTAGGTTCCGTTTTGATCTTGGTTTTAATTTTTTGGCTTTGTTTTCAGCTTCTCCGAACGGCTCAAAAAAGCCAAGATAATTTTAAATATCTGGTTTCGATTGGTGTTTTTAGTCTAATTTTTTGGCAGGCTTTGATTAACATTGCCATGAATTTGGCGTTGTTGCCGGTGACTGGAATCACCTTACCGTTAATTTCTTTTGGCGGCAGTTCAATGATTTCTATTTTGGCTAGCTTGGGGATGTTGAATAGTCTGGCTGGATTCGGGGGCGGAAATAAGGTAAAATACGCTCTATGAAATTAGCCGTTATCAAAGTTGGCAAATCTCAATATCCGGTCAAAGAAGGCGAGGAGCTTTTGGTTGATCGATTAAAAAAAGATAACAAGCCGGTTAAAAAAGGCGATAAAGTTGAAATTGAGGAAGTTTTTTTGCTCTCCCAAGAAGGAAAGGTCAAAGTTGGTCGACCAAAGGTAAAAGGGGCCAAAGTCTCCCTTAAGGTTATAGAAGAAAGCCGGGGTAAAAAGATTCGGGTTGCAATCTACAAAGCCAAATCTCGTTATCGAAAAACTAAGGGTTTTCGATCGATTCACACTAAAGTGAAAGTAGAGAAAATTTCGACTTGAAAGTCTTTGTGAAAACTTTCCGTTGACTTTGTGAAAACTTTTAATTATTATTATAGGTAACTTATGTCCAAAACAAAAGCTGGTGGTAAAACTAGACAAAAAAGTCCTCGACCAGGGAAAAGATTAGGAGTTAAACTTTACGGTGGAGCTAAGGCTGACCCTGGTAAGATCATTGTTCGCCAAAGAGGAACAAAATTTCATCCTGGATTGGGAGTAGGGATGGGCCGGGATCACACTCTTTTTGCTTTAAAAGAAGGCTTGGTTCAATTTAGTCAGAAATTTGGAAAAAAGTTCGTTAGTATAGTTAATCAAAAGTAAAATCTTAAATGCCGACTCAAATGTCCGAGTTCGATATTGATAATCTTCAACCTAATCCGCTTCAGCCGCGGGGAAATATTACTCCCGAATCAGTTTCTGATTTAGTCGAATCGATCCGTCAGCACGGTATTTTGGAGCCCCTAGTGATTGCCAAGACGCCGGCCGGTTATCAAATTATTGCTGGAGAAAGGCGTTGGCGAGCAGCCAAGGTTGTTGGTTTGAAAGCGGTTCCGGTGATTATTAAAGAAACTAATCCTCGAGGAATGTTAGAAATGGCAATCATTGAAAATGTCCAACGAGAGGATTTAAATCCTATTGATCGGGGGAGAGCCTTTTCAAGATTATTGGAAGAATTTGGCTTGACTAATCAAGAAATAGCCGAGAGGGTTGGCAAGAGCAAGTCTTATGTTTCTAATTCTTTGAGATTGCTTGAATTGCCGGACACTCTTAAGGATGGTCTTATCAGCGGTCTTATCACGGAAGGTCATGCTCGTGCTTTGAGCGCTATTAGGGATCAGCAATTACTGATTGAAGCCTACAAGATTTTACTTAAAGAATCTGGTTCGGTTCGGAGAGCAGAAGATCTGTCTCGAAGGATGAAAATGAAAGCCGGTCGGAAAAAAGAGGTCAAGAACCTTGTTTCCGACGAGTTGGATCAAATAACCGAGGACCTCCGTCTTTCTTTTGGTGGCAGAAGAGATACTCGAGTAAAAGTTAATCGCTCCCAAACAGAAACTAGAATCCTTCTGACTTTTAAAGGTGGTCTGGAGGCAACCGAAGAACGACTTTTGAAAGTTTATCAAGGCTTAACCGGCAATAAGGAAGTCAAGGTAAAAGAAGCTAGTAATCAACCTGAGGCAAAAGATTGACTTGTTCTGGCGGCCAATAACGCAGCCAAGCTTTACCGATAATATTCTTTCTTGGTACCGGACCCCATTCTCTGGAATCAGAACTGTGAGAGCGATTGTCTCCTAATACAAAATATTGATTTTCAGGAACGGGAATTGACTGGTTTTCTTTCCAGAAACGACCACCGTAAGTAAACGAATCAGAAGAAAGATAGTCTTCAATTAATAATTCATCGTTAATATAAATTTTGCCGTCACTAACTCGAACGGTATCACCTGGCAAGCCAATAATCCTTTTAATATAATCATATTCCTCATTCTTGGGAGCCCTGAAGATAACGGTTTCACCTCGTTTTGGTTCTTTAAGCTGATAAGAGATCTTGTCGGTTAATAAATAATCGTTATCATGAAGACTGGGATACATGGAACTGCCTCGAACTTGATGAGGTTGAAACAAAAACAAATACATTACCACAAACATGGCCAAGGCAATCACGGTTACCTCGATCGCATCTAAAATCAAAGAGCCAACTTTGCGGAAGATTCTCATAAAAACGATTATACTCCTAAAAAAAGTTGCCCGACAAGAGGAGTTTTAGTAAAATGGACGTCATGGTCGCTTGGCTCAGTGGTAGAGCGCTCCGTTCACATCGGAGAGGTCAGTGGTTCGAATCCACTAGCGACCACCTTTTTAAGAATGATTGAAACAGAAGCAATTTCTCCTACTAATTGGAAACTACAGCTGATAGACGCTAGAAATCAATGGAGTCGGTGGGCGGGAGATGAACTGTATTGGACATCTGATTGCCAACAATGTCCTTTTCATTTTGAATGGAGATACACAGGTGACGGTAAAGCTGACACTTGTGAATGGGGAGTGGTTTACAAAAATTTGACTTACCCTTTGTTCGAGACTCGAAAAAAGCTTAGTGCCTGTGCAAAAAAAGGAAACGAGAGTCCAAGGGTGAATAAGGTAAGGCTATGCAAAGATAAAGGAATAGTTGAGAATGGTGGACAATCAAAGCAACCAATTTTCCCTGAGTTTATGGAAGTAACAGAAAGCGGAGGTGATATTTTTACTCTTCTTCTTAAGACCGAAATAGACCCTTAGGGCTTAGCTTTTTCTATTTTTATTTGACTGTTATTAAGAATTTTTTTTAATTTTTTAAAATCTCGGTTGATTAGTTTGCCGAAAATATTAACGGGACTGGCGGGGCGAATTCCTTCTGACGTACTGGCGGGTGTTTGACCAAAGAAGATGCAAAAAGCTTTGCCCGGAGGCCAGTAGCCGAGATCGCCTAAATCAACAACTGCCCTAGCGTTTTCTTCTTCGTCAAGAGAAACAGGGATAGAAAAATAAATTTCTTCTCCCCAAAGATTAACTTTGCTTTCAATGGGAAGTGCTTGCCAGATCGCTTTGGCGGTTTGACTCTTATTAAGTTCTGCTTTTAATTTAAGTTGACCAACGGAAACGAGAATGTTTTTCACTTGTGTAAATATTTTAACACTTAATTGTTTAAAATTGCCTGGGGAAGTTCGTTAATTTCGTTGATCCTAATGAAGCTGTCCAAAGGCAATCTTCTTAAGGCTGCTTCTCCGCTGTAGGACCGATGACTACCAATCAGGACCCCAGTCGCTCCTAGTTCTACTAGATCTTGCAGATCGGCTGAAAAATTATCACCAACAACCAGTAAGTTAAGGGGATCAATTCCCAATTCCCTTATTGTTTGTTCTTGCTGAGATGATTTGGATCGATAAACTGAAAGACATCTGATTGTTTCAAATTTACCTGCAAAGCCAGTTCTTGTTACTTTTCTTCTCGTCCATTCTTCTTGAGCATGGGTAATCAAAATTGTTCTTCTGCTGGTGGCATTAATTAGGTCAACCACTCCATGAGCGCCATCAAAAACTTCCGGAACATCTCGATCATAAATTTGACCAATTCGTTGTAGGGCAAGAATGACATGATTGTGTTGTTCTTGCAAACCTCGTTCTTTGGCTGCGAGGATGGTTGCTACTCTAAGAACAACCGGATTGACGCCAAATTCTGCTCTAATCTCCTGAATATTTCCACGCATAACCCATTTTTCGAATTCAATTGCTCGTTCCAATTGGGAATCTTGTCCTGTCCAGTTATTTCCAAAAATCAACAAACCACTAATATCTAACAAGGCTGCCTTAAAAACGTTTCCGGTATCAATGAGAGTGTCGTCAAGATCAAAAGCGACAGCGTTGATCCCCCAAGAGTTTAATTTTTCCCTAATCGCGGTGACGTTAACTTCGCTTAAAAGAATGGGGGCTTGTTCTCCGTTCATGAGCTCTTAATATAACAAAAATAGTCTTATAAAGAAACATAAGGGGTTAGTTTTTTAATTTGAAAGCGTTGTTTTGTTAGTTGAGAAAAAGATTTAATTTTGTTCATCTTTCTCAATTGGACGATCTTTTTAGCACTGGTAGGGCCAATGCCGGGGATTTTAAGGAGTTGATAAAAGGAAGCCTTGTTTAAATTGATTGGATAATACCGAGGGTGTTTCTTGGCCCAGGCGGTTTTAGGATCACTGACGTCATCTAAGAAGCCATTTTTATCCAGAGGAATGTCCCAGGGCGAGAATTTGTAGAAACGCATCAAGAAATCTGCTTGATAAAGACGATGTTCCCTTAGGGGAGAAGTTGGTTCTTTTTGAGAAAGAGGAGTATCTTCTACTGGTCTGAAAGCAGAATAAAAGATTCTTTTTAAGTGAAAGCTTTTATAAAGAAAGTGGGCGCTTTTGATGAACTCAAAATCATTTTCTTGACCAGCACCGACAACGAATTGAGTTGTTAAGCTGGGAGTTTTTTGACCTTGGTATTTTAATTTTTTTATTTCCTGGTTTATTTGTGAAAAAATGAAAAGCAAATCTTTGTTTAAGTCTTTTTCCGGTGAGAGGGAATTTAAACTGTCTGGAGTGGGGGATTCAATGTTTAAAGAAACTCGATTGGCGATTGAAAGAGCAGTTTTTAAGCAACCAAGGGAAGTTTGGGGCATTAATTTGAGATGCAAATAACCTCGATAGTTGAACTTCTGTCTCAGGATCAATGAGGTTTTAAGTGTTTGTTCCATGGTAAAGTCGGCACTCTTAGTCAAGGCGGAAGAAAGAAAAAGACCATCGACAAGTCTTTTTCGATAGACCAAATCAAAAGCTTTGGCCATTTCATCCGGTGTGGTGCTGGTTCGCTGACAAGATCGGTCTTTTCTGAAAGCACAATAATGGCAATTGTTTTTACAAGAATTTGTTTGCAGGACTTTGAAAAGACGGCAGACGCCGCCGTTTACTTTAGCGTGATAAACACCAGGGACGTTGGTAGTACTGTCAAAATCTTTTGGACCGCAAGTGTCATATCGAGCGCTGGGACCCAGGACAGAAATTTTTTGATAGAGGTTCATAGATTGATATTACCCGAAGGAAAACCGAAATGTCAAGAGAGAACTCTTAGGTTGAGAGTGGTATGATAAAATAAAAGAAGAATGAAAGGATTTTTAGAATTTATTCGTCAACAAGGAGTGGTGGGATTAGCGGTTGGTTTTATTTTGGGTGGTTCTGTTTCTAAAGTTATTTCTGCCTTTGTTGAAGATATTATTAATCCCATTTTAGGAATTGTCCTAGGATTGGCGAGTGGTTTTGAAAAAGCCAGTTTGGTGGTTGGTCCGGTTGAAATAAAATATGGCCATTTCCTTTCGGTTTTAATTGATTTTATCGTGATCGCTTTTGTGATTTATTTCTTCATCAAAGGCCTGGGTTTAGATAAACTGGATCGGAAAAAGAAGAAAATAGTATAGCCTCATGGTTTGATTATTCTTGTTTTTTTGGAGATGAAATAGAAAAGTAAATGAGACAAAGATTGGAACTTCCTTTTAGGCTGGTAGGGATTGGTGTTAGTTTAATAATCGCTGGCTTGTTATTGATCTCTAAACCCTCATTGGCGCTTCATGCTAAATCGTTGGGGGAGATTTTGATTGGGTTGCTGTCGGCGCTGATTGGTTTGCAGTTGATCAATTTTTATCTTAACTTGTCGGCAAGAAAGGTTAAAAAAATGGGGGCAAGAAAACAAACATCAACTTTGAGTTGTGTAAAAAAGAATCAGAAAATTTGATAGGTTCGAGTCCAGTGGCGGGAGCTGAACATCTTAAATCATTGCGTGACACCTTAAAATGGCTGATTGATAGCCAGAAAGATGGTCAATCTCAGGGCGATCAGTAAGTTTAGACTTTAATCAAAAGGTCAATGAGCTTCCTGTTAACAAAAACGTTGCTTCTTTTATGAATCCCCATAAACTTGATTACTTTTTTATCCGACAGCTTTTTTAGATAACGATCGCAGGTTGTGCGTGGGATTTCCAATTGTGAATTAAGTGTGGTACTGGTGATATAAGGGTGCGTGAACGTAAATTCTAAAACACGAATTAGATTAAGATTGGCTCTTTCTTTTTCAATAGTTGCCTTCGATGTTTTGAAAAGATTATCTATATTTAATGCTATTTGGCCTGCCGTGCCCGCTTGAGTTTCAAGAGCCTTGAGGAAAAACATTAACCATCGATGCCAGCTTTGATTCTTATCAATCTCCGATAACGTGTCTATATATTTATTTCTATGGGTTTCAAAATGTCCACTAGGGTAAAGAATGGGTAGATTTAACAGTTTTTGATCAATAAGGTATAGAGAGATTAGTAATCTACCCACTCTGCCATTTCCATCCTTAAATGGATGAATTGCTTCAAATCTATGATGCATGACCCCACAGGCGATTAGGGGATGGAGTCCTTGTCGGTTATTTATAAAGCGAATTAATCCTTCCATTAGTGGTTGGATTTGAGTAGCATCTGGTGGGATATATCTTGCTTCTGATCTATTGGTCCCACGTTTGCCAATCCAAACCTCATCACTTCTATACTTTCCAGGGTTCTTTTTTTGACCTCTCACCCCATGCAAAAGTCTTTTGTGTGTTTCGCGAATTAGCAGTTCGTTGACCCCAGACTTTGTTTTCCGCAGTATATCTAATCCCGTCAACATAGCCTCCTCGTAGTTTCTGATTTCTAACGCTTCATTCCTTTTCTCTTCGCTTTGTTCGGTTACATCGATTTGGAAGGCGTCTTCTATTGAAGCTTGAGTGCCCTCAAGTTGCGAGCTTGATTCAGCTTCTTTAGCAAGGATGGGTCTTATAAGGAGATTGGGGTTATGAATTATTCTGGATATTGGGTTTAATGCCGAGATAGCTCCATGGGTGGCAGCTAACTGATTTGCCAGATCAGCGTCATAAATATTCTCAAGAATAGGAGGAAATGGGTGATTTCGAAAAGTCAACATGTCGCCATTATATGATAATTGTGGGGAGATTGTCAACACATATCCCCAAAAGTGGGGACATGAGTATTCTGAACATTCATTTAATTAGGAAACTGATGAGATTAAGACAACTAATCCTCAAATTTTGAAGGCCTGTTGTTAGGAGAATGTCCTACATTGGAGAGTATTAGTTGAATGCCAAGGGTTGCTGTGTTTGCCTCGGAGTAAAAAATCATCAGGTGAGCCACTGTGGGGATACGAAGTTAAAACTGTCTAGCTCTTGAGGATTTAAGTTTGCGTGGAGCAATTTAACGCCATCCAGGCTGTAATCAAACTCAATCTTTTGGTTGCGGAACGTGTCCAATAGGGGGACAGTTAACTCATACTAAACTACCGTCAAAACAGTTAGTGACATACTACGATTATGAATATGCTTCCAGACGAAAAAGATCAGAAAATATACGGCGAGAATCTTCGCACTATTCGCGAAGAAAAATCGTTGTTTCGGGAAGAAGTCGCTAGATTAAGTAAGATTTCAACCACACACTATGCTGGTATTGAACGTGGTGAGGAAAATCCGACCTTTTCTGTGATTGAAAGTATTTGCAAAGCACTTTAGATTAAATCATCGGAGGTCTTACCTTTTTAATTTGTTTCTCTTTGCAGAAATCTATCCTCTAGAGTATCATTCAGGCAACATCACGTATGATTAGTTGTTGATGTAAAACTGCCCAAGAATAGGGTAGTTATGCTTAAAAATAATCTAGTCCTCATAATATTACAAAAAGAGCTTTCTCGTTTACTTTTCTTTTTGAATCCTTATTTTGCCTTACTGTTGCATTTTTTTGATGGAATTAAACCAGTACTCGCTATAGGCGCTCTAACCTTGATATCCATTTACGTTATCTACTGGCTTCTCAAGCTGTATCTAGCATGGAAAGAATCAACGAGGGTAGTAACATTTCTTGAAGTTACACCGCTCGCGCTCACCGAGCTCACTTCTTTTACAACCACTCAGCTATTTTCTGCCGTTCACGGACTTGCCAAACAACGGTCGTGGTTTGATCGGTTATTCGATATTAGCAAACACTATACGTTCGAGTTGGTATCTACAAAAGAGCGCGGTATTAGATATATCTTCCGCGTTCCTACAGAAGACAGTGACAGTATTAAAAAGAATCTCATTGCCTATTTACCCGGCGTTAAAATCACTGATAGTGCCGATTATTTATCCGTCCCAAATACAACTCATGGTCACATTCTCGAATTTGGTCTTTCTCGCCATTTTGCTCATCCTCTAAAGAAACAAGAAAAACTGGAAGAATACGATCCCATTGCCTATGTCACGGCCACGATGACAAAATTAGCAGAACATGAGCTTGTGGCATTTCAACTCGTCGTATCACCCATAGATACCGCATCTGCTCCTGAGGTTCGTAAACTCCAATCACTTTTCTTGGGGCACCAAGATATTGTGAAGCACGTTAGCCAAACCAATAATGGGCTAGTTGGTGTATCCTTCATGATTTTCTCATTTTTCCTTCGCGTACTACTACTTCCGATTGGATTAATTATTTTTCTATTCACCGAGGGACGAGAAGGCCCGTTGTTGCCCCTTCCCGGAGAATATAAAAACGACGAAACGAATAATGGATACAAGGAATTAGTCGAGGGGCAAATTAAACAAAAAATTGATCAACAGTTATTCTTTACGACACTCCGGCTATATACAGAGTCAGAAAACGTCGTTGCCCGTAAAAGAATCGAAAAGGGCTTCATTGCGGCACTTTCTCCCTTTACTAACGCCAGTTTCCAATCACTGCGGATCAAACGATTTATACGAATGCCGTTACTGGATAATCTAAAGAAATATTTTTTCGCTCATCGACTACCAAGTCTATTTGGATCGTCTATCTTGGCAACATCAGAAATATCCGACCTGTATCACTTCCCATATACCAGTACAACAAAAACTGAAGATATGGTCAAAGTGCATAGTAAAGAGTTACCAGCTCCGCGCTCAGTCAAAAATAATCAAAACTTGGACGTAGTATTTGGCAAAAATACATACGGCAATGTTACGACTAATATTGGCTTAACCGACGAAGACCGTTCCCGACATGTATATCTGATCGGTCAAACAGGCTCGGGCAAGTCTACCGTCATGTTCCATATGGCCAGTGATGATATGAAAAAAGGACGCGGAATAGCGGTGGTTGATCCACATGGTGACTTGGCTGAGGATTTAATTGCTAATGTCCCTGAAGAGCGAATAAATGATGTCATCTACTTCAATCCTTTTGATATCAAATATCCGGTCGGGATCAATCTTTTAGAACTCACCCCTAATCTTGATGATGACGAACTGGAGTTAGAAAAAGAGTTGGTGTGTGAAAGTGTGATTTCCATTTTCCGTAGAGTCTTCAACAAGGATGAGAATACCGATGCTCACCGGATTGAATATATCTTGCGTAACACGATCTATACAGCCTTCACTGTCAAAGACAGAACAGTATTCACAATCTATGATCTTCTAAACGATCCAGACTTTCAAAAGAGCGTCGTTAAAGATTTAACCGATGAGAACCTCAAGAACTTTTGGAAAAACGAGTTTGGCAAGGCTGGTAATTACCAAGTCGTTAAAATGGTTTCGGGTGTTACTGCCAAGGTCGGACGATTCTTGTTTTCACCAACTGCTAAACGAGTGCTAGAGCAAACCCATTCAACCATCAACTTTGACGATATTCTGGAATCTAAGAAAGTATTGATCTGCAATTTGACAGAAGGCAAACTGGGAGAAGACACTTCCCAACTTCTTGGTACAACGATCATTGCCAAGATTCAACAGGCTACCTTGAGACGGGTACGAACGGATAAGGCGAACCGGACGCCGTTCTATCTCTTCATCGACGAGTTTCAAAACTTTGCCACCAGCTCGTTTACCAAGCTTTTATCCGGAGGCAGAAAATTTGGCCTCCGTATCACGATTGCCGAGCAATCAACCTCACAACAACAAGATCGCAATATCGTCAACGTCATTCTGGCCAATACCGGAACCGTGATCTGTTTTAGAACCGCCGGCCCGGTTGATGAAGAGCTCATGCTTGCTCAATTTATGCCCTATATACAGCAAGGTGATATTGGAAACCTGCCACGCTATCACTTCTATATCAAACTCTCAGCCGTTGAGCCAGAGGAACCCTTCTCTGGGATGACGATGCCAATGGTGATTGATAAAAATGAAGAAAAGACCGCCAAACTTATTGAATCATCTAGAAAAAACTATGCAATCGTATATCAAAAACCAGTAGCGAAAAAAGTAGATACTCAAGAAATGATAAAGAGTAAAAGAAGCCGAAAATCTACTCATGAATCGGTTAATTCGTTGAGTTGATCAGGGATAAAAGTAGTGTAAGCCTGTTTACACTACTTTTGACTAAATTTAAGGCTAAAATGAAAAAAATAACTACTCATATATTCTTATATACATAATAAGGATGTACAACTTGATATGAAACAACAAACTAAAATACCAAAACTAAAACAACGACAAACCGAAATACTACACTTACTCTATACCTATCGCTTCTTAACTCGCACACAAATCCAAACATTCCTACATCACAAACAATTCAATCGCATTATCATCTGGCTCAATGACTTAACAAAACAAAATTATATACATCGATACTATGATCAGAAATTTGCTCCATCAACACCCGCTATCTACTCCTTAGGATTAAACGGAAGAAAATATTTAAAACAGGATAAAGATAAAAAAATAAATAAAACTGTACTTGATCGAGTCTGGAGAGAATCCAAGCTAACCGAAATATTTAAAGCACGCTGTATATTTTTAGCTGACATTCATCTTTCATTGTTGTCACTCACAGAAAAAACTAAAGCCACCTTACATTTTTATACCCAAACAGATCTGTATGGTATGGATTACATGATTTTAGATAACCCTGACGCCTATTTTTCTATTGAGGAAGAGGATGGAAGCACAAAGCGCTATTTTTTAGATATGTTTGACGACGTACGCCCGGCAATACTGCGGGGACGCGTGAGGCAATATCTTGCCTACTACGACAAAAACTACTGGCAAAACCATACAGACAAGCCCTTCCCTGAGATTATTTTAGTTTGTCCAACAAATACCCTCAAAAACCACCTCTTCTATTACATCCAGAAAAAACTAGAAAGAGGACCTGACCTCAATTTTTATCTAACCACGCGTGAACTGGTCAAAACAAAAGGATTAACTAAAAAGACACTGCAAAAAGTTATTCCTAAAGGGGAATAAAAAAAGCCCCATGATTACTCATGAGGCTGTTTCTCGCTTCTATTTACGCCCGTAGTAATGATTAAGCTCTTTCTGGCCTTCCTCAGTTTGGCGAAACTCCCAAAATAGTCGAGCGCCTTTATCGCTTAGAAGTGACACAAATTCAGGCAGTCCATTTAGTGGAATTTTCCTAAACTCCTGCAATCGCAAATCAACGGTGTAGCCTTTAAAAACTGGTAGTCTTCTGATCATATTATTCTCCTTTCTAAACCCGATCCGCGGGGTTTGGGCCCCGCGGTCTGGTAAATTATTAATGTTTAGCACTTGGGACAACTTCGCTGATCTTTCTTTCATCGAAATTGATATCCCGCTCGATCCCGAGTCCAAATTTTCCTCGATAGCTTTCGAGCTCCTCGAGTGAAAACGAACCCCATTCGTCGTTCCAATCCCCAAAAATTGAGACATATCCAAAGAATATTTTTTCTTCTGGATCGTATTCGGTCGCATACCATGTACCTGCGCCCGTCGGATTAAAGAATTTCGCAACGACTATCGGGTCGGCTGTTTCTTCCTGTCTACCAACTTTGGCAAATCTCTCTAGTAGTCCTTTGGTTAATAGTTTCATGTATTTTCACCCCCTTTACTAATAAATATTTAATCTGGAAAGGATCTTTGTCCTGTCCATTAAGTAAGGGGCATGGGGTGAAAAGCAGCTGTCAAAAGTTTTTGAAGTGAAACGGAAAAAAGGATCTTTAGACCCACCTTTTGACAGGTGGTTTGAACCCCATATAATGAGAAGGCAGGACAGGACAAAGCATCAAAAAGAGAGTTAAAACCGTTTAAAAAGGCGTAATGTGATGTTATGAAAAAATGGCAGAGGAATAAAACCTTATCAATGATGTCACCAACTGTCAGTACTTGGAATTGAAGGCTACAGTGGATTAAATAAAATCAGTCGATTACTAGTCGAATAGTAATCGAATTGTCTAAAAAAAAGAGGTTATTTTTTATTTTCTAATCTGAGTTTCAATAGGGCAATTGCCTCCTCTCTTAATTTAGCTTTGGCCCAGTCTTTTTGACTCGGAGTGATGAGTTCTCCAATGCCATCCAAGATTTTATTATTGCTCATTTTTTCAAGTTTATCGATACATATTTGTAGCTGTTGGGTGAAAGAAACCCCGGCTCTTTTTTCAACAATTTCCTTGTTGATCGGGTAGCGGTTTTTTAAGAAAAACCAAACATCATATATATCCCGGCTAGTTTTACCTATGCGTTCGGACATAGCCATAAGTTTATGGGCAAACATATCCTCCTGAACCATAACCATCATGGACACACCTAAATAAGTTTTCATTTCATATTTAGAGCCAAACTGCCGCCTATTAATTTCAACCTTAACGTTGTGTGACTTTTCTTCGTACGAAAGTAGCCAAAACAAATTAAAATGTTTTTTATATGATTCTTTCAAAACTCCATATTTTTTGACAATTTCAGTCATCTGCTCAAAAATATAGTCTTCTTTTGATTCGTCTAGTAAGTCAAAATCCAGATCAACCGAAAAACGATCAAGTCCGTGGAATAACAATGTGGCAGTACCACCTTTAAACCCTAAAAACGGAGCAAGGGTGGTATCTGAATAGATATCCTTCAAAATTTGAAAAAGAATGGTTTTGTGAGTGGGAATGTTTATGCTCATTTTGATTTAAACAGTTGTTTAACTTTCTTGGTCATTCGCTGGTTGTCATAGATAGGTAATATCTGAAATACTTTATCCCAATCAAGAGAACGTAAATTATCAAAATGGTAATCATTATTAATATAAAGAGTGTCTAAAAATGCCCTTTCTTTGGTAGCAATCGACGTCTCATTTTTGTTTTCGATACCAATCGAGTTCATTAAAACGGTGTTTTTTATTGTTTTGTAGGAGTAAACATGTTTATCAATGGTTATTTCTCGGGTGGTATAGGAAGCAACATAAACTGAATCATAAACCTGAAAAATTAATCCTTCTTTGGCCAGTACAGTTTCAAAACTAACATAAGACGGAGTAAAAATTCGGGTAGCCAATTCATATTTTGAGTAATCCATGGTTTTAGCATAGATACCTTTACGGAGACGATGGATAGCGCCTCTTTTGACGTAATAACTTAACCTTACACGAGTGGCTGATGAACCAGAATCTTGCCATAACATGGCTATATCCTTTGAAGTAAAGATATCCTTATTTGATCTTAGTAGGGTGGTTAAATAGTCGCCTTTGTTCATATTAATGCTGATTGTTAGGTTAAAACTAACATCTAGTATTGATTATAATGATTACCAATTGAAAGTCAAGTTCTTGTATGTGTTGTATACATCTAACAATAGTCAAATATCAGTTTAATCTGTATCTATATAATCATTTAAATCAATGACTTACTATATATGAAACAAACAATTTTCCCTATTAATTTGAAAAATTGCGGCGCCTCAAGCACCACTCGAAGAGTGAAAAATGTTTTAGTATTTTTGCAATATTGAAACAATGCGTGTTTCATATAAAGGCAGATATTTACACTTTATTGAAACTGGTAAATAAAGTCGTAATACTATAATGGTTGTAAACATTCCCAAACTATAAAAATTTAGTGCAAATTAATATATAATGAAAAAGAGGTGGATATTGTTGCTATTTATTGTGTTGACAATATATCATACTGTGATATAATCAGTACATTATGAAAACTGTATTAAGTGAACGTGATTCTAAAATCCTGGAAGATGCCTTAGTCAAGTTTGGTAATATTATCACTACCCAAGAACTTTATAGCGTGTTGGGAGAAATGTCCCGGGAACAGGCATTAAATGTCATTAGCCGATTGTCTAAACGAGGTTGGTTGGTTCGTATAAAACACGGTACTTATAGTATCGCTGATTTTAGTTCGCGAGGGTACTTGGGAACTTCACAATTAGTAGTTGCTCAAACACTGTGTGAAGAAGCCTATATCTCAATGGAAGCGGCACTCCAATATTACGGTATGCACGATCAATTACTTCATAGCATCACCTCAATTTGCCTAGTCAGAAAGCAGGATGCTGATGCTGGTAATAGTCACTATACATTTGTCTCGACTCAAAAAAAGTATTTTTACGGTTTTGAAGAAAAAATAATCGAAGGCAAGTCAGTCAACCTCGCCACCATAGAAAAGGCCTTGATTGATTTGGTTCAATTTAATAAGTCGGTATATACAGTTGATTTCGTTATTGAAAAACTCCAAGTATATATGGATAAAATAAACTTTAAACGTCTGATTGGATACCTTAAAAAATCAACTATTGCTACGTGTCGGATTTTTGGTTTTATTTTTGATCTTCTCGGGATAAACAGTGAGGAGATAGAAAAAATAACCCAAAAACACACGAGCACCACCTCACTATCAAAGGAAAGCCATCAATATCAAGTTAAATGGAGACTATATACAGATAGTTATTTTGATAAATACCAAAAATCATTATGAACATACCCATAATTACTCGCCAGCAACTGGAAATAATCAACCGTAAAACCTTAAAGTATCCATTACATATTGCCGAAAAAGATTACTTTCTGGCGTTGGTAATGCAGATTATTTCAGCATCCGCTTTGGGGAAAAATCTGGTATTTAAAGGCGGTACAGCACTTCATCATTGTTATCTGGAACAATATCGCTTTTCTGAAGACCTAGATTTTTCATCAAAACAAAAATCGGTAACCCTCGCTGAAGTGCGAGAAATGTTTACCAGTATCGATTATCTTCAGATAAAAAAGGACTATCAATCTGAGGCGACGATTAAAATTGAAAGACTGCAATACACCGGACCACTTGTTCAGCCGAACTTCCTGAAAGTAGAGATTGATTTTCTCCAAAATGTGCTTTTGCCTCCCAAAACAATTAGTTATCACAATGTCTGGGGAATCGATTTTATGGTTCAGATCATGGATGAAAAAGAAATTTGTGCTGAAAAAATTCGAGCCATGAGTGGTCGGGCAAGATATCGAGACTTCTATGATATGTATTGGCTACTGGATAAATTCAAACTTAATCTTGAAGAAATTGTCGGTTATGTTAAACAAAAGGAAATCCGAAAACCAATTACTAAAGAGAACATTAAAAATAATTGGGGGGTTATTGGCACTCAAAAAGTTCAGGAAATGAACCAAATCTATTACTCACGAGAAGTTGATGACACAGAAATTCTAGACATGGTCGATAATCTACCGTTTAAAGTGATTACCTAATAAAACCCTTGCGGAATGGGGGGAAAGACTCTTTTCCTACAGAATTGCCATTACAAAGTAACTGAAAAACTTTCAGAATAGATTTGGTGAACGTTTACGAAAAAATTCGAACCTTTTTAAAAGTTAATTGCAAAGAGTTAAGCTTCTCGCTCGTCCAGCTTCGCCGTCCTCGCTTCGTCGCTATTCCCTGCCTGCCGGTAGGGCGTCTGCGCGACACCTTTACACTGAGCTGGCCGAATGTGCCCACCCGCCGGTCGGCTCGAACCTTAAAAGAAAAAACGCAAATTTTTTTAAAGAACTTAATGTTTTTAGTTTATTGCGCACTTTTAATAATATTTAAAAAAATCTCTTCATACCCCGACTCTGGTTTTAAATCATTTTTAGTAAAAAACATTTGAAAAATATACAGTTTGTTATTTTTTACGGCATAAACGAAATTGCCTGCACGTTGCCACCTCACACTTCCTGCAGTTATTGTTTCCACCTGGTTTTGACTAAAAGGGTTTTGGGCTACAAATTGATCAAAAGAGTATTTTTGAGCATCATAACAGATAAACGAAAAAATCGAGTTTTTGGGTGGCAAGTTTTTTTGGCCAGGTTCGTTAAAAGTAATTTGCGATAGCGGCGGTTGAGGTAAGGTTAACTTAACGCTTGATATCTGCCAATTTTTGGGGTAATTAAACGTAATACCACAGACTTCATCTTTATATTTCCCGTTTGATTCGATTTGTTGATTACGGTCAAAACTGTCGTTTAAGGGGATATTTTCTGTCTTTTCTTTGGGCCGTTTTGCCAGAAGAATTATTATGGCAAAAACAAAGATAGCAATAATTATGACTCCGACAATTATAAATCGATTTTTGTCGGATTCTTCTTTCATAGCTTCTATTTTAGCATTTTTTACAATTATATTTTGTTATACTAACAATAACGTTTCAAGCTAACGCTTTTCTACGGGGCGCCAATTGGAATAACAGTTCCAATGCCGGAGTGTTCACACTCAATTTGAACAATGCTCCTAGCAACTCGGGAAACAACAATATTGGCTTTCGGTGCGCGCTCGCCCCGTGAGTAATTGAGTTTGCAAAGTTGGGCGAGATTTACAGCAAAGTGTTTGGTATTTTCTGCAACAGGGCCGTAACAAAATTAATTACAAGCTTGAGACGTTTTACCCTCGATGTCACATCAGGGGGATAAAGAAAGCGAAGGGGTAGTTTGGGTTTGGGTTTGGTTTTGACTAAAAAAACTGCCCTTTTGCGCTTGTCTATCTTGATTTAAAAAAATAAATTCACTATAGTGATCTTAGTGAAAAATTTGGTATTTTATCTGAAAATTATCGGATTTAAATCATTCTTTGGGTGTTTTTTTGCTTCGTCAATTATCGCAGTCTTAGCGTTTTTATCGTTTGGTTCGAGTATTGTTTTGGCTGATTGGAGTGTTTGGGAAACACCGGTGGTTTATTATAATTTTGAAGGTGTTTCCGGAGATGGCGCTACTTCGATTAAGGACCAGGTTGGCGACAATAATTTGACTTTAACTACTACATCGGGTTCGGCCACCGGATTAAAATCGATAGGCAAGTATGGCCGAAGAGCCGAATTCAACGGCAGTGTTGATTATGGTGCAGCTAATGATTCTAGTCAATTTTCTCAAACCGGCAGTTTTTCGATCGAGGCTTGGGTAAAATTTGACACCATTTCCGCAACAGAGAATACCATCCAAACCGTTTTGGCTAAATGGGACGAGACCACAGATATTAGAAGTTACCGGCTGATTATCCAGACCGATGCTACTGGTAGAGCCTGGCCAAAGTTCCAAGTCTCTCCCGACGGCACTGCCGCCAATATTAAAACCGCTACCGGCAAGACCCAAATTCTTTCCAACCAATGGTATCTAATTCAGGGTTATTATAACGCTACTAGTCCGGGAGACATTTATATTTATATCAACGGTGTTCGCGAGGGCACAACTTCTTCGGTGGGTACTTCTATAGCTGACACTTCTGCAAATTTTTACTTGGGAGCTACTAAAACCGGGGCTTCAACGTACGCCAATTTTTTAGATGGTTCGGTTGATGAAGTCCGTCTGCTGTCCGGAGCTCGTAGTGATGGTTCGCTGGCATATTCGATGGAGAGGGGCAAGCCGGTAGTTAAAATAGGTTTTGATGATGGGTCGGGAGTACAGGCGATGAACAGGGTTTCTATCTTTAGCCGGAGTGCTTTGATTAATTTCCCAACGGATAACAGTCAATGGCTGGCTGGCAATGACAATTATGCTTTATCTTTTGACGGCAGTGATGACTTCGTTGATTTAGGCAATCATGATCGTTTCCAGCTGGGAGGGGCAATCACTATTTCTACTTGGATTTATGTGTCATCTTTGGGCAATTATGCCCTGGTTTCCCAGCCGAATACCAATGGCTACACTTTTCAGCTGACCAGCGCCGGCGAGTTAACTTTTGGCGCTTTAGGCGGAACTACGGTTACTTCATCAGGCGCCGGAATCTCTACTGCTGAGTGGACCCACGTAGCCGTATCTTATGACGGCTCCAACGCTTCTTTTTACGTTGACGGCAGGCTTATTTCCTCTCCCGCCTTAACTCTTTGGTCTGTGTCCAATGGAGCGGTATTTATTGGCCGAGCCGGCTCTACCCCCAATTATTTTGCCGGCAAGATGGACGACCTTTCAATTTATCCTTACAATCGGACTCTTTTTGAAATTTATGTTGACATGCTGGGCGGAGCGGTTAAATTTGGCAAGCTGCAAGCTTTGGAACCAGCCAATGCTCAAGTAGCCTGCCCGACAGGCTTTGTTCATATCCCCGGAGATCCTCTATATGGTACAACTAATTTTTGTGTTATGAAATATGAAGCCAAATGTGATGCAGACGGGGATGGCGTGGGTGATACCACGGGCACAAACACAGGGTATGATACTTGGAGCATCGCCAGCG
>Ga0208904_1000621_pt1 | contig 27915 bp, 39 predicted proteins | sample AntAceMetag02UKB_FD_184774 | JGI IMG/M metagenome (GOLD analysis project Ga0208904, IMG submission 184774) | Saline lake microbial communities from Ace Lake, Antarctica - Antarctic Ace Lake Metagenome 02UKB (SPAdes) (version 2) | ecosystem: Environmental > Aquatic > Non-marine Saline and...
ATTTAATAAATCAATCTTCTTAGTATTTAATTTAATATTTTTGTCTGTCCATTTAAATATATAATAAACATAATCCTTATGGGAACATTTATTTTCTTTTTCACAAATTTTCTCTACTTCATCAAAACTTTCTGCACCAATGTAATCTAAATAAGAATCTGGAGTTGGAAAATAAGTTTTCTCAATTATCTTATCAGGTTGAATATTAAAAAAATACTCTACTTCTTTTGTTTTTTTATCCTTTTTAATTTCTGGAATGAATTGAACTTTACTTGTTACTTTTGTTTCTTTATTTTCTAATATTGTTATTCCATCTGCATTTGAAGAAGTTATTTCAATTCCATTGAAACTAAATCCATCACCTAATGTTTCAAAATCTATGTTTACACTTTTTTCAAAACATAAATTTCCTTCACAAGAAAACATTTTATCTTTTTGAAATAAATCAGAAGCAAATACAAAACTAATTAAAAGAATCCCTACAAAAATACCAAAAACTAAAAATTTTTTCATGAACAATACTCCCCATCAGCTATTGCTTGAGTTCTATCAACCACAAACCACATATCAGTTCCATTATTACAAATTCCTCCGTCTGTTCCAATCTTTAAGTCTCCTTGTATAGTTTGATTCTCTGTGAAAGTATTTGTTTCATTTTTATAAGCAACATTTGTTGAGTCATAAGAAACTTTATCGTGATAAGTTGAATTAAATGTTGATAAATAACTAGCATTATTTATTAAACCAGAATATGTTTCATTATAAGTTGAACTCCATTCTTCATTCCATAAATTATAAGTTCCTAATGTTTGATTATAATCCCATTCAATTCCAGAATATAATTCATTCCCTCTTGTTTCATTCCAAGATTGATTATCATATTTATTTATTGCCCCCTCGGTCAAATCATCAGTAGTTAATCCGCTTAACCATGTTGCAAGAAAATTTGTTAAAGTATTATTAAAAAGAGTATCCCAGATTGTAGTATGCGGCAAATATAAAGTATTGGCATAAGTTTCACTCCAAGATTCATTATCTGTAACTTTATCATGATAAGTTTGATTAAATGTTGAAAGATAAGATTCATTATTAATTAAACCAGCATAAGTTTCATTATAAGTTGAAGTCCAAGAAGCATTGTTATCTAAAATCATTTGGGTTTGATTAAAATTTGTATTAAGTAAATTATCTAACATAGTTAATATTGAACCATCAAAAGATAAATAATTAGAAGATGTTGTCCAATCAAATAATCCTTTAAACCAACTAGCAGTAAAATTTTTATCCCCTATGTTTTGATTTGATTCATTTAATAATCTTCCAGCCGTATTTGAATAAGGAATTCTAGCTATCTCTGAACAATTCTTTAAAACTCCTCCACGGTAATACCCCAAATATAATTGAGAACTAAAATCAATCGATTCAGTATTATCTAAATAAAAATCTGCTATTCCACGACTATCAGTGGCTCTTGTAAATTCTCTTGAATAAATTCCAGCTGTACAAAGACTATCTGTATAAATTGTAAAATTAAATGTATATGTTCCACTTTCTATTGTTCCTCCAGATTCCGATTGCACTGTCAAATGTAAAGAATCATTTGGGAGTGCAGAAACACAACTAATTAAAAACAGTACTGCTAAAATTATTATTCCCCTTTTCATCTTTTTAAATTTAGGTGTAACCACTTGTCCATCTTTTTGTTTGGAATCAAAAACATAAAAACAATTATAAACAATACCATTGAACTAAGTATCCACCATATTTTAATTTGTCTTACCATATATACTTCATCAAATTCTTCTAATTCAAAAATATAACTCCAGAACTTTACTTGACTACAAGATAATTCTCCTAATGAAAAATCAAAGAAGAAAAATGATTGCTCAAAAAATTTATTCATACTTATATTACATTGAAGCTTTTTGTCTAATATTTTAATAAATTCTGGTAAATCGTCAATTGGAAGAGCATCTGAATATCCTAAATCTACACAAAGTTTTTCATATTCGTTAAAGTAATTCACTAATAATTCATAACTTATTGGTAATTGAACATTTAATTCTGTTTCAAAGTTTTGGAAACTTGATTCAGAAAAATTTGGATTATTTAATCTAAAAAAGTAAATCTTTTCACAAAGTTTATCTGGTTCAATAGATTTTCCCAATAAATCAGAACACTTAGTTTGCCAATTCACTATATACTCCCTAACACTAGACCAAGATTCTGTTATATTCTCACTTGATAATGTAGACCTTATTGAATCTATTTGACTTACATCATTTGAATTTGCAGCATCATAAGTTAATTCGCATACTCTTATTGTATTGTTTCCTTCCACTACAACAGGCCCAGTAGTTGTTCCTCCACCTCCACCGGCTTGAGGGTCTTTATTATAAGTAATTACTAAATTATTACTTCCTAAATCAATAGAAGAAAGAGTTACTAAAACATTATTATCTGAACAAGAAAAAGTTGAAGAAACACCATCTACTTGAACAGTATCTCCTGTTTGAGGGCATGATGTAGTGTTAGTTACAAAAGTAATTCCACTAAGTGAGCTTGAAATATCTGAATTAATTGCATAAGTTTTTGAATCATAAGCTTCTGAATTAAATGAACTAGTAGTTGTTAAACTAAGTGGAGAATTATCTCTTGTTACTCCTTCTGTTAAATTAAAGTTGTCTAAAACTCCTAAATAAGTTGAAACAAGAAATGTTGCATTTATTTGAACATCGTTTGAAGAAATATCTGAATTTCCATAAAGTGTTCCATCAGAAGAATATACTATTGCATTAGTTAAATTATTTATTTGCATTTGAGCAGAATAAGTAGCATTTATGTTTGTAAATTTATAATCTCCACCTATATTAAATAAAATAGTTTTATTATTATCTACAGTTAATTGGTCAAGTGTAGTGTTTTGTTCAAATTGGATAGTTGAATTAGACAAACTAGAATAAGTTATTGTGTCTATATCTATTTGAACTGCTGAAAGAAGTGGAAGAAGTAAAACTAAGAAAAAGCTAAATAGCAAAGTTTGTTTTTTTTTAAGCATTGTATCATTCGTCTAACTCCAAATCCCAAAGACCTTCAAAGATTGGATTTTCTATTGTTGATAATTCGTCTAACTGCATAAGAAACTCCCTGAATCATTTACTCCACAAGTGAACTCTGTTCCATCTGGGGATGTTAGTGTTATATTAATTTGAGTTGAACCATCACCAATATTTAAATTACCATTTTTATCCATCTTAAAAATTTCATCTTCTGTAATATTTTTAAATGAAAATCCATTATTGTCTGCATATAAAAAAATTCCTCCAGCAGTATTTCCTAATCTTACTGTAACCCCCCTCGATGAACTTTCTCTCCTTAAATCCAATATTGGAAATTCAGCAGTTCCGTATGGAGTTGCTCCTCCTAGTGTAGATGATTGTTTTATTTGCATTCCAGCTGAATCAACCTCAAATGAAATTGGATAATAAGTAGTTATATTTGCAGTTCCTGTGGAATCTATTTTAAATATTGTTGAATTTAAACTACTCTTTAAAGGAGATGAGAATTTAAATCCATTGTCAACTCCATTATCATTTACTTTTGTTGAAACATTATAAAAATTATTAACTCCAAGATTTGTGAAGCTTCCATCAATATATATTCCGTCTGTAACATTTGAAATTGTATTTCCTGTAACAGTAGAATAATTACTAATTTCTACCCAAATTCCTTTTCCAACTCCAACTCCTTTTATATTATTTCCTATAACTGTTTGCCCACCATCATCATTATTTCTTATATCTATTCCAATACTATTTGATTCACCATCTAAATAAACAATATTCCCAATAACAACACCATTCTCATTCCCCATAGAACCTATACCATGAGTTGTTAATCCATCACTTCTCATATAAACTACATTATTTGAAATTGTTACTCTATCTGCATTAATATCCAATCCCTGTTCACTAAAACCATCAATTATATTTCCAGAAATTACTCCTCCTTCTCCAAAATTATAATCTAATCCTTCACTTTCTGTAACTGATGGCATATTACCATGACTTAAATAATTATTCAAAAATTGTAAATCATAACCCTCATAATTAACCCCTGATTTAACTTCCTCAAACACATTATTATAAATTTTAACATCTCTTGCAAAATCTCCTGTTGGTTCATTTCCTAATGATATGGCTGTTGTCCCATTTATCCCATAAAAATAATTATCATAGATTTCCATTTTTGAGATATTATATGCCCTACCTCTAATAAACATTCCTGTAGTAAGATATTTATTTTCATCTATAAATCTAAATCCTTTTATTGTAATATTTCCAGTATCTTCCAAAATTACAAAAGTGTTGGTATCTTCAGTCATATTTAATATTGCATCATTACCTTCAAAGATTGTATTTGCCCTCAAAGGAATTGAATCTCCAGAAACTTGATATATTCCTTTTGGAACAACAATATGACAAAAATCAGAACAAAGTGCAGTTTTAACTCTAAAATCAGAATAATTCCCTGCTTGAACATAAAGAACACTATTAATCTGACCAGCAGTAACACTACTTGCAGTTATTTCAGTTTCTCCTAAATCTAAAGTCCCACCAACAGTTAAATTCCCAGTAACTTCCAAATTACCAGTTATCTTCAACCAACCATCTACAACGTTTTCTATTAGTTCTCCTAGGGCGAATGTTAATTTACCATAAATAGTTGGATTAACTTTTTTCAAAGTTGGGGCTTTTATTTGAATATTTCTATTTTCTGCAATCGACCTAATTTCTAATGGCATCAAAACCCTATTATAAACTCTAACATCATCAATAGAACCATTCCAAGACCTAGCTTGAATGTCATCCTGACCTATTCTAACAGATAATTTCCTCTCCAAAATTTCTCCATCCATATTTTTAGATTTAACTTTATCCCCATTAACATATAATATAATTTGGTCATCTTTATCAAATGTTCCAGCAACATGAACCCACTCATTATAATAAGTATTATTAAAATTTGGATAAGTTAAAATATTCCAAGTGCTTAAATCTTTAGCATTAAATGTCAAAGCCCCAGCAGTATCTACTTTCATTGATGGTGAATCATCTTCTGCCCAAAAAATATATTTTGGATTTGTAAATCCAGTTTCTTGTTTTAATTTAATCCAAGCCATAAATGTAATATCATCTGAGATATTTAATTTTTCTTCTTCATTTAAATCGATGTAATCAGCACGACCATCAAATTCAGCCCAACCATTATAAGTATCATTCTCAAAATAAACATCTCCATAAGTTGTTCCATTTATATTATTATCTGAATTATCTAAACTTTTATTATTATAAATTGAATCTTGATTAAAATTCATTCCAAGAACTAATCCAGATTGAGTTCCTGGAACAAAAGATGAATCTGCTCCAACACTCCCCCCACAATGTGAAGTAGTATATCCAGTTGCATTATCATACTCATATAATTCTCCACCATGACAATTAACTAAATCATCATATCCAGTAACTTGATTATTTTCTAAAGTAGCCATACATCCCTTACCTAATAATATAAAACTTCCATCTTCAATTAATCCAGAAAGTTTAGCATCACTATACCAATCCCCTAAATAAACTTGACTATCTCCTTTAATATAAAAACCCCCTTCAGTGTTATCAAAATTAATAGTGTGTGCTCCCCCTGAACTAGAATAAAACATTATAGGAAAATAAACTGAATTATTTGTCATATTTAAATGAGAAAGTAAAACTGAATTACTACCATAAACAGAAACACTAACTCCTTCATCACTTGTTGGTTCTTGCCCATATACCTCAAAATCTCTAATATAACTTACCCAAGCACCAATATGGCTTGTTATTTGTAATGATTTTATTTTAGTATTTGCCATAGTATCTCCATTTAATGTAAACATAATAACGCTTCCTTCAGAACCTCCAGTATTTAATCCTGAACCAATTATCGCTGGAATATAAATATCTTCATCATAAGTTCCAGCATCAACATTTATTGTAAATTTATGTCTAAGTAAAAAAGGAGTTTGGCAAACTGCTTCTTGGATAGTTTCATAATCTTTTCCAACACCAACAGTTATAGTCCTTTCTTCATTAGTTGTGAATGGTCTATTTGGGCAAGTTTCATTAAATTTTCCATAAGTATTTCCAAAAAACATATTAGCAGTTGTTAAATTATTATCTCCAGTATCAACATTACTCCCAAAAGTAGAAGTCCCTGAATCAGTAATAACTGTTGTGGCAAAAACACCCCCTATCATTAAAATAATTCCGAATATTGTCCAAAGTGAATATCTAATTGCTTTATGCTTCTTATCCACTTTCATATTCTCTTTAATTTTCTTTTCTAAAAATTTAACCTCTTGTTTTTCCATCTTAGTTTATAAAGGTTTCTCCCTTTTTAAATGTTTTCTTTTCTAATTGCCTAAACTTCCCACAGTAATCTCCACCATCTTTACAAGTATAATTGTCTTCTTTATAATTTTCACATTCTTTTTTATATTTGCAAGTCATATTAAACCACCCAAATGAGAAACATATCTTAAAGCACCAAAAAAAGAATTAGTTACTGGGAAACCATTAATTCCATCTATAAAAAGAACCATAGTTCCTAGATAACCTTGAGCCAATCCAATCAAATCTATTTTATTCATTTTAACCTCATTTTTATTATTTTAAATATTTGCTTAAACCGTTTGTTTAAGATTTTCCTATAACGATAATACAAGGAAATTAGTATTAATAAAACTATCGTAAATGCTATAAAATATGGATTTCTTAAATTAAAAACTCTAATTTGAATTTCTTGGAATGCCGACTTCCCATCAGTCGCAACATAATTAACTGTACCAAATACACTCTTAGCAAAAAACCCATTCTCACTTGGGGTATAAACTATTTTAGCAGTAGTATCACTTAAAAGAATTAATTCCATTCCTTCTTCAGCAATTACCATTTTTCCTGAATCAAGTTTCTTAGAAGATTTAACTATGTATTCGAATGGTTTTGGATTTTTAGTAAATATTAAATAAAATGTGTCTAAGTTTTTTGGACTAACAATAAATTCTGATTCTGTGATTACAACACTTACTGCATCCAAATCATATTTATCCGAATTTTGAATAGATACTTTTACATTCTCTATTTCATTATTTCTATACTGAGTGGCCCAAAGAGATACTTCATCGAAGTCAATTAAAATACTTAAACCATTAAAAATATCAACTAATTCATTTTTTTGTGATTCAAATAAACTACACCTTGTACTTGAAGATTCTTCACATATATCATTAATTCTCGAATAAACTATTGCTCTTTGCAAATCTGAATAAGTTCCAGTAGAATCCTCTGATTTAATCAAAGCAAGTACATTTATTAATGTTCCTCCACCTCCACCTCCTCCAACAGTTCCTCCAGTTAAAGTTGAAGTAGTAAATTCTAAAGAAGAATTTTGTTCATTTCCTGCCAAATCAACTATGTAAGTCATTAAATCATAAGTTCCATAATCTGTTGTAGTAGCACTTGTCTGAGTATTGCAAGAAAATGAAATATTTTGACTAATTCCATCAATACCACCGCTAGAATTTAATATTGAATATTTACATGAATCAGCATTTAAATCATAACTTGTTACATTAAAATTAAATGTTTGAGAACCAGCAGTTGTTGTAATATCATTTATAAAAATTGTTGGAAATGTATTATCTACAGTTAATGTATAATTATTTGTCCAAGTATTTGCTCCAGTTTCACTAGTATTACAACTAATCCCATAAAAATAAATTGAATCATCTAAAGTTAAATTAAAACTATTAACTATGTCTTCGGTAATTGTTGAATCAGATTGGTTCAATTTAAAACTTCCAGTAAAATTCCCCCATAATTCACAGGTTTCAATTGTTTGGCTTGAATGTTCTGGAGTATAATTAAAAAATATTGGAGTTCCTTTCTCATATGAATTATTCTCTGGATAATTAATTGTTATAACTGGGTTATCTATATCAACTAATAAAGTAAAATTAGAATCTGCCCAATAAGAACGAGAATTATTATTATAAGATAAACAATTCCAAGTAACTGTTTCTGTTTTATCAAATATAACATCCAAAGTTGAAGAATTTGAAGTTCCAGTTAAATCATTAGTTGTTTGGTTAATTAAATCATTAGTTGAATTCCAAATATAAAAAGTAACATTGCTTAATTGAATTTCATCTGTTGCAGAACAATTCAATGTTTTATCTGCTGGAGATTGTGTATTATTTTCTGGACTAATTAAATTTACGAAAGGATAATTATCATAATCAATTTGAATATCTGAATACCCTAATTTTCCAGCAGTGTCTGAATGAAAAGTAAAAGGGATAGAACAATTATTTCCATCAAGAGTACATCCATCACAATCACACAACCCATCATTTAATGCTGTATTAAGTGTTGAAGAAAAATCATTTGTTTTATTTGGAGAAAAAGTTGAGTTAAATTCTTCTGAATAATTCCAAATATTTGTATTATTAATTTCTAATGAAGTATTTGTGGGGTAATAAACAGAAGAAATATTCCAAGTTATTGCTTCTTCATTTACAGTATTTGCACCTTCAGTATCTATTAAATTAAAACTTCCATCATAACAATATTGAGAATAAGAAAATACACTAATTCCAATTTTTAAAGATAATGTGGTTGGGGAATAATCCCAACAACTTTGGGGGATAATAATGTTTACTGGGGGGTCATTTATTGAGTAAGTCCATATTGCTCCAACAGAATTAATAGGTTTTGTATAATTAATAAATAATTCTTTACCAGTACCACCCGAACCAGTACCCCAATTCCCATCATCTGCTGATGTACTTGCAAGTCCACCACCATAAGTTCCAGTATAATCTAAATTACAATCTCCATCAGTTCCAGATTGGTCTGAAACATCTGCTGATTCTTGATAACAAATAGAAGAATTTATAATTGAAAACCCACTTAAATTCATATAAGCACTTGTAACATTAGCATTTCTTGGGATTGTAATGTTCATTGTATGATTTTCATTTCCAGAAAAAGTTATATTCCCTGAAGATGAACCATCAGAAAAGGTTGTTATTTGAATTGCTGAAATAAAACTAAAGAATATTAAACTAATTATTAAAATTATCAATATTGTTTTTTGTTTTTTTTCCCTCATTTTTTATTCCTTTTTAAACTTATCTATCAAAGAAAACACACTTTATAAACTTATTTTTTTCTAAATTTAAAGAATAAATATCCTAAAATAGCAATAATTCCAATTATTAAAATTATTAAAATAACATTTGAAATAGGAAATTTAATTTTTCCTTGACATTCACCCATTGTATCAAAATCTGTATTTTTTCTTTCTCTCTCATCTATGATTTCTTCGATACAAATATTATTTTGTAAAACATAAACTTTAACTCCATTAATACATTCTCCCTTTTCACATCTAAAGTCACAAGTTTCAACAACCTTCTCTACTTGCTTAGAAGAACATTGATAATTAGAACAAGTAAAATCTTTTACATTTTGAATAACTTTTAAGCCTAAACAAGATTTTTCCCCAAAAACATCCTTCCCACAAGTACTTTCTTTAATACATTGAACATTACATTTTCTCATAGTTGTTCCTTTATTTATCCAATTGTAAATTTTATCTCCACTGCATAAAAACCAATTTGTTCCTTCACATTTTTCTTCATATTTAAAACATTCAGATTGTCGAGTATAATAATTATCAGCGTTTAAAGTTTCTGTTTTGGTATAATCTTGGTAACATAAATTATTTCCCCCATAAAATGGATGAGTTGATGGACAACAAACTCTTCCTTGATAATCCATTACATGACCAACTTCATCACAACACCAATCTCCTCCATCCATACAAGATATTTCTATATTATTTTGATTTTCACAAAATCCAGGAGTCCCACAAACCTTATCTCCATCTAAATTATTTGTATCGCAAAATACATGGCTTGAATCACTACAACAAAAAGTTAAATTTCCTTGAGTAATACAATTCCCAGAAGAAATTGTAAAAAGATTACTTAAAAAAGATTTCTCACTAGTATCAATTACACTAGAAGTTCCCCCACTTCCATCAGAAACTACTTTTCCGCCAACACTAAGTAAATCAAATTGTGCAACAGCAATTATTAAAACTACTACAAAAACAAATACTGCAAGATTTCTTTTTTTCTTATTTAATTTCATCCCACAATCACCGCCAAATTTATGAAACCTATCCAAGCATTAAGTGTCATATGTGCGGCAATATTAGTTGCATGAGATTTAGTAAATTTATTCAAGTAAGCGAATCCCATACCAACCAGTCCAACAGTTACAAAACTACCTTGTGCTGCCTGTAAACTTCCTCCATAGGCAGTAAAATGAAACACTCCAAATAGAACTGAACTAATCAAAGCAGCAATAAAAAAACCTGATTTTAATTTGCTTTCAAAAAAATCTAATATCAATTCCCTAAAAAATAATTCTTCTCCAATTGGGGCAGCAATTACAATTATTATAAATCTCCCTACGGTCCCTGCGATACTTTGAACATTGGGCAAACCTATCGCAGAAATTCCTGGAAAAATAGCACTAAGAGATATTAAACATCCTGCAGCTAAAATACCATAAAATGAATGTCTAATCCAATTTTTTCCTATCCCTTCTAATTTTCCTTTATTCCCAAATAAATCCCATTGACGATAAAGAGTAATTATTATTAGAGGTAAAGCAATATAAATTGCAGCAGCAAAAACCAATTTTTGAGAATTAATTAAAACCCAACTAGATGCAAATACTGAAAAAATTAATAAAATAACTGCACGATTTATTTCTGGTTTTGCCATTTTATTTTCCCGAGATGTATAAAAGATAAGCCCCTATTACTGCACCAATCCATCCTAAATTATCTGTTGCTATGAAAATCATCCAACCACCAATTAGGAAAAAACTAAGTCCTGCCCAAAATGCAACTTTCTTTTTTTCTTTATTTAATTTAACCATTTTTTAATTTTCATCTCCCAAAGAGCATTTATTTCTACAATAAAAGTTATCACTGACCCAAGGATTCCAGCCCAAAGTGAAATAATATTAGGTTGACCAATTGCTACAAAAAATATAAAAATAGATATTCCAATTAACCCAACAGCTAATAAATCTCCAATTTTTTTCATCAGTCTAACCCCAAGATAGTATGACTTACAAAATCCCCTATTGCTAAAAGAGGAATTGACCAAAGTACACTTTTAATTGTTAACATATTACCTCCAGTGGTTAATTGTAAAATTCCTAAAACAACGAAAGCTAAAACTCCTAAATGAACCCAATAAATAATTGTATTTAATTCTGGTTTCATCCAACTTGGCATTTTAAATAATTGTTTTTTAAAGATGTTCATTTTTTTTTCCTCCAAGTCATTAAACAAATTGCTACCCTCTGTTTCTGAGGATATTTTTGTGTTTCTTTATTTATCATACATCTGTTTATGAACTTTTTTTCTCTTTCATATTTTTTTGGTTTTGGTAATGGCATTTTATTTATTTTTTGCTATATAGTCAAACAAGATGAATACTGCGGGAGGGATTGCTAAAAATCCAACAAATCCTTGAATTGAAATAGGTAAATTTGCTCCAAAAATTAAAAAGAATCCTATAATCATAGAAGATAAACCAAAAATTATTGAAAGTAATTGATTAACTTCAGAGCCTTGAATTCCATCTTTTGCCCATTTTTTAATTGAGAATACTTTTCCAATGACCATTAATCCAGCACCAGCAATAATTAGGAATACTGAATCCATTATCTCAGACAAGAATGGATTTTGTAATGCGAATTTGAAAAATATCGCAATGAATCCTATTGCAGAAATGATGCTAAGAAAATCTCTCAAATCATTTGGAATTATTGTTTTTTTCATTTTAATCTCTCAGTATTTAATAATCTTGACCAAAAATTATGTCTTGATTGAATTATTTTTCCTTCTGAATCTAAAATATATGTATCTTCAGAATTTACATTCCAAAAGATAAATCTTTTTTGAGTTCTTACTCTAAGTTCAACTTGATTATTTTTTTCACCATATTGACATTCACCCATGCAACTAAAATTATAATTATTCTGAAATTTATATTGATGTTGTTTTAGTTCTTGTATTTTTTGTTGATTTGCAGAATCATAATTATTTTTTTGTTCTCCCATATTCATATTAGCACTAACTAAACTAAACATAAAAATTCCAAGAACTAAAAAAAGTATTATTTTTTTCATCTTTTTATCCTCCTAGCACCTACTGCAATAAACCACCCACCAATTATTAAAATTAATGGAATGATTAAAACTTTAGCACCTAGAAAATTAAAGGAAAGATTGTTTATAAAATTTATTGTTTTTTCAAAATTGAATAACATCCCAAAAAATACAACTTCTATTAAACATCCATAAATATAAATTATCTTTCTCAAATTCTTTGTTTTCATTTTTGATGCAAACATTTTATAAAACCACCTTCAATACAATTATTATAATTAAAATAATTGATGAGATTATTAATCCTGCCCAGAACAACATGAAAGTTAAATAAGCTAATAAACTAGCTAAGATTAATCCAACTAAGAAAGCTAAAAACTTATTCTTTATTCTTAATTGTTTATTTGTTTGGAAGAAATTAAAACTAAACAAACTAACAAAAATTAATATTATTGGAACTAAACCTAATTTAATCCAAGATACAAAACAAAGGGTATTAGTTTGTGGAGGAATAGCTAATAAAGTAGGTTCACATTTTTGTGATTCCATAAAGCTTCCTAATACTTTACTTCTTACAAAAGCATCACAACTCTCACATTTATCGTCTGAAGGAGGTTGAACTTGACCTCTACACTTTGCTCCAGTATTTGTTATTTCGCAACCATATTCACAATCTTCTTTATCTACTTTATTCTTTCCATCAGAAGTACATTGAATTAATTTGGTAAAATCTTCATTACAACTAAGACCATTAGGCTCACAAATTATTCCAGATTCATATTTTATTGTTGCTGAAAAACTACAAGAATCAGAATTTCCAGATTTTAAATCAGTAACCTTTAATGTACAACTTGTTGTTAAATCACTCTCTTGAGGATTTGATGGAATTAATTCTGCACTAATTGTTTTCTCTTGATTAGCATTAATATTAAAATTTGGAATAAATCCAATTACCCCACTTCCACAACTAATTGAACTAAAGAATTCTACTCCACTAGCATCAGCAGTATTTTTAACACTAAAGCTTACAACTTTATTATCACCACTCTTTAAATCTGGTTGTGATTGAATACAACTTGTTATATCTGGTTTTCCTTCCAGTGCAATTATTCCAACATCACTTGCATCTAAATCTAAAATAAAAGTTGGATAAGGTGTAGCTTTAAGACTTACATATAAATTATTTGAATCAGTCTTTGCATCATAAATTAAAGCACTATTGCTAGAAATATATTGACTTAATTTACTTGATAGTATTGAGTTTGAACTTGAATCAAAACTAGATTTACAAGAACTCCAATATGAAACTGATGGAGTTGAAAAACAATTTTTGAATGTTTGTACTTTGCTTTCTATTGCATTTCTAGCACCATCTTGTACTAAATCATATGTACTAAATAATAACCTAGCATCATACCCGGGTGGAGAAATTTCATCTAAATTCATTAAATTTCCAGTCCATTCAATATGATGATTTCCAATATTAACTGATTGCTGTTCTCTAGAAAGAGTACTTGTCTTTCCATCAATTGTAAAATCAACTTTAAAATTTCCATAAGACCTTGCACTGCTAAAAGTTCCTTCTAATCCATTTGAACCAGTATAAACACAATAACAATCTAAATTCCAATCACGATAATTAGTAAATGTTCCTGAACTTGCTGTGGATTGGCAACGAGAATTAGTACAAGTTAATGTTTTTCCAATATTTTTAGATACAATTGAAGTAAATGAATTACCTGTTCTATCGATTGGAAAAGTTTTTGTATATTCTTTTAATCTAATCTCTCCAACAACACTTCTTGTTGCTTTAACATCTTCTCCACTTAATTCATTATTTAATTGACTAGCACTTAATTGAATATTCAAACATTCAGACCCTTTGGCTACACCATAAACACGAATTCTACTTTTATCATTATTTATCGTTACCTTATCAATAGAAAAACTTGTGAATCCTCCAGAACATTGTCCTAATTGAGAATCTAATCCAGAAATTGCCAAAGGTTGATTAAAACCTACTTGACTTAAAAAGAAAGCTACAACTATTAAAACAATTATTCCTACGACTATTTGTTTTTGTCTTTTCTTCATGAGTATAAATTCCCTTCAACCAATAAAAAATAGAAGGAGGGGGCGAACCCCCTAAGTTAAAAAATTTTCTTTCTTACTTTAGCTTAACTAATCCACATTAAGAGTGAAAGCAGTTGTGTGAGCAAATGTTTGTGCATTATCCTCGTCAGCTACAGCTGGACCAGAATATGAACCACCGTTGTCTTCATCTATGTAATAATCATTAGCATAGAAAGTTAAGACAGGGTCATCTGCATCAGCTGGATTGTTACTATCGTCTGCATCAATTACAATACTTCCTTCTAAGATAGCATTTCCTATAATTGGAGGAATAGTGTATGCTTTAGTTCTAGCACTAGTTCCTAAAGTAATAGCATAAATTCCTGGAACAGTAGTTTCTTGTCCACCGAAGTTAACGATTACATCGTCAATCTCAGATGTACCTGTACCATTAAATTCAACAACCATTACACCACCATAAGGAAGACCTCTCTGGAAAGTACCTTTAATCTTAGCAGATAAAGTTACTACATCACCAGCAGCCATTGTTTCGTTTTCACCCGCAGTGTCAATTAGATTTCCTTCTTCGTTGAAAACTTCAATAGTTACTGTACCATTTTGATACCTTTCAGTTGAGAAAGTTTTTGTACCAACACAAGGTACTTGTGCTTCTGTTACAGCACCATAGTAAGTATCATCAGTTGCATTACCCCAAAGAATACTGATTGTGTCACCAGGACTAGCTGTGAAAGTTCCTGCATCACTTACTGTTAAAGCTGGAGAGTTTCCGATTTTATATCGGTGTGTTCCACCAGTAGCAGCAGATGTTTCAGCATTAATAGATGAAAGAGTAATAGTTGTATCTTCTACAGCACAAATTGTGCCTGAATCATAACCACTATCAGTATCATCAACACCAGCAGAGAAAATGTTTGCTAAATCAATTGGATTAGTTAAAACTGATGCTTGAGGAACAAAAGCCCCTACAAGAGCAACACCTACTAATACAATTGCAAACATATTTCCCATCTTTCTTGCTTTCTTAGATTTATAAGCTTTCATAAAGCCCATTCCTCCAAGTAAACCAGCTATAATCACGGCAATTAATGCCCAATTAAGACTTGCGAATATTTCTGCGATTCCCATATTTTTTATTTATTGTCCTCCTTTCAATGAGATGATTAAACAATTAGTCCTCTTCCAATTACAATTCCTCAAATTTCCAACACCGTAGAGACACTTCTGCTCCCTACCAATTTGGAAAACTTGTTTCCTTATAACCTTCTTTAGTTCTAACTGCTCCTACCCTACTCATCTCTGCCCTAAGGTAGATTGAATATGAACTACTTCCGTCTCATAATAACAAAACCGACAATCACGATGATAACAATTATTGCAATCCATCCTGCATTACCTTGTAATGAAGCAATACTCAATACATGACCACCTTGCGATGTAACCCCAGCTTGTTGTGCCAAAAGTGCAGCTTTACCTGAACTTGTTTTCACATCTGAAGTAACTGTAAGAGTACTTGAGTCAGTTGTGTTTGTCCCATCACTTGCAGTAATATACCATTTGTAAGTTTGGTCTGGTACATTAGACAAAGTTAGTGAACAAGTATTTCCTGTATGAGTCATAGATTGGTCATCTCCACCATAGTTAACACCATCGAAATTCAGAGTACATATTGTGGTATTTACACCAGTAACTGTTCCACTAAAAGTTATTGAACCATCAGCATCTATTGTTCCAGTTGCCGGACTCAAAGCACTAGGTGTTTGGGGTATTGTGTTATCAATTGTTACTGAAGTTGTAGAACTAGCATCGTCATTAGATGAATTCTTACAAGAAGCAGTAAACACATAGTCAGTAGCATCTTCAACAGTTGTTGTATCAAATGTTGTATTAACATTGAATAATGTGTCGTTATCGAATGAACCGATTGTAACAGATGTATTCGCAGTCAAAGAAGAAGCTAAAGTGAATGTACAATTATTCATCTCATCAAAACCTGTTGATGAGTTTGTAACATTCAAAACTACTGTACCTGAAACTGTTGAACCAGTTGCTGGTAAATCAAAACTAACTGTACCAGTGGCAGCACATACCAAACTAAGACTTAACAAGAAAGTAAGACCTAAGAGTAAACTTAATACTTTATTGTTTTTCATTTTATTTATTTTTAATCCTGTCATCCAAGTAACTTGGTTTATGACTATGATGTGATGTTTTTGATGTTTATAAGGGATGTCCATAAGTTTATTTATGGTTAACCACCCCCAAGATGAAAAGGGGAAACTTAGCATCTTTTAATATGAATTAACATAATGGGGTGGTTGAATATGAATATGATGGTAGTTACAACTAAATAAAATAAATTAAACTACCTCATTTAACCATTTATTTCTTTTTCTTTTTTGGTGCTTTCTTACATTTTCGACCTTTTACAGGACTTTTTAATTTCCCATGTTTACAGCCTTTCTTTTTTGCCATGTTATACATTTCTCCTTTTAATTGATGGAATATCCTACTAAGTAGGACGATTATCTTAGGTAAAAACCTATGATTATTTCAACATTTTCATGCCTTTTTGTACTAGACCCCATACTGTAGTTCCAACAATTACCCAACCAGCTACTTGGAGTATCATTGCATTAACTATCCATCCGAAAAGTACAATCGGTAAGATTCCGTTAACTAATGCTAACCCAACAGCAATTTGAGAAAGTGCCATAGAGACCACAATCAAGTTATCTAACAATTTGTTTTTTGCCATATTTCTTTTTTTTATTTAATTGAATATTTTAGTTTCTGAGAACCATCCTATTAAAAATCCGATTATTACTACTAAAAGTATTGCCGAATAACCAACAGAAGGTAAACCTAAAACATTTTGCCAAATCGTCAAAAAGAAAAAATTAAAGTAACCTAGAGGTAAGATTAATAAAGAAATCCAACCTACTAATGCTCCAATATATCCTCCCTTCATCTTAAATGGGTTTTTCATTTTTTTTGCCATATTTCTTTTTTTTTATTTAATTAATTTTATTTTTTAAAATTTGATATCCCTAACTTTGTTGCCCCAAGAACGACTAACATCCCAATAACTAAGCTCCATCCTGGAGCTAAATTATCTAAAGAGAACACTCCAGTTATTCCTTTGAATATTAACCAACCACCTACAGAACCAATACTAATTGCTAAAGATGTTTTAATAACTTTAAAATCTTTGTTTCCCATTAATAGTTTTAATTAAAAATAGTTTATAAACAATTTCCATAAAAAAAATTATGGATTAAATTTGAAAAATCTGCCATTTCTTATCTTTTTCTTTTATTAAAATTGCTTTTCCAAAACTTTCTGGAAATTTATATCTTTTATTGAATCTAACTCTCTCGGTGTCAACAAGATAACTATGTTTTCCTTTTCTAACTTTTTCTTTCATGATATTTTCGCAAACCATTTTTTTTAATCTAGTTCTTATAATCATATCTTTATTATTATAAAATTTCTCTTCATCCTTTTTTATTTTAAAACATTTAATATATTCCCACTCATATTCTTTGGCAATCTTCCAAGTAGAAGTATCTTTTTTCAAAATAGAAATTAGAATAAAAAAATCAAGTTCGTGGTAAATCATTTTCAAACTCCTTTTGTTTTTTTAATCTTCTTTTTTGTACTTCTTCATCAGTAAAAAAATATGCTGTGCCAAGAAATAATAAAGATAAGACCAACAAATAAATAAATAAATGTTGATTTAATACTGCCCAAATAATACAACAAATCCCCAAAAAAATTAAAATATTTCCAATTGTTTCCTGTTTCATCTTCTACTTATTCTCCCCTCTTTAATTTTAACAAGATTTCTTAATATCTCTTTATATTCTTCTTTTACTTTATCTGATTTCAATATCTCTTTAAATTCTTTAGCATTTTTAATTCCTTTAGAATAACTCTCAGCACGAATTAATCTAAATTTAAATAATATTGATTCTTTCATTAATTTTAATGCTATCTTAAAATCTTCCTCAGATGGAGTTAAAATTCCATCATTAATCAATCCTTGTTTTTCTCTAATAAAATAATTAAGAAAAGCAGAAGAACAAAGAAATCTAAAAAATTCTTGTAATTCTCTGAAAAAATTAAATCCAATATCTTTAACAATTGGAGTTGTTAATTTTTTCCATTCATTATAAGCTTTAGCACGATATTCTTTCTTTATATTAAACCCTCTAATTAATGTTGAAGGGTTTGTTTGTATCCTTGCTAATTCCATATAATAATCTTTTATTATCTTTTCTTGATTAGATTCTTCTCCATTACCAATTTTATCTTTTATATGTTCCCCAATATGCTCATGCTCTTCAGATGTATGCCCAATAAGAATTGGGATAGTCCTAAACAATAATCCTGAAAGAATATAATGTGATAAATCTGTACTAATTCCACAAAGTAAAGCTACACCATTTACTTCCATCTCAATATCTTTTCTCATAGTTTTACGACTCATTGATTTTTCTTCTCCAAGCAAACCTTCAATTACTTTAATCAAAGTTGGGTCTTTACTCATTCTTGCAAAGTCTCCAACTATTAAAGAAAATGTACCCTCCATTTGTGCGATAGTTGATTCTAGTTTAGCAGAAGTTACACTCTCCAATTCCAATGGAGAAAAAGTTATATTTGCAAATAATTTTGCTATGCTTGTTTTTCCTGAACCTGAACCAGCCAAAAGAAGACAATTAAGATTAGTACGAACTTTTTTAGAACCAAAAGGTAAATCTGGAATTATAAGTGAACAAGGTAATAATGCTAATATTTTAAATGTTTTATATCCTATATTTGGGTATATTGATTCAACATAATCACAGATATAAGAATAGGGTCTCTTCTTTATTTCTTTTAAATCGTCTATTTCATCCTTAACATATTTTTCAGCATCCATTTAATCCTCCATATAATTTCTACCATCCTTCAAAGCTTCAATTTCTTCAGGCCTACAATCTCCAATAATCTTTTTCTTTATCCCTTTAGCAGTCTTTTCAATTATTAATTCGCATTTCCTTCTAGCTTTTTTAATCGGTTGAACTCTTTTTGGTTCTTCTCTTTTATTGAATAAGTTTTTAAATCCCATTTTTTCCTCCTTTCAAAGTTTATTTATCAAGTAAAAAGATTTTATCCATTTACTTGCCTTGTCATAGTATTCCTTTGCTAATTTTTCATTCTTCGCACTCATACATCTTGCTCCAAGCTCACAATAAATTCCTACCCAAATTAAACAATGTTTGCTGAAGCACCAAACTTCTCCACTATCTGAATCAACAATATTGTCTAATAATTTTGTTCTGTCTTTTCTACATTCATCTGCAACTTTTAACCAGGTTTCATCCTTACTCTGAATATATTGTAGTTCTGCATGGACTTGTCCGTGACAAAGGTGCATTATTCCTACTATAGCATCATCCACAAATCCCTTATCTTTTTTTATTAATTTATCTTTCATTAGCATCCCGTCAAAGCTTTCTTACAAGCATTTCGAAAAAAGCTTGTAGTCTGACTTACAAAACCATCCTCCGTTGGTTTTGTGACAATTTTTATAATTACCATTAGTAAAAACACTGCTCCAATTACCCATAAATACCAAGCCATTTAAAACCCCTTTTTGCATCTGGACTCTAATTCATTTACTTCTTGTTCAACTGATTCTTTATCTTCATCCATAACTCTACCAGTTCTTCTAACTTTACAAGTGTTAGGGTCTGCTACAAGTTCAACTTCTGTACCAGTTCCAAAAACTTTTCCTTTTTTTCTTTTTATTCTTCTACAGGTCTTGCTTCCATCTTCATGTTCGTTACACTCTAATCCCATATTAGTTTCTTTAAAAAATTTCATTTTATTTCTAAAACAACCTCCTTGTTATAATTATAACCATATCTTTCTGATAATAATAATTGGAAAAACTTAGTCCATTGATTTCTATTATTATTTGTTTTTGTGTGACAACTTTTACAAAGAGATATTAAATTATTTGGAAAAGAGTTTAATTTATTGTAGTCTATGTGATGAACATCAAATGCTACCTTAACTTTTTCTCTGTGAATACCACAAATCATACAAACTTGATTATCTCTTTTTCTGATTAATTTTTTTAATTTATTGTTAAAATTTTTGTCATAAGGTTCGAATGATTTTCCCCCTTTCCAATTAGGATTTTTTTCTAATTTTGGTAGAATTCCTTTTTTCCTTTTTGTTTCTATTTGTTTTTTAATTACTTCTTTAGGAACTCCATCTTTCCAAGCATAATTATAACCATTTTTTAATATGCTTTTCTTCCTTGCATTTACTCTTTTAATATTCATCTCTTTAGTATAAAGATGTGAATAATGACCTTTTTCGTGAAGTTTCATTATTTTTTTAGACATACTATCTATTGACTCTTTAGACTTCTTTTTTCCTTTTACTGATTTTTTACAATCGCAAATAAAATTTTTCCGAATAAATAACCCACAATTTTTACATTTAAAAGAATTACATCTATATTTTTTAGGACATTTATGATTTCCTTTAGCACTAACGAACCTTCCACAAGTTTTACAAATTTTATTCCACATTTTCACAGATAAGTCTACCTCCAAATTTTTTACAATCTGAATGAAATAACTCTGATTTATTAATTGTTTCAAAGAATTCTGGGTATTCCATAAAATAAAAGTCCCTCATACATTTAATCTTTAGCCACTGCATACATTCTATTAAACTATTAGCACCATCTTTTCTTCCACCATCAAAGAATAATACTGGATAACCATCTATATGTTTTTCAAAAGTCTTTATTATTGGATTATTACAGATACCAAAAGTATCATATTTTGTACAATCGATTGGAATTATTCTTTTATCAACCCTTAGAAGAGAGTTAAATTTAAAAATAAATTTCTTCCACCTTAAACAATACTGACAATCATTTCTATAAAAAAGAAATCTTCCTTGTGTTAGTAATGGATTTATCAATTTATTATCTCCCCAAACTCCTTTTCTTGGTCAAATTCGAAATTATCATTTAATCTTCTTTCAACTATTGGAATCTTTTTTATTTCTACTAAATTATTATATTCTTCTTCTGTGAAAGGAATTTCTTCTATAACTCTTCCCCAGGAAATATTATTATCCCTTATCTGCAAATGCTCAAAGATAGTTATTTTCTTATTAAATTTATCATTTATTCCAGATGCTATTGCTGGATTAGTAGACTCAATTACTCCAACTTTTCCAATAGAAACATTAACTTTCTTTTTCTTTTTAAACATCTTCAACATCATCAAAAAATCCCTCCTCTTTAAACAAATCTATAAAGTCTTCAACTTCTTTTTGTTCTGGTTCTTTTTCAGATTCTTCTGGAACATCTGCCATATCTGAATGTTCTACATAACCTTGTTGAAGTCCTGATTTTTTATTCTTCTCTATTGCAGAAGAGCCAAGTGATTCTGAAGCATGAAATAATTCCTTAAACAGAAGATAACAAAATAAATTTCTATCTTTATTATAAAAGTCTTCATCCACATTCTCAAAATTAATAAGAGCCATCTTTAAAGGTTCATAAACTAAATGTTCAAAACAAAGACATAAATTATTAACATACTTCTGTATTTTTGGGCTAGATGGTAAATCTCTATCATTAAAGATTTCTACAGCTTCCAATTTTCCAATTGTTTCATCCTCTAATTCATTTAAATATTTGGTTACTCTTCCAAGATTCTCAACCATAGTTTTAAAATTCTTGTGATAATTACTAATTAATTTATTTTCTTCAGGCTTTAACATATTTCTTATTAAAATTCTACAAGAATCTAAATGATTTCTAGCACTTAAACATTGTACTTTTGAATCTATCTCTTCTTCAAAATGTAATGCTAAATAAAAATCTCTTGCTTTCATTTCAATATTATGAATATCAATAACACAACTTCTTAGATAAGACCAATCTTCTTGTAGTTGTATCATTCTAATTCACTAATTAATCTTTTAATTTTTGGTAAAGCTGAATTAACATATTCAAAATGTTGCATTGGTTTTCTGCTACCAACTTTCTTTTTCTTAATAGTGATACAACCACGATTCTTCAAATGTTCTGCTACTCGTGGGACAGAATTATATTTTAATAAATCTTCTTCCCTAATTTCTTTTGAAGAACATTTTCCTCCTTTTGCCATAAGAATTTTTAAAAATATTCTTGAATTATTTCCTTGTTGTTTAATAAATTCCATTTTATTTATTCGGTTAGCAGGATAACTATTTGCTTTTACCTTTGAGATATTCGGTTAGCAGGATAACTAAAATACTAATTAGTATTAAAGATATTCGGTTAGCAGGATAACTATTTGCCTAAAACCTCCGATTTAGTTTCTTGATTATCTTTATTTTCAATAATATGAACTTCTTTTTCTTTTGGAACAAACTTTTTAGCAGTTTCTAAATCTCTTTGAACTTCATCTTTTGCTCTTCTCAGAGAAGTTTTAGATTTATCATCTTCTAATTCAGTCATTAATTTTTCATTAGCAGATTCATGTTTATCTTTTATTTCATCTGAGAGCATCTTTTGTTCTTGTGCCATTGCTAAATTTCTTGTTATCTCACCAACTTTATTCATATGTTGGGTTGAATTTGCAAGAGATAAACTTAATTCACTTTGAGCATTTTCTGCATTAGATTTCCAGGAATTCTTTGCTAGTTCTAAATCTCTGTTTGAGTTTCTTAAATCAGAAATTAATTGTTCTTTATGTTCTTTATCTTTTCTTAATTCAAAAATTTTAGTATCTCTTTCAATAATCATCTGTTTAAAAGGCCTTATTCTTTCTTCACTTACATTAAATTTCCCATCATCATCAAGAGAAATCTCAGGCATTTGTAACTTTTCTAAATCTGGAACATAATTAAATTTCTCATCATAAGGTAAAAGAATTCTTCCTCTTTTTATTTGGTTTCTGATTGTCTCAGGTTTAAAAATTATTTCGTGTAAACAACTTCCCTCTGCCCAAACTTCCCCAGACTTTCCTAAAATCCCAAGTTTTGCAGGCCTATCACCATTATCAATTATAATAAATGTTTTAAATTTATCAAAAACTACTTTATCATCCTTATCACATATCTCTAATTTTTCTGCGAATTTCTTATTTGTTAAAATTCTTTTGTACAAATTCATAAGAGAATAAGAATTAGCATATTTTTTTTTCTTTATTTCTTTAGATTTAGAAGTCAATTCTTTAATTAATTCTATTTCTTCTTCCTTATTTTGCTTAGTAACTTTTTTTTCTCTCTTCCCAGCTTGAACATCTGATAATTGTGCTTCAAGAGATTGAATAAATTTTGCTTGTTCTAAGATAGTTTGATTTGTTTCTTGGTCTGGGTTTGTTCGTGTTAGAATTCTATCCTTAGGTTTTTTTTTATTGAATAACCACACATAAAATTTAAGAAGATTATTCACTTTCATTTCCCCCTAATGGAAATTCGTCTTCTTCTTCATCCCTAGAAACAAGAAGAAAGTATGCTGCAACGATAACAATAACAATCACTATCCAAATTAGCCAATTATTCCACCGGAAGAATGATGATGAATCTATGTCTGCTGTGATTATTGTGAACTCTCCTGATTTAACAGAATAAATTCCGTACTTACTTATTTTAAATTCTACTAAGTCAGAGTTTCCAGTTTCCAAATCAATAGGTTCTTTATAAGAAATTATACCATCTTCTTTAACTCTTTCTTCAAAAGTAACTACCCAATTAGTTGAGTTTGCTAATTCCATAGATACCTTCTTACCTTTTTTCCATTTATCCCAATCAGGACTCATTGAAATATAACTTACTCCAGATTTAGAAGTTAAATTTTTAGTAAATGTTTCGTAGCCTTCTTTCTTTACTTCTAACACAGAAGTTCCAGACATTGCAAAAGTAAATTCCCCATTAACTACTACATTATCAATTAAGGTTGTAGCATTAACTTCGTTTGTAATATTAATTGTTTCTCCAACAGTGTATATTTCTTTAGATGGAGTAATTGTTACTGCGATAACTTGCTTTGTAATATTAATTATCTCTAACAAATCTTCATATCCGGATGCTTTTCCTCTTACTTCATAATTTTTTCCTGAATCTAAAGCTAACTTAAAAGAGTTAGCAGAAGAATTCATAGAACTTAATAACACCGCATCAATATAAATTTGTGGACTTTCTACTAAACTTCCAGTTTTATTATCAATTAGTTGGATTATTGTTTCTTGCCCACTTGTTAAAGTACTCAAAGACGGAGTAAATAATAGCTTTAAATTTGTTCCCGGGATAACTGCTCCAGCAGAACTTATTTTCATTTCTTGAATAAATGGAGCAAATATTGGAGAGCCTTGATATGTGAATAGGGAAATAAAATTAAAATTTCCATACTTTATTGGTTGGAAAACATAAGAATAAATTCCACCACTTGAATCAACACTCTTTCCTTGAAAAAATTCGCTATATTGGGGTGTTACTCTTATGTTTTGATTATTAATATTTGAACAAGAGAATGTGACAGACTCATTTAAATTAGCAGTTGTCTTATCTAAAGAACAAGTTGGTCTTGTTGAAAAAGTAGCATTTGTTATTGGAGTTACTCCTTGAGTAATTTGTAATTGTAATTGCACTGGAGATAAACTTACTTGGCCATAACTATCTGTAGCAAATATGCTTAAACTTGTTTGATAAGTTCCTACTGCAGCATCAATTCCTGAAAAGATAATTGGAATATTAACACTCTGTCCTGGGGAGACTTGTCCTAAATTTAAGTCTCCAAATTTGATTGTTTCTGTTCCTGGATTAAAATCCACTGATTGAATTGTTAATGCACTTGGATAATTAGATGGAACTGAAATAAGAATATTTTGTGTTTTTTCTGTTTCTTGTTGAACAGTTATTACTTTGTTTGTTGGGAAAACAACAATAGAATTTTGAGTTTGAATATTAATGTTTGCTTGTAATGGTTGTGTTCCATCTGAAAAATAAATTATGTCTGTTAAATCTCCTGAACTTGTAAAAGGACTAAAGGTTAAAGTTAAAGATTCTGAACCTGGATTCAATATATTTGTTGATAATGTAAAATAATCGTGAAGTTTATTTAGTGTTACAGATTCATTTGTTGGGTTATTACAATTTATAGAAACTGGACTAATTGACTCTCCTACAAATCCATTTATTTGTGGAATAGTGTCACAAGTTACGGCAGATATAAAGCTAACTAACATTAAAGCTAGAAATACACCTGTAATTAATTTTCCCCTTTTCATCTTTTTTATATTTTTGTATAGTTTTTTTACTTTTTAAATGTTTCTAAACAAACATTGAAAATGCCGTTGAGATTATTAGTATGAGTAATATGACGATGATTGCAATTTTTGCAAGTTTTTTTGTTATCATAGATGATGCCCAAATCAAACAAGCTAATATTAAAATTGTAATCAACCTTAACATTAGACTAGATGATTCCACCCCTATCCACTCAGAGACTTTTGACATAAGAACTTCTGATAATGCGGCCACCCTTTCTCCAATTTCGTTTATGATTGTTTTTGCTTCCATCTTTCTTTTTTCTAAAAACCTAAAAATAAAAAAAAATAATAAAATTTATCTGCTTAGGCAACAGTTGTTGTAATTTTTACAGTATCGTCCAAATAATTACTTGTAGTATATTCTGGTGTAATAGTTAAACTAGCTCCAGGAGATAACACAATGTTTCCTTCTTGATTATATTGAATCAAGTCAGTTTCATAATAGTAATTAACCATATTAGACCAAGTCAAATCTTCTCCAATATCACTTGTAGGAACAACCCAAATCTTTGCACCTTTACATTGGTTATAATCATCGTAACCATTTGCATTGTCACAATAGTTTGCTAATTCTCCATTATTCCAATCCTTATCACTTGGTAAATTCTCACTAACTGATTCAGAAAATTCTCCAATAGTAACTAATCTAGCATCATCATCTGCATTAGATTCATCATCTTGATAATAAATTGCTGTATATCCAGTTTCAACACCAGTAATTTCAAAAGTTTCTCCAACTACTGTGTAAGTTATTTCTATTTGTTCATCTTCTACTGCATCCCAATTAGAATCTTTCTTTGTTAATTCTAATGTTCCAATATAACTAACACTAACATTTTCATTTGAATCATCTGTAATAGATATTGTTCTTTCGCTTGGAGCATCATTTGTGATAGTGATAGGATTTCCTTTAATCTTCTCCCCACCAATAACTTCCCCAGGAATAGTTACATCTAAGTCTCCTTCAAGAGTAATCGCTGGAGATACTGAAAAACTAACACTGAAAAGTGCATAAAATCCGGCTGCCGCAACTAAACTAATTGCTAACAAACCCATTAAACTAAAACTTAAAAGTTTTTTATTCATTTTTTTTAAACCTCCTTTCAACATTATTAAGTATTAATTTACTTATAAATATTGTTATTACTAACAATAATGCAAAAATTCCTACAAAACGATAAAACAATTTTTGTTTATAGAAAGGTAAATCTTCTCCACAAATTTTTTCATCTAAACAAACCCCTGGTACTTCTTTTATTACTTCTCTATCTAAATATGTTGGTACAAAAACAGAAACATTTCTATCAACATATTTTGTTCTTCCTCCACTACCCCCACTAGACTTGTAAATAGTTATTGTTTCTTTTTCTTTATCAAAGAAAATTACTTCATAAGAATCTGATTTTGAATATTTATTGGGGGTTATTGTTACATTATTCCCATCTTGAACAATATCTAAAATAACTTCTGAAGAATTTCCTACAATAGAATAATAATCAAATTGTTTTTCTAATTCGATTGTAATTGGTTCACCTGAATAGACTACAACAGCAGAAATCAAACTCATTGAAAAGATTATTGCCATTAAAAATAACATTGCCATAAATATTTTTCTCATTTTTTAACATCCTCGATTTTTTTAATGTGACCACAATTTCTACAAACTAATTCTTTTGTCTTTATCCGAATATAAGTAAGAGTCTTTCCACATTTTTCGCATCTATTTTTTTCAACCATGTTATTGAGAGAGTGAGAGAGTATTTAAATGTATCGCTTTTTCTTTCATCTTACATAAGCTCCTTTTATTTTACGATTATCTTCCAACCTTTTCATTGCTTCATCAAAATGAATTGGACATAAACCACTTGAAAAATCTTTTTTATAAATCTCTGGCATTGGATAATCATGCCAAACACCCTCGTATCTTACATTTCCACATTTAATACAAAAGACCAAACTATCACATTCAAGTTTTCCTTCTTTTACTTCTTTATCTATTTTTATTATTTTATTTTTTAAATTCATGGGAAAAAATCGTCTTGTTCTAATTTTTTAATTGGTGAAAGCATTTGCTCAATTTCATCTAGTTCTTTGTGAGCTTTTCTTAGCTTTTCTCTTATTTTGTTTTCCATTTCTCTTTCCATAATCATTCTTTAGGGGAATTGTGAACTCTGTTCTGGAGTGCCATACTT
>Ga0208904_1000624_pt1 | contig 27808 bp, 47 predicted proteins | sample AntAceMetag02UKB_FD_184774 | JGI IMG/M metagenome (GOLD analysis project Ga0208904, IMG submission 184774) | Saline lake microbial communities from Ace Lake, Antarctica - Antarctic Ace Lake Metagenome 02UKB (SPAdes) (version 2) | ecosystem: Environmental > Aquatic > Non-marine Saline and...
AATTATTTTAGAAAAATATAACTATTCAAATCCAGAAAAGAATAGTCTTGATCGATGGGAAAAAGAGGGGATACCATATTATAGATATGGATTCGATTGGTCGCAAAAAATGAAAGAAGCCTCAGAGATTTACGCAGAAAAATTAAAAGAATTTCAGGAATTAAAACGTAAGTTGAAAGAAATAATTAAGGAAGAAAAGCAGTTCAAAGCGCAGAAAAGTTGGGACTCTCTCAATTAAAATAAACTTAACCCAAATTTGACAAATTAATTAAAAAACAATATGAAAGTACTTTTTGTTTGTAGGGGAAATGTTGGTAGGAGTACAATAGCTGCTGCTTTATTTACTAAATATTCAGGAATAAAAGCATTTTCTGCTGGGACCAAGGTCTTAGAGAATGAAAATCAGAAAATTAAAGAGATTGTTTTAGCAGAACCAGTTATTAGATTTATAGGAAAAGAGGGGATTGATGTATCGGAAAATACTAGAATTCAATTAACTCCAGAAATGATTCAGGAATTTGACAAGATAATTGTAATGGCTGAATCAGAGACAATCCCCGAATATCTATCTAAGAGCGATAAAATGGAACTTTGGGATATTCAAGACCCTAAAGGGATGGACGATAAAGGATACGAAGAAATAATTTCTCAAATTAAATCAAAACTTAAACAGTTTATTAAAGAAAACATATAACTGATAATAAAAATATGGCAGTTATTAAGAAAAAAGTTTGGCCAGATTATTTCAAACTTATAAAATCTGGTAAAAAGAAATTTGAATTAAGATTAGCTGATTTTAAAGTAAAAGAAGGGGATATTCTAATTTTGGAAGAATGGGATCCTAAGAAAAAAGAGTATACCGGAAGAAAGATAAGGAGGAAGATAAAATATATTCTAAAATTTAAACTTAATGATTTTGACCAAGAAAAAGAAATTAAGAAAAAGGGTATTTATATTCTTCAATTTTAGATAAACAAAAAAATCAAGAAATTAATTAAGAAAAATAAAAATGAAATCTCTAGTTGTTTATTATTCCAAGACAGGAAATACGGAAAAAGTTGCCCGAGCAATCGCTAAAGGATTAGGGGCGGACTTAAAAAGAGTTGAGGAAGTGCATGATATTTCTGGATATGACCTAATATGTGTAGGAACGCCAGTGTATGCCTTTGCTCCGGCAAAACAGATGATAAAATTCTTAGAAGAAATTCCTCCTTTGTCTAATATAAAAGGAATTGGTTTTTGCACTATGAATGGAATTGGGGATAAAAGAACATTAAGAATTATAGAAGAGAAAATGAAGATCAAGGGGATCACTTTTTTGGGAGGTTTTTCTTGCAGAGGATTAAGTGGTATTTTGGCCAATATAAGCCTAAGGATATTCAACAAGGAAAGACCAGATGAAGAGGATTTAAGAAAAGCCGAAGACTTTGGGAAAAGAATACTTGAATTTAAATATAATGAAGAAATTAATTAAAAAATAAAATTATGGACGAAAAAACCAAACAAATTCAAATAAAAGCAAAAGATGAGGATTTAAAAGGTGTTTATTCAAATTTAATGATATTAAGTCATACTAAAGAAGAGTTTTGCCTTGATTTTATAAATACTTTTAATCCTCCCACACTTACTAGTAGAGTTTTAATGAGCCCAGCTCATTTAAAGAGAATGGCCAACGTTTTAGAACAAACTCTTAAAAAATACGAAGAACGTTTTGGTGCAATTACTCTAACAGAAGAACCAAAAAGAGAGATTGGGTTTAAATAATAAAAATTAGGTCTTTACAGATTGAATTTCTCAAAATTTAGTCCAAAGTTGAGGAAAATTTAATAAAATAATTAAAATTTAAATCGAAGTTGAATAACTATGTTTAAAAATCTTTTACCAAAAAATAAATCATTAAAAATTTTAATATTCATTAATACCGTATTTTTATTTGGAGCCTGCATGTTTCCTCCAATTTTTGCTTTATTTGTAAAAGAGATAGGGGGAGATGCTTTTACTGCAGGAAGTATTTGGGCCACCTTTGCTATCGGGACAGGGTTTTTAATGCTGATCATCAGTCGTTATGGTGACAAAATGAAAGAGAAAGAATATTTGGTAGCAACAGGCTATGTTTTTAGATGTTTGGCCTGGTTAGGTTACTTTTTTGCTAATTCACTTTGGCATTTATATCTCTTGCAATTAATATTGGCTCTGGGTGAATCTTTTGGAACTCCCGCCTTTCTGGGCATATATTCTGAGCATTTAGACAAAGGAAAACATATAAGACAGTGGGGAGTCTATACTTCTTTTACTATAATTATCGGAGGAATTGCCGCCTTTCTGGGAGGGGCAATAGTTTCTCAATTCGGATTCAGGGTTCTTTTTCTTGTAATGGCATCTTTATCTGCTTTAGCTTTTTTTATTTTAATTATTCAGCCTCGAAAATTACTCTAAGTAGAAAGTCTGTCTTCCCTGAGCTATTAAGTTTAGCCCGAGATTAAAAGATTAAAAATAAATATGAAATTTCTAGTTATCTGTTATTCCAAAACAGGGAATACAGGAAAAGTTACTCGAACAATTGACATAGGCAAACTTTGTAGGAGTTGACTCATCTTTTAGCATGGATGCAAAATAATAATGTTTAATAAAAGACGCGATTAATCGCGTCTTTATTCTCAAAAGAAGCGGTTTTAAAAAAAATCTAAAAGTATTTGATAGAAGAAATAAAATATGCCATACTATAGTTAGTATCATTAAAATTTAAATAAGTATTGGAAGAAATGATAGTAAAAATAAAGAAAAGAAAAAGGAGGACCTAGAAATGAAAAATTGTAAATTGATATTATTATTGGCTTTGGCGATTGCGATGATTCTTATGTTAACTTCTTGTAATTTTCACTTTACTATTACAGGGACGTTACCAACGACACCGGAAGAAACTACTGTCCTAGTAGTTAGTTCAGGAGGATCTTGGATTTATGGCTATATTTATATTAATGAGGTAAATACGGGTATATATTTATTGCCATGGCAAACTAAAAGAATTTATAATATATCCTGTTATCAGAATGTTAAAGTACGATTAGTTGATGAAAATTATTTTTCCAGTCATACAGAAGAGACATACACCAAACCAGGCTTGAATTATATAAATTTTAATTATTGGTGGTAGAATAATTAAACAATGCCCGTTAATCTTTAAGGTTTAGCGGGTATTTCTTTTTTAAAGTCATCGCCAAATGGGCTGTTTTTTGGTAGAATAAAGAAATATAAATAGAAACATGAATAAAAATAAAGGAGATATAATTATCTATAAATCTAAGAGCAAAGAAATTGAAATAAAGGTTAAACTAGAGAAAAAAACAATTTGGCTTAATGCGCATCAAATAGCGCAGGTTTTTAATGTTAATCGTCTAGCAATTGTCAAACATATTAATAATGTATATAAAACTTTGGAACTTGATAAAAAAATCAACCTGTTCTATTTTGGAATAGGTTACTGCCGCTGATTTTTAATCAAATAAATTTATGAAAAATAAAATATGGGATATTCTTAATAAAAAAATAAATTGGCGAATGGTAATCTTAATTTACGTTCTTATTTCTTCTTTAATTATGTTGATAGAACTTTTAATAGTTTGAGAAAATTTGTTAAAAAAATTAATTAGAAAATAAAATGGAAAATATTAACTTTGAAGAATTCAAAAAAATTCATTTAAGAATAGTAAAAATAGTTTCGGCGGAAAAAGTAAAAGGGTCGGAGAAACTTTTGAAATTAGAAGTAGACTTAGGGGACGAAGAAAGGCAAATTATTGCTGGGATTGGTAAGTTTTATCAACCAGAAGAATTGATTGGAAGAGAGATAGTTGTTATTATTAATTTAGAACCAAGAACCTTAATGGGGTTAGAAAGCCAAGGAATGCTTTTAGCAGCGAATAATGAAGGGGAACCAGTATTATTAAGACCAGACAAAGAAGTACCAGCAGGGACGGAAATTAGATAAAATAGATAATATAAATAAAAATAAGATTATGTTTGATAAATTAAAACAATTAAAACAACTTAAAGAATTAAGAGATTCTGTTTCTCAAGAAAAAGTAGAAGTAGAAAAAAATGGGATTAAAGTAGTTGTTAATGGTAAAATGGAAATAGAAGAAATTCAGCTTAACTCTGATTTGAGCAAAGAAGAACAAGAAACAATTCTTAAAGAATGTATTAATGATTCTATGAAAAAGGTTCAGATGCTTCTGGCTAGTAAAATGTCACAAATGCCAGGTTTTGGCGTTTAAAATAATAAATTAAACTTATGGCCATAATTTCATCGTTAGAAAAAGAACAAATAGACGAAGCGATTAAATCAATTTACGAGGAGTTTGAGGGTAAAGGTAAAAAGGTTCCAGAATGGATAAAGGTAATGGCTCATTCTCCGGAGATTCTAAAAGAGTTTAAAGAATTATTTACAGTTATAATGACAAAAGGAAAAATAGAAAGTCTTTTAAAATGGAAAATAGCTTACACAGTTTCTCAAAATTTAAAATGTTCTTTTTGTGTAGATGTAACTAAAAAAATGCTTAAAAAGTTAGGTGCTGATGAAGAAACAATGAAAAAGATAGAAAATAGTAAGGATTTATCAGAAGAGGAAAGTCAGGTTTTAAAATTAGTTAAAGAAGTAACCTTAAAGGCAAATATTTGTACTCCAGAATTGCTTCCTAAATTAAAAGAAAAGTTTTCCGAAGAAGAAATTGTAGAAATTGTTTCAATTATTGGTCTTTTTAACTATATTAATAGATTTAATAATACTTTTTGTATTCTTCCAGAGTAAGCTAAAAATGTTTTTAATTAGTCAATTTTAAATAAAAGGTCAATAAATTAATTAATAAATATATGGACAATAAAAATTTAAACAATTTAAGAGCAGATTTAGTAGGAGAATTAGAAGCTATTAATCAATATCAGGAGCACATAGATGAAGTTGACGACGAAGAGGTAAAAAAGGTTTTAACTCATGTTATGAATGATGAGAAAGAACATGTTGCAGAATTAACAAAACTTCTTCAACAAGTTGATGCAACCCAGAAAGAGAAATTTGAAAAAGAAGGGCTTTAGAAAAATGAAATATTTTATATCTTCTAAATGGAGAAACAGAGATAAAGTTCTTGAACTAACTGAAAAATTAAGAGGCAAAGGACAGTTTGTTTACTGTTTTTTTGAATCTAATGCTAATATACGTTCTTCAGAAGGGGATCCGGAATTAGAAATGCAAGAGTTTGAATCTATACCAAACTGGCAAGCAGACAAGCGTATCTATGCTATATTTAAAGATGTTGTAAGCAAGATCAAAGATTCAGATATTTTGATTTTACTTCTCCCATCTAGTAGTTCTGCTCATATTGAAGCAGGAATTGCTTATGGACTAGGAAAGAAATGTATTTTAGTTGGCGAAAAGAAAGAAGCCGAAAGCATGTATCTAGTCTTTGATAAGTTTTACAATTCTATAGATGAATTTGTAAAAAGTGTTTAATAATTATGAAATTTGTTATTGATATTAAGAATGAAAATATTATAAACATATCAAGAAGGATAGGGTATAGGCCTATACGTATAAATGTCCAAGGAGAATACAGTATTGTTAGAACTCTTACTGGTAATAATTATCCAAGATTTCATATTTATATTAAAGAAAAGGAAGCAGGGGATTTTATCTTTAACTTACATCTAGATCAAAAAAAGCCTTCTTACGGCAGTACTCATGCTCACAGCGGAGAGTATGAAGGAGACTTGATTGACAAGGAAGTAGAAAGAATAAAAAAACTAGTCGAACAAATAATTTAAATGACAAGTTATAAATATATTAAAGATCAAATAATAAGTTAAAATAAAATCATGGAAGGAGAAATCAGCTTTGAAGAATTAAAAAAGTTTGTAGCTGAAGCCAGAAAGAATACTTATGCTGGAGAAGGGGAATCAGTCAAAAGTCCTCTTTTGGATGGTTCACATCAACTTGAATATGAAAAGGATAAGTATTTTTATCGTGATATCTTTTTTACAGGAGAAAAGAATTTTATTGGTCAAGAAGCTGTTTATTTTAATGGTAATCCAATTTGGAGTATGGTCTATTCTGGTTCTGCTGAGCCAAAAGAGATAACTCCTTTTCTTAAAAAATCATTATCTGTTTTATCAGAAAAATGTCGATTTGGAGAAAGATATGAATTAAAAGAAAATAATCTTTTATATAAAGACGATGGGCAGGGGACATTAGAAAGATTTGGAGGACAAGAGCAAATATTTAAACAAGGACAAGAAGTTTATAAATTAAATTATCATGGTGGCTTAATTTTAAAGTAATAAGTTTTTATTAAAGCCTTGACAAAAAAAGTAATTCTGATACTATGTTGATATAAAGTACATTAAAAACCGGTGTCAGGAAAAATCTTTTTGAGGAAATTAGACAACTTAGATAAGAACATCTCCACATTAGCTCAAGAGCGAAGCGAAAACCTCAAGCCTGCAAACTTTCCTGACACCGTTATAGATATAAAAAAAGGATAAATCATTTATCCTTTTTGTTTTTGTCTATTTTAGCTATAATAGAGAAACTTAATGAAAAATATATGACATTTGAAGAATATCAAAAACTTTCCAGGAAGACTGCTATTTATCCTGATAAAGGTAATAATTTTATTTATCCAACATTGGGTCTTACTGGAGAAGCAGGGGAAGTGGCTGAAAAAATTAAAAAAGTTTTAAGAGATGATAAAGGCATCATTGATGATTCAAGAAAACAAGAGATAAAGAAGGAACTTGGTGATGTTCTATGGTATCTTTCTCAAATAGCAACAGAATTGCATTTATCTTTAAATGATGTAGCTGACTCTAATATTAAAAAAGTAAACTCTCGGCAAGAAAGAAATAAAATTTCTGGGGAAGGAGACAACAGATAATTATTTAAGAGGTAAATAAATTTAAAAAATATGATTGAAGATTATTCTTTTGGTTCAATCAAAATTAATGGTCAGAAATTTGAAAAAGATATTTTTATTGATTTAGATGAGAAAGTAAGTTCTTGGTGGAGGCAAGAGTCTCATCTTTTCCAGAGAAAAGACGTTGAATCTTTTTTGGAGAAAAAACCAGACATAGTAATTTTTGGAACAGGGAAAGAAGGGCTGGCCAAAATGTCTAAAGATATAAAGGATTTTTTAAAAAGTTTAGATATTCAAATCATTTCTGAACCAACTGACAAAGCAGTAGAGAGTTATAACCAAGCTAAAAAAGAAGATAAAAAAGTTATGTGTTTTCTGCACTTAACCTGTTAAGTTTCATAAGATTAAAATCTTTTGTTGACATCTTAAGATTTATTTGTTAAATTCTTAATAGAGTTTTTATGCTCTATTAATTTTTATTTTCACTTAATTATTTTGAGTGAAACAAGAAAACGTGCCAACTTTACATCAACTAATTAAAAAACCAAGAAAGACGCCTAAAAAAAAGATCAAAATGAGAGCTTTGAGTTTTGATTTTAATACTCTTAAAAATCGCCCTCGTTCTCATTTTTCTCCTTTTAAAAGAGGTATTTGCACTAAGGTTTATACAGTAACTCCTAAAAAGCCTAATTCAGCCCTGAGAAAAGTAGCTAGAGTTAAATTAAGCAATGGCATGGAAGTTAGTGCTTATATTCCGGGAGAAGGACATAATCTTCAAGAGCATTCAATGGTCTTGATTAGAGGAGGGAGAGTTAAAGATTTAGCTGGAGTGAGATATCATATTGTTAGAGGAGTTTTAGATTCTGGGGGAGTAGAAAACAGAAAACAAGTAAGATCAAAATACGGAACTAAAAAAGAGAAAACTTCTAAAAAATAATTATGGCTAAATTTAAACAAAAAGAAATAAAACCAGATTCTTTATATAATAGTATAGAAGTTTCTAAGTTTATAAATCAATTAATGAAAAAAGGCAAAAAAACAATTGCTAGAAAAATTATTTATAAAGCTTTTGAAAAGATTAAAGAAGAAACAAAGAAAGAACCTTTAGATGTTTTTGAAAAAGCCATAGACAACACGGCTCCTTTATTAGAAGTCAAATCAAAAAGAGTAGGAGGAGCTACTTATCAAGTTCCTAGAGAAGTTAAAGGAAATAGGAGATTGAGTCTAGGAATAAGATGGATAATTAATGCTGCTAAAGCAAAAAAAGGTAAGTCAATGCAAGAAAAATTAGCCCATGAATTAATTCAAGCTTTTAATAATGAAGGAGAAGCAGTCAGAAAAAAAGTTAATACTCATAAAATGGCAGAAGCGAATAGAGCTTTTGCGCATCTTAATCGTTAAAATATGCCTAGACAATATCCCATAGAAAAAACTAGAGACATAGGAATAATCGCTCACATTGACGCCGGAAAAACAACAGTATCCGAGCGGATTTTATTTTATACAGGAATTAGCCATAAGATTGGAGAAGTTCATAATGGACAAGCGGTTATGGATTGGATGGTTCAAGAAAGAGAAAGAGGAATTACTATCACTTCTGCCGCTACTACTTGTAAATGGAAAGATTTCTGGATAAATATTATTGATACTCCAGGACATATTGATTTCACGGTAGAAGTCCAAAGATCTTTAAGAGTATTAGATGGGGCAGTAGTTATTTTTGACGGAGTAGCAGGAGTTGAACCACAATCAGAAACAGTTTGGCGTCAGGCAGATAAATTTAATGTTCCTCGAATTTGTTTTATAAATAAACTAGATAGAACAGGAGCTGATTTTGAAAGAAGCTTTAAATCAATTTTAGATAAACTTTCTCCTAACGCTGTAGCTGTGCAAATCCCAATTGGTAAAGAAAGTGACTTACAGGGAGTTATTGATCTTATAAAAATGAAAGCAATATATTTTGAGGGTGATTTTGGAGAGAATGTGGTAGAGAAAGAAATTCCAGAAGAATTAAAAGAAAAAGCAGAGAAAGCCAGGAAAACTTTAGAAGAAAAAATTGCAGGAGAAGATGAAAAATTATTAGAAAAGTTTTTAGAGAACAAAGATATTTCCAATGAGGAATTAGAAAATGTTTTAAGAAAAGCAGTTTTAGGATATAAACTTATTCCTGTATTTTGTGGTTCGGCTTTGAAAAATAAAGGAGTTCAACCATTACTTGATGCAGTTTGTAACTATTTACCAAGTCCTTCTGATCTTCCTCCTATAGATGTAATTGATCCTAAAACAAATGAGCATGTTGAAAGAAAAGCAGATGATTCAGAACCATTTTCAGCTCTGGTTTTTAAAATAGCAGCTGATCCTTATGTAGGAACTTTAAATTATTTCAGAGTTTATTCTGGCTCTCTAAAAAAAGGTTCTTATGTTTGGAATTCGGTTTCTGAAGAAAGAGAAAGAATTGGGAGAATTTTAAAAATGCATTCCAATGAGAGACAAGACATAGAAGAAGCTTTTGCAGGGGATATAGTCGCTGCTGTTGGTTTTAAAAATACTTCTACTGGGCATACTCTTTGCGATGAAGAGCATCCGGTTATATTAGAAAAAATTACATTCCCCGAACCAGTTATTTCTATTCGGATTGAACCAAAATCAAAAGAAGACCAAGAAAAATTGATTATGTCATTAAAGAAATTATCAGAAGAAGATCCTACTTTCAGACAAAAGGAAGATTTGGAAACAGGAGAAACAATTATTTCGGGAATGGGTGAATTACACTTAGATGTTTTAGTGGATAGAATGAAAAGAGAATTTAATGTTGAAGCAAATGTTGGGAAACCTCAGGTTGCTTATAAGGAAGCAATTTGTAAAGAAGCAAATGCTGAAGGTAAATTTATTCGTCAATCTGGTGGAAGAGGGCAATATGGTCATGTTTGGTTAAAAATAAAACCAAAAGAAAGAGGAGAAGGATTTGAATTTATTAATAAAATAAAAGGAGGGACAATACCACAGGAATTTATTCCGGCTGTTGAAAAGGGTGTAAAAGAAGCAACTGACAAAGGAGTTATGGCTGGTTATCAAATGATAGATGTAGAGGTTACCCTATATGATGGTTCTTATCATGAGGTTGATTCTTCGGAAATAGCTTTTAAAATTGCAGCTTCTCAGGCATTCCAAGCAGCTTGTCAAAAAGCTGATCCAATTATATTGGAACCAACTATGAAATTAGAAGTTGTTATTCCTTCAGATTTCTTCGGAGATACTATTGGAGATTTAAATAGAAGAAGAGGAATCATAGAAGAAACAAGTGACAGGATTAATTTAAAAATTATAGATGCTAAAGTCCCTTTATCTGAAATGTTTGGCTATGCTACGTCTTTGAGATCCTTAACCCAGGGCAGGGGAACATTTACCATGGAGTTTGATTCTTACAAAAAAGTTCCAGAAAGTATAGCTCAAGAAATAATAGAAGGGAAAAGAAAATAATATGGAAATTGAGGATATTAAACAATTTATTCCTAATGATGGAGAAAAAATTATTTTAATGGAAAAAGGAAAACCAGTTGTTGTTTTAATGTCTTTTAATACTTATCAAAAAGAATTCAAATCTATTAAGCCAGAGAAGACATATAACAACGGAAGAATCAATCAAGAAATGAGAAAAGAATTAACCATAGATGACTTACCTTTTTAACATTTACTTGACTTTATTTGATAAATAAATATAATAGATATATTAACTAAATTAATTAATAAATAAATAAAAAAATATGGCTAAAGAAAAATTTGAGAGGACAAAACCACATTTAAATATTGGTACTATTGGTCATGTTGATCATGGTAAAACTACCTTAACAGCTGCTATCCTTAAGGCCACAAAATTAAAAGGGCTTAAAGGATCAGATAAATCTATTGAAGATATTGATTCAGCTCCAGAGGAAAAAGCTCGTGGCGTAACGATTAACATTTGTCATACTGAGTTTGAAACAGAAAAACGTCATTATGCTCTTATTGATTGTCCAGGTCATGCTGACTACATTAAGAATATGATAACTGGAGCAGCTCAGATGGATGGAGCAATTTTAGTCGTTTCTGCTACTGATGGTCCAATGCCTCAAACAAAAGAACATCTTTTGTTAGCTAAACAAGTAGGATTGCCATCATTAATTGTATTTTTGAACAAGACAGATCAGGTTAAAGATCCAGAGATGTTGGAATTAGTGGAATCTGAGATTAGAGAACTTTTAAAGAAATATGAATTCCCTGGAGATGAAACTCCAATAATCAGAGGTTCAGCATTAAAAGCATTGGAAGAAGATTCTTTAGAAGGAGAAAATACTAAACAAATTGTTGAATTAATAAATAAAGTAGACGAATATATCCCTGAACCTGCAAGAGATCTTGACAAACCATTTTTAATGGCCGTAGAAGATGTATTCTCAATTGAAGGAAGAGGAACTGTTTGTACAGGTAGAGTTGAAAGAGGAATAGTTAATTCTGGAAATGAAGTAGAGATTTTAGGAATAAGAGATGTCCAAAAAACAACAGCAGTAAGTATTGAAATGTTTAACAAGATATTAGATGAAGGAAAAGCAGGTGATAATGTTGGTATTCTTCTTAGAGGTCTTAAAAAAGAAGATGTTGAAAGAGGACAGGTAATAGCAAAACCAGGTAGTATTACTCCTCATTCTGAATTTGAAGGAGAAGCATATATTTTGACTAAAGAAGAAGGAGGACGTCATACGCCATTCTTTACAGGATATAAACCTCAATTTTATATTAGAACAGCAGATGTAACTGGAGAAGCAGCTTTGCCAGAGGGAACAGAAATGGTTATGCCTGGAGACACAGCTAATCTTAAGATTAAGTTAATGTGTCCAATAGCACTTGAGGAAAAACAAAAGTTTGCTATTAGAGAAGGGGGAAGAACAGTAGGAGCAGGAGTTGTATCTAAAATTATAAAATAAAGAAAATCGCTCACTAGACTAACAATAATTGTTGTTTAGTATCAAATAAAAAGATGCCAGTAAAACAGAAAGAGGAAATAAAATCCAAACTTAGGATTAAGCTTAAATCCTATGACAATAAGGTTATAGATAACAGCGCGCGCCAAATTATTGAAATTGGCTTGCGAGCAGGTGTTAATATTGTGGGACCAACCCCATTACCAACTGAGATTCATAAATATACAGTGAATAGATCAAGTTTTGTCCATAAGACTGCACGAGAGCAATTTGAAATGAGGGTCCATAAAAGATTAATAGAAGTCTTAAATCCTAATCAAAAGTTTATTGATAATTTAAGAGATTTAACACTCCCCGCAGGAGTAGAAATTGAGATAAAGACAATGTAATCTTTAATTGATGTAATTTGCCTTAAGAGCTGGGCAATGCCCAGTTTTTTAATAGTTTTATGTTTATATTAGGAAAAAAAATAAAGATGAGTCAAATATTTGATGAAGATGGCAAAGTGATTCCAATCACCCTAGTTGAAGCAGGTCCTTGTTTTATTACTCAAATAAAAGAACAGAAAAAAGATGGATATAATGCATTGCAAATTGGATTTGAGAAAAAGAAGAAAGTAAAAAAAACAGATAAAAATAAAGAATTTCATTATTTAAAAGAAATTAGAAATCCTGAAGAACAAGAATCAAAAGTAGGAGATAAAATTGATGTTTCAATTTTCAAAGAAGGGGATAAGGTAAAAGTTTCTGGAATTTCCAAAGGAAAGGGTTTTCAGGGAGGGGTAAAGAGATGGGGTTTTCATGGTAAAAGTGCTACTCATGGTGTTAAACATGAACATAGAACATTAGGTTCAGTCGGAAGTACAGATGCAGCTAGAGTTTTTAAAGGTAAAAAAATGCCAGGAAGAATGGGATATGAGAGAGTTACAAAAAAGAATTTGAAAATTGCTAAAATAGATATAGAAAATAATTTGATAGCTATAAAAGGAGCTGTGCCAGGAAGGCCAGGAACTTTATTAGAGATTGCAAGTCAATGAAATATCCAATTTACAATGGAAAAGGGGATAAAGATAAAGAAGAAATAACTTTACCTGAAGAAGTTTTTGGAATTAAAGCAAGCCCTGATTTAATTCATCAGGTTTTTGTTAGTCAAATGGCTAATAAAAGACAGTCAACGGCACACACTAAAGGTAAAGGAGAAGTTAGTGGAGGAGGCAAGAAACCTTGGCAACAAAAAGGGACAGGAAGAGCAAGAGTAGGCTCAAACAGATCTCCGATATGGATAGGTGGGGGCGTTACTTTCGGACCAACGAATCAAAGGAACTTTAAAAAAATAGTTCCTAAAAAAATGAAGAGAAAAGCATTATTAATGATGTTAAGTTCAAAAGTAGAAGAAAAATTACTTATTGTTCTAGATAATTTTAAAATAGAGAAACCAAGAACAAAAGAAATTTTAAATATTCTTAAAAAACTTCCATGTGGAGCAAAGAATTGTTTAGTTGCTTTGTCTGAACCAGATAAGAATTTATTTTTAGCAAGTAGAAATATCCCTAAAGTTAAAGTTATTGAAGCAAGAAATTTAAGTTGTATTGATTTACTTTCTTATAAATATCTGGTAATACAGAAAGACGCGATAAAAAAGATAAAAGAAACATTTAAAAAGTAATTATGGCTATATTTGATTTTTTGAAAAAAGAAGAAACAAAGAAAGAAATTGAAAAACCAAAAAAGGTAGTTAAGAAATCAGTTGTTAAAAAAGAGAAAACTCCTTCGCCTATTAAAGTTGTCGAAAAAAAGATAACAGCAAAACCAAGTTTGCATAGATATTCTAAGCATTATGAAGAGGGATATAAAGTATTAAAGAGTGTGCATATTACAGAAAAAGCTACTGAATTAGCAGAAAAAAATCAATATATTTTTAAAGTTTTTGAAAATACCAATAAACAGGAAATTAAAAAAGTTGTAGAAAGCATATATAAAGTTGATGTAGTGTCAGTTAGAATAATAAATATTCATAGAAAGAAAAAAAGATTAGGCAAAAGTATTGGATGGAAACAAGGATATAAAAAAGCAATCATAAAAGTAAAGAAAGGACAGGAAATTGAGATATTGCCAAGATAATATGAAAACATATAAACCTACAACTCCATCAAGGAGAAACATGACTGGAACAGATTTTTCAATGCTAACCAAGAAAAAACCAGAAAAAAAACTTTTAAAAGGATTAAAAAGAAAATCTGGTCATTCAAGTAAAGGAAGAATTAGTGTTAGACACAAAGGTGGAGGAGCTAAAAGACGTTATAGAATGGTTGATTTTGGACAGAAAAAGATAGATGTTTCTTCCAAGGTTATTGCTTTTGAATATGACCCATTCAGATCTTCATTCATAGTTCTTTTAGAAGATGGCGACAAAGAGAAAAGATATATTTTATGTCCTCAAGGTTTAAAAATTGGAGACAATATAGAATGTTCAGACAAAACTAAAGTATCTATAGGAAACAGAATGAAATTAAAAAATATTCCTTCAGGTACAGTAATTTATAATATTGAAATAGAACCAGGCAGAGGAGGAAAGATTACTAGATCTGCTGGAACATCTGCTCAGATTTTAGGACAAGAAGAAAAATATACCCAATTAAAAATGCCTTCGGGAGAAGTAAAAAAAGTTTTAGGAGAATGTTTTGCTTCAATCGGAGAAGTTTCAAATCCAGAACATAGATTTATTAAATTAGGAAAAGCTGGGAGATCAAGATGGAAAAGAAGAAGACCAACAGTTCGTGGATCAGCCATGAATCCAGTTGACCATCCTCATGGTGGAGGTGAAGGAAGATCTCCGATTGGGATGCCTTATCCAAAAACTCCATGGGGTAGACCAGCTTTAGGAGTTAAAACAAGAAAGAAAAAATGGACAGATAAGTTAATAATTAAAAGACGTAAAAAGAAAAAGAAGTAAAATATTATGTCAAGATCAATTAAAAAAGGTCCTTATATAGATGAGAGATTACTAAAAAAGCTTTCTAATATAAAAAAAGGAAGCAATACCATTATTAAAACATGGTCTAGAGCTGCGGTTATTACTCCGGAAATGGTGGGATTTATTTTTGGTGTTTATAATGGAAAAGAACATGTGCTTGTCCAAGTAATAGAAGATATGGTAGGGCATAAACTTGGTGAATTTTCAGCGACAACTAAGTTTATAAGACATGGAGGTAAAATGCAAAAAGGACTTGATCAAAAAAAGAAAAGTTAGTAAATTATTATGAAAGCTACTGCAAAATTAAGTTATATAAGGATTGCTCCGAGAAAGATGCGTCTTTTAGCAGATTTAGTCAGAAATAAAAAAGTTGACAGAGCCATGGTTCTTTTGGATTTTAATTTGAAAAAAGGAGGTGTTCCTTTGAAAAAACTCTTAGCTCAGGCGATAGCCAACGCTAAAGATAATTCAGAATCAGGAAAACAATTAGATAGTTCTCTTTTTTATGTATCAAAAATTACAGTTGACGAAGGTCCAAAACTTAAAAGATGGAGGGCTAGAGCCAGAGGCAGAGCTGCTAGAATACATAAAAAAACATCTCATATCACAATAGTTGTTGATGAAGTTAAAGGGGATAAAAAAGTAAAGAAAGTTATTACAGAAGTAAAAGAGAAAAAAGAAACTAAAATTATAGATAAGGAAAAAATAAAAACATTTAAGCCAGAAAAGAGAGAAAAGTTTAAACCAGTTAAAGAAACTAAAGGATCAAAAAGAGTTTTTCGTAGAAAAGCATTTTAATTAAGTTATTATGTCACATAAAGTTCACCCAAAATCATTTAGAATAAGGAGAATGGCAGACTGGCTATCCAGGGGTTTTTACGGTAGAAAACCATTTAAATATTTAAAAGAAGATTTTATAATTAGAAGATTTTTAAATGAAAAATTAAAAGAAGCAAGTATAGAAAATGTGGAAATTGAAAGATCACGTTCTTCTGTTAAAATTATTATTAAAACATCAAGACCAGCTTTAGTTATTGGAAGAGGAGGAGAAGCTATAGAAAAATTAAAGAAAGTATTAATTCAAGAATTAGAAAGAAAAAAAGATGATAAAACAGAAATAAAGATTGAGGTGCAGGAAGTTAAAAATCCTTGGTTATCTGCTGATATTTGTGCTGAATGGATAGCACAACAAATTAAGAGAAGAATCAGATTTAGAAGAGCTTTAAAAATGGCTTTAGGAAAGATTATGTTGCAAAAAGAGGCTAAAGGAGCTAGAGTACAAGTCTCAGGTAGGTTAAATGGAGTAGAAATGTCAAGAACAGAATGGTTAAAAGAAGGAAGAATGCCTAGACATACGATAAGAGCAGATATAGACTATGGAACAAGTTCAGCTTTTTGTACTTATGGAGCCATAGGTGTTAAGGTCTGGATTTATAAAGGAGATAAATTTGAATAAAATTTGAATACTATGTTTGAACCAAAAAAAATGAAACACAGAAAATGGCATAAGGGAAGATCAAAAGGGATAGAAAGAAGAGGGACAGAGCTTTCTTTTGGTAGTTTTGGTTTAAAAGCAGTATCAGCCAAATGGATTACTTCTGCTCAACTTGAAGCATCCCGAAGAGCTATTATTAGATATTTAAAGAAAAAAGGGAAACTGTGGATTAGAATTTTTCCATCAAAACCAATTACGTCAAAAGGAGATGAGGTTCCTATGGGTGGAGGAAAAGGTTCGGTTTCTCATTATGTTTTTCCGATTAAACCAGGTAAAATTATTTTTGAATTAGATGGCGTAGAAGAAGAATTGGCTAAAGAGATTTTTAGAAAAGCTTCGGATAAACTTCCAGTAAAAACAAAGTTTTTGAAGAAATAAAAATATGAAACAAAAAGAAAAAATTAGAGATTTTTTACGCTTATCAGAAAAAGAACTTTATAAGATTTTATCAGATAAAAAAGAAAAACTTCGTCAATTTAAGTTTGATATTTCTGCTGGAAAGTTAAAGAACGTAAGAGAAGTTAGAGAAACAAGAAGAGATATTGCTAGAATTTTAACTATATTAACTGCTAGAAGTAAAAAAATAAATAAGCCCGAAAGGGCAAAAGAAGATGCCTAAAAAAAGATTAAAAGGAACAATTGTTTCCAATAAAATGAAAGATACGGTTGTGGTTAAAGTTGATAGAATTAAAGAGCATTCTAAATATAAAAGAAGATATAAAATTTCAAAAAAGTATAAAGCTCATGCTGAAAAATCTGAATTTGGAATAGGAGATAAAGTCGTAATTCAAGAATGTAAACCAAAAAGCAAAGATAAACATTGGAGAGTTATTGAAACCATTAAAACAAAAAACAATGATTCAACCACAGACAATATTAAAAGTAGCTGATAACACAGGTGCTAAAATAGTGCAGTGTTTTAAGGTTCTTGGGGGCTCAAAAAGACGCTATGCCAGATTAGGTGATATTATAGTTGCTGCAGTTAAAAAAGCAGAACCAAGACGCCAAGTTAAAACACATGAAGTAGTTAAAGCTGTGATAGTAAGACAAAGAAGTCCTTTTCGTAGAAAAGATGGTTCTTATATTAGATTTAGCGAGAATGCATGTGTTATTATAAACGATTCTAAATTACCAAAAGGTAACAGAATATTAGGGCCAATTCCAAGAGAATTGAAAGAAAGGGGTTATGAGAAAATAACTACTTTGGCAAAAGAAGTAGTATAAAATAAAATGAAAATTCAAAAAAACGATCAGGTTTTAATAATTAGAGGGAAAGATAAAGGAAAAAAATCAAAAGTATTGAGAGGACTACCTAAAAAGGAACAGATTTTGGTTGAAAATATCAATATAAAAAAAGTGCGTAAGAAACCTAAAAAATCTGGAGAAAAAGGACAAACAGTTGAAATTGCTTTTCCAATATATGCGTCTAATGTAAAATTAATTTGTCCAAAATGTGGAAAACCTGTTAAGGTTGGTTATAGTAAAACAAAAAGCAAGACAAAGGTTAGAATTTGTAAAAAATGTGGAGCAGAATTATGATTAAATTATTAGAAAAATATAAAAAGCAAATAGTTCCAGAAATGATGAAAAAGTTTGGCTATAAAAATATTATGGCTGTGCCTAAAATTGAAAAAATAGTAGTAAATTCTGGATTTGGCAAGAAAATTATTGGAAAGAACGGGAAAGATAGAGAAAAGATAGAAAAACATATTTTACAAGAATTGTCTGTTATTACAGGGCAAATGCCATGTTTGCGAAAAGCCAAAAAATCAATAGCTACTTTTAAATTAAGAAAAGGAATGTATGTTGGAGCAGTAGCAACTTTAAGAGGAAAGAAAATGTATGATTTTATAGAAAGATTAATTTCTCTTACTTTTCCTAGGACGCGTGATTTTAGAGGGATTGACTCTAAGTTTGTTGACCAGAGGGGAAATCTTTCTTTAGGATTCAAAGAACATACTGCTTTTCCAGAGATATCCGCGGAAAGAGAAAAAAGTATTTTTGGTTTGGAGGTAACTATAGTAACAAATAGCAAAAACAAAGAAGAGGGATTAGAATTATTAAAATTAATTGGTTTCCCAATGAAAACAAAATAAAATGGCTAAAAAATCACAAATTATTAAATCAGCTAAAGATCCTAAGTTTAAGACGAGAATAGTAAGACGTTGTTTTAGGTGTGGTAGAGTGAGAGGATACATGAGAAGGTTTGGGTTATGTAGAATTTGCTTTCGGGAATTAGCAAATAAAGGAGAAATTCCTGGTATAAAAAAATCATCTTGGTAAAATTATGACAGATCCAATAGCAGACATGCTCACTAGAATACGTAATGCTCAAGCTGTTTCTCACGAAGCAGTTGAAATTCCTTTTTCTAAGTTGAGAGAGGAAATTGCTAAAATTCTAGAAGAGCAAAAAATTATAAAAAAATTAGAAGTAAGTAAAAAGAAAAATAATAAAATATTAAAATTGTTTTTGAATTATGACAATAAATTAGGAACAATTAATGGATTGAAAAGGATTTCAAAACCTGGACAAAGAATTTATAGTAATTTGAAAGATTTGGGTAAAATAAAAAGAAAATCAGGCATCCTAATTATTTCTAGTTCAAAAGGTTTAATAACAGACAAACAAGCAAGAGCAAAAAAGTTAGGAGGAGAAGTTTTATGTGAAATTTGGTAACTAATCATTTAATGTTATGAGTCGTATTGGCAAAAAAAATATAATAATACCAGAAAATGTGGATGTGAAAATAGACCACAGAGATATCACGATAAAAGGGCCTAAAGGCGAAATTTTTCATGAAATTCCTTGGATTATTGATATTGAAATGAAAGATAAAGTGATATCATTAAAACCTAAAAAAAGAACAAAGCAAAGTTCAGCTCTTTGGGGGCTTACCAGATCACTTCTTTTTAACTGTGTCGAAGGAGTTACTAATGGATTTGAAAAACAACTTGAATTAGTAGGTATTGGCTACCGTGCTAATGTTGAAAATGATAAACTTGTTTTAGAAGTTGGTTTTTCTGATAAAAAAGAAATAGAAATTCCGGAAGGTATAGAAATTTCAGTTAAAAAAAACATAATTACAATATCTGGAATTAATAAACAACAAGTAGGAGCAATTGCAGCTAAAATAAGAAGTGTTCGTCGTCCAGAACCGTATAAGGGGAAAGGAATTAGATATGTAGGAGAAAAAGTCAGAAGAAAAGAAGGGAAGAAGGCACTGGCAAGCACTTAATCAAATAGTTTATGTTAATAAAACAAGAAAAAAGAAAAAGAAGACATAAAGGTATTAAAAACAGAACCAAAGGAACTTCCAAAGTGCCCAGACTTTGTGTTTTTAGATCAAATCAGCACATATATGCTCAGTTGATTGACGATGAAAAAGGAAAAGATATCTTAAGTTTAAATGATTTAAAAATTAATAAAAATAAAAAAGAAAAGAGTCCTCTAACCGGTAAAAAAGCTTTAGCTTGGCAGATAGGTAAAAAAATTGCTGAAGAATCTATTAAAAAAGGAATTAAAGATGTCGTTTTTGATAGAAGTGGGTATAAATATCATGGAAGGGTAAAAGCAATAGCTGATGGAGCCAGAGAAGGGGGACTTAAATTTTAATATATAAAAAATGATAGGTAAATTTAATAAAAATAAAAGAGAGATAAAATCAGAGTTTGATTCAAAGATATTATCTTTAGATAGAGTTACGAGAGTAACGTCTGGAGGTAAGAAATTGAGATTTAGAGTTTGTATGATTTTGGGAAATAAAAAGGGAAAGATTGGTTTAGGAATTGCCAAAGGAAAAGATGTTTCGCAAGCAATGGAGAAAGCTGAAAAAAAGGCCAAGAAAAATATGTTTGAAATTCCTTTTATGGAAGATTCTATCCATCATGAAATACAAGCAAAGTTTGAGGCATCTGTTGTCTTACTTCGTCCTCAAAAAAAGGGAAAAGGTATTATTGCTGGAGGTCCAGTAAGAGTAATTTGTAATTTAGCTGGAATAAAAAATATTTCTTCTAAAATTTTATCAAGATCAAAAAATAAGATTAATAATGCTAAAGCTACCATGAAGGCATTAAAGACATTACAAGTTAAGAATAAATAATCTAATATGGAAATTCATAAATTAAAACCAAAACAGAAACCGAAAGAGAAGAAAAGAATAGGCAGAGGAGGCAAGAGAGGAACTTACTCTGGTCGTGGCTTGAAAGGACAAAAAGCAAGGTCCGGGCATAATATAGAACCAATTATTAGGAAATTAGTTAAAAAGTATCCTAAATTAAGAGGATATAATAATTCCCAGACAAATAAAAAAGTTGTTACCGAAATAAACATTGCAATTTTAGATAAAAAGTTTAAAGATGGAGATAAGGTTACTCCCGAGATTTTAGTTGAAAAGAAAATAATTAGGTCTGTTAGAAAAAAAATACCCACAGTCAAGATTTTAGGACAAGGGGAGACTAAGAAAAAATTAATTATTAGCTGTTGTAAAATTTCTAAAACAGCAAAGGAAAAATTAGAAAAAACTAAATCAATAATAAAAATATGAATTGGTTTGGAAAACTTATTTTAGTTTTTAAAGATCGTCAACTTAGAAAAAAAATACTTTTTGTTTTATTTATCTTCTTTGTTTTTCGTTTAGCTGCTAATATTCCTATTCCGGGGATAGACACAGAGAATTTACAAAGATTTTTTGGTGAAAACCAAGTTTTTGGATTATTAAATCTTTTTACAGGAGGAGCCTTAAGCAAGCTTTCTATTGTAATGCTTGGGTTGGGTCCATATATTACAGCTACAATTATTTTACAATTATTAACAATGATATTTCCAGCATTTGAAAAGCTATATAAAGAAGAAGGGGAGCAAGGTAAGCAAAAATTTAATCAATATGCCAGAATGGCTACTGTTCCTCTAGCTATATTGCAAGGTTATAGTATGTTGATTTTATTCCAGCATCAAGGAATAATTAGTTCTATTTCTCCTTTATTATTATTAACATCAATCTCAACTATTACCGCTGGAGCAGTATTTTTAATGTGGCTAGGAGAATTAATTTCCGAGAAGGGAATCGGTAATGGAGTATCTCTTTTGATTTTTGCTGGTATAGTGGCTAGAACGCCAATGGAAGTTCAAAATATTGCTGCTAATTGGGATCCTTCTAATTTGCCATTATATATATTATTTCTTGCTGTTGCTTTAGTTATTGTTGCCGGAGTTGTTATGGTTAATGAGGGCAGAAGAAATATACCGGTTTCTTATGCTAAAAGAGTGAGGGGAATGAAAATGTATGGTGGTTTTTCTACTTATTTACCTATAAATGTTAATCCAGCTGGAGTAATACCTATTATATTTGCTTTAAGTATCTTACTATTCCCAGGAATGATTGCTAATTTTCTTTCTGGTTCGGGGAATCAACTTTTAGCTGGAATTGCTCAAGGTATTAATAATTTTTTACAGAATGCTTGGATTTATGGAGCATCCTATTTTGTTTTAGTATTTCTTTTTACATATTTTTATACTGCTGTTACTTTTGATCCAAAAACAGTTTCTGATAATCTTCAGAAAATGGGAGGATTTATACCTGGCATAAGACCTGGGGTTTCTACAGCTAAGTTTTTACAGCATATTTTATATAAAATTCTTTTTATTGGAGCAACATTTTTAGGAACAATAGCTGTTATGCCTTCTATTATTCAGGGGACAACAGGCATTGGAGCTTTTGGATTTTTAATTGGTGGAACGGCATTGTTAATTATGGTAAGTGTTGTTTTAGATATGTGGCGTCAGATTAAAGCTCAAATAGAAATGAAGGAGTACGAAAAATTTTAATATTATTATGAAAAAGAAAATGGTTATAATTTTATTAGGAGCACCTGGTGCTGGCAAGGGGACACAAGCAGGATTATTAGCTGATAAGTTGGGATTATATTATTTTGAAACAAGTAAAATTTTAGAAGAATCTTTTAATAGTCCTCAAAAACAAAAATATATTAAAGTTAAGGGAGAAAAATATTTTTATATTCATGAAAAAGATTTATGGACAAAAGGAATTTTATGTAGTCCGCCATTTGTAAGTTATTTGGTCAATGAAAAAATAAAACAACTTTATAAAGCAGGAGAAAATTTAATAATTGCTGGTTCACCCAGAACATTGTATGAAGGGAAAGAAATAATGCCAGTTTTGGAAAAATTATATGGGAAGAAAAATATTAAAATTATTCTAATTCAGGTTTCAGCTCAAGAATCAATCTTTAGAAACTCTCATCGGCGTATTTGTGAATTAATGCGCCATCCTATCTTATATTCTAAAACAACGGAGAAGCTTAAATTTTGCCCGTTAGACGGTTCAAAATTAATTAAAAGAAAAGGACTAGATGATCCAGAAACCATAAAGATTAGATTGGTTGAATATGAAAAAAGAACATTGCCCTTGGTTGAATATTTTGAAAAAAGAAAGTTAGATGTTAAAAAAATTAATGGTAAAGGTTCAGTTTCTAATATCTTTACAATAATTCTAAAAGCATTAGGTTATAAAAAATAAATGATTATAATCAAATCTGAACAAGAAATTGAAATAATGAGACAAGCAGGTAGAAAATTAGCAGACGTCATAAGAGAATTGAAAGATAGAGTAGAGATAGGAATTACTACTAAAGAACTAGATAGGGCTGCTGAGGCCCTTATTTTTAAATTTGGAGCAGAACCAGCTTTTAAGGGATATGATGGCTTTCCAGCTACCTTATGTACTTCAGTCAATAAAACAATTGTTCACGGAGTTCCTTCAGATTATCAATTAAAAAACGGCGATATTCTATCCCTAGACATAGGTCTTAAATATAAAGGTTTTTTTAGTGATATGGCAATTACATTGCCAGTTGGCAAAGTTAAACCAGAAATTCATAAATTAATTGAGGTTACCAGAAAGTCTTTAGAATTATCAATTAAAGCAGTTAAAGTAGGGATTACTTTTGGAGATATTGGCGATTTAATTGAGAAATATGTTAAATCTCAGAAACTTGATGTTATTAGAGAACTTTGTGGCCACGGGATTGGTAAAGATCTCCATGAAGATCCTCAAATTTTAAATTATAAAGAAAACAGAGAAACTCCGGAAATTAAATTAGGAATGGTTTTTTGTTTTGAGCCAATGGTTACAGCAGGGGACTGGAGAATCAAATTGTGTTCTGATGGATCTGGTTGGCAAACACAAGATGGTTCTTTATCTGCTCATTTTGAACATACAATCGCTGTAACTAAAAATGGTCCGGAAGTTTTGACAAAATTGGAATAATCTATAAACTATCATAAACTAGACCCTTCTGGAATTAATCCAGAGGGGTCTTATTTTTTTTAAAAATCTGTTATAATAAGACAACATGAATAAAAAAACTAAGACTTATTCAGAGTTTCGTTATGACCTTGTTTCTAAAGACTGGGTTCTTATAGCTTCTGAAAGAGGCAAGAGACCGGGGTCATTTAAAATGAAGAAAAGGAAAATAATAAAAACTCCTAAATCAAAATGTCCTTTTTGTCAGATAGAAACTCAGAAGAAACCAACTTTAATTTTTTCTCAGGGGAAAAGTGTATCTCTTTCAAAAGGCATTCCTAAAGATTGGACTACTATTGTTATTCCTAACAAATACCCAGCTGTAAGCCCTTTAAGAAAATTAAAAGAATATTCAGAAGGTAAGTTTTACAAAAAAATATCAGCAACAGGTTTTCATGAATTAGTAATAACTCATAGTCACGAAAAACAAATACCTCAATTTAACATAAACCAAATAAAGGAATTAATAGATGTTTATCAAAGTAGGTATTTATCTCTTAAAAAAGAAAAATTTGTTAATTATATTTCTATTTTTCATAATTATGGTGTTGAAGCTGGTGCATCTGTAGTCCATCCTCATTCTCAGATAATAACAACTCCTCTTATTGACAGCGACCTTAATGGTGCTCTTGAAACTTCTAAAAAATATTTTAATAAAAATAAAAAATGTCTTTATTGCGAAATGATAAAATTAGAAAAGAAGAAAAAAGAAAGAATTGTTTTTGAAAATAAAGATTTTTTAGTATTATGTCCTTTTGCCTCAAAATCAGCATTTCAAATGATTATAACTCCTAAAAAACATCTTTCTTATTTTGAGAACATAACAGAAGAAGAAAAAATATCTTTAGCCGAAGCATTTAAAGTTGCTTTTTCTAAATTTTATAAAGCACTTTCTAATCCAGCTTATAATTTTTATTTACACACTGCTCCTTGTGATGGAAAAAAACATAATTATTATCACTGGCATTGGACAATATTACCTAAAACAGCAACTATGGCTGGTTTTGAGATTGGAACATGCATGGAAATCTCTTCAATAAAACCGGAAACATCGGCTCAAATTTTAAGAAAGGCATAAAAAATATGAAAAAATTTATTATAGGTAACTGGAAATGTAATCCAACTACTGAAAAAAAAGCAAAACAACTTTTTTATTCTATTAAAAAAGGATTAAAAAATAGAAAAGGCACAGAGATTATTATTTGTCCTCCTTTTTGTTATTTAGGAATACTTAATAATAATTTATCTTTCATTAAACTAGGAGCCCAAAATTGTTTTTTTGAAGATAAGGGAGCCTATACAGGTGAAATTTCTTGTGAAATGTTAAAAAGTTTAAAATGTAAGTATGTTATTATAGGACATTCCGAAAGAAGAAAAATATTTGGAGAAACAGATGAAATGATAAATAAGAAAATAAAAAAAGCATTAAAGTCTGGGCTTGAGTCTATATTTTGTATTGGCGAGACCATGGAAGAGAAAGATCAGGGTAAAACATTTAAAATTTTAGAAACAGAGATGAGGAAAGGGTTAGAAAAAGTATCAAAAAAAGAAATTGAAAAAATAATTATTGCTTACGAACCAATTTGGGCAATAGGTAGTAATAATTCTTGTGCAGAAGACCAAGCGATGACAGTTGCTTTATTTATTAGAAAACTCATATCTCGCCTCTATAATAAACAAATTGCTAAAAAAATTAGAATTCTTTATGGAGGAAGTGTTAATAGTCAAAATGCTTTTAATTATTTAAAAAATTCGGAGATACAGGGTCTCTTAATAGGGGGGGCTTCTTTAAAAGCAAAAGAATTTATTGAAATATCAAATAAACACTAATGTGATTTTTAATTATGAAATCAAACGATATTAGAAAAAAGTTTTCCAATTTTTTTGAAAACAAAAATCATAAAATTATTAAATCAAGTTCTTTAATCCCTTCTGATTCTACGGTGCTTTTTAATTCTGCTGGAATGCAACAATTTAATACAGTTTTATCTGGAGAAGAGGACGTTATTAAAAAGTTTGGTTCAAGAATTTTAACTTCTTGCCAAAAATGTTTCAGAAGCAATGATATTCAAGAAGTAGGAGATGATACTCATAATACTTTTTTTGAAATGCTAGGAAATTGGTCAGTTGGTAAAGATGACCAGCAAGGTTATTTTAAAGAAAAAGCCATAGAATATGCCTTGGAGTTTTTTTGTGATGTTTTAAAGTTAGATAAAAATAAAATTTGGGTAACAATTTTTAAAGGAGAAGAAAATATTCCGAAAGACCAAGAATCAATTAAAATTTGGCAAAAAAATGGAATTCCTAAAGAAAGAATTGTAGAATTTGGCATGCAAGATAATTTTTGGGGACCAGTTGCAAGTGTTGGCCCCTGTGGGCCTTGTTCAGAAATTCACTATGACCGAGGGAAAGAATTTGGTTGTGGAAAGAAAGATTGTGGGCCTAATTGTCCAAATTGCCAACGTTTTGTTGAATTATGGAATTTGGTTTTTATGGAATATAACAAAAATGAAAATGCTGAATACATTAAATTATCACAAAAAAATGTAGATACGGGCATTGGGTTTGAAAGATTAATTTCAATTTTACAGAACAAAAGTTCTGCCTATGAAACAGATTTGTTTTTGCCTTTGATTAAAACGATTGAAGCGTTAAGTGATAAAAGATATAAAGATGCTAAAAAAAGTTTTAGAGTTATTAGTGATCATATCAGAGGAGCAGTATTTTTAATAGCAGAAGGTATTATGCCTAGTAATGTTAGCAGGGGATATATTTTAAGAAGAGTCTTAAGAAGTTCTATCAGGCATGCGGAAATATTAAATTTAAAAAAGTATTGGTATATTGATTTAATTGAAAAAGTGATTGAAATATATAAAGAAATTTATCCAGAAATTGGGAATAAGAAAACAGACATTATTACTATTATTCAGAACGAAGAAGAAAAATTTAAAAAGACTTTGGAAAAAGGATTAATTGAATTTGATAAATTGCTCAAATTAAAAAAAGATTCATCTAAAAAAGAAAAAATTATTACTGGAAAAGCAATATTTAATCTTTATCAAACTTATGGTTTTCCCATAGAATTAACAGAAGAATTAGCGAAAGAAAAAGGGTTTAAAGTGGATAAAGAAAGTTTTAATCAAGAATTTAAACAACATCAAGAAATTTCTAGAGCTGGTGCGGAAAAGAAATTTGGAGGGCATGGAATTAAGAAAAATGAAGACAAAGATTTAAATCTTAAGATAATTAAATTGCATACAGCCACTCATCTTTTACAAGCGGCACTAAGGAATGTTTTAGGGGATGAAGTTAAACAAATGGGTTCAAACATAAATTCAGAGAGGTTGCGTTTTGATTTTTCTTTTAACAGAAAATTGACAGATCAAGAGGTTGAAAAAGTTGAGCACCTAGTTAATCAAAAAATAAAAGAAGGATTAAGCGTGATAGAAAAAGAAATATCTATTCGAGAAGCACTTAAATCAGGCGCTTTATCTTTTTTTAAAGAAAAATATCCTGAAATTGTTAAAGTGTATACAATTATTAATCAAAAAACAGGAAAAGTTTTTTCTAAGGAAATTTGTGCAGGACCACATGTTAAAAATATTTCAGAGTTAAATTTTTTTAAAATTATAAAACAAGAATCCTCTGGAGCAGATATAAGAAGAATTAAAGCTGTTATAAAATGAGAAATTTTTTTAAAAAAATTTTTATCCGCGAAATAAAAGAAAATAAGAAAGAAGATTATTTAGTAATAGATATTGGTTCTAGAGGGGTTAGGGGGCTGATATTAGAGAAGGGAGATAAAGAGAATATAATTAAGAAATTTTCATCTGAAATCTTCAGAAAGTTTAGTACATTTCAAACAAGTAATTTTGAAAATGATATTTTTAAAAAAGCTTTTTCCAAAGTTTTGATAGGTCTTGGTTTAGAAAATGATTCATTGCCAGAAACGACTTTGATTGGCTTCAATCCTGAAATATTGAAATCTGAAATTACAAACTTTTCTGTTAAAAAAGATAATTATCAGAGAATGACGGGAGAAAATGAAAATATAATGGAATCAATTCTAGATAAGGTTCAAAAAAAGACAATTAAAAATTTTATAAAACAAAACGATCAACTATTAATTAATGATTTTCAGATTATTAGAAAAAATAT
>Ga0208904_1000625_pt1 | contig 27800 bp, 45 predicted proteins | sample AntAceMetag02UKB_FD_184774 | JGI IMG/M metagenome (GOLD analysis project Ga0208904, IMG submission 184774) | Saline lake microbial communities from Ace Lake, Antarctica - Antarctic Ace Lake Metagenome 02UKB (SPAdes) (version 2) | ecosystem: Environmental > Aquatic > Non-marine Saline and...
TGAATGATCTTCTTGTGAAGTAACAATAGTTTCATTCCTACACACATCAAAATGATTTCTATTAGAGTGCCATGTTGGATAACCCACAAAAAGTTCTGTTCCATTATCATTTGCAAGTGAAACCTCACATGAAACACTCTCATTAGTTAATATCTCACCATCACTTTTATTAAATACATAGATTTGAACACATGCACCTTGATTTACTTTATAATAACTTTGTATATTTGCTTCAATATCATAACCTGCATCCCCCACAAATTCTGTTGTTATTCGAGGAACTGCACTAACTAATGAAACCATAAATAATAATACAAACATAAACAATATTGATTTTTTATACATATTTATCACACATATTTTCCTGCAACATATCTCATTGGATTAAGTATTCCTCTTTTCTGTGGAACTTGTCCTGTTGAATTAACAGGCATCCCATTATTCATCATAGCATTTGTTGATTGTTGAATACTAATCATTTCTCTTAAGGATCTTCTTTCTCCACCTTTCAATGCCCTTTTATAACTTGAATGAACTAAATCAACAACTTCTCTAACTAACATTGGATATTCTTTTCTTTTATCTTCACAAGTCATTCCAATTTCTTCATACTTCATAAATATTAAATTGTTTAACTCTCTTCCAAAATCAAATACTTTATAATTAATTTCTTCCTGTTCATAATCTGAAAGAATTGTATTTCTATTAATATAATTAGCAAGAACTTTCATGATCAACTTCACTCCAAAGTCATTCAAACAATTATCTTCAGGACATGGATTTTTCTTCCAAATCATATGCCCTTGTTCAAAAGTAACAATATCTCCTCTCAAAATATGTTCTGCCCTTTCTAAAATATCATTTAATTCTAACTGCCATCTAACTAAATCATTTTCACCAACCTTTGTTCCAAAACTACTTTGCTGTCCTAATGATCTTGGATCTCTTTGATTTCTTCCTTGTTGATAAGTTTGTTGTAAATCTTCTCTTTCTATTTCTCCAATTGCTTTGGATATTTCTTCTTCAGAGTATCCCTGCTTTTTTAAATCTCCAACATCTGCTTGTGTTAATTGAACTCCCATTATTTCATTAACTCCTTTATCTCTTTTTGTATCTCCCCTTGTTTATCTATTGCATTTACTCTTATCATATTTTCATACCTCTTATTATATTGTTTATTGCCTTATTGATATTATTAATATTTGGATTGTTAATTACTCCCTTTCTTTTTGCTAATGTTTTCTTAACTTTGGTTTTTCTTGCATTAGTTTTTTTCTTAATAGTTTTCTTAATAGTATTCTTTCTTTCAAGATTTTTAATTATTTTATTTATATTTGGTTCTTTAATTATTACTCCCCTTCTAAGTTCTCCACCTGTCATCTGTTTTTTTAATCTTCTTTGTGCTTGTTTTCCTGTAAGAATATCAGGAGTTAATCCCAATGCTCTTGAAGTAAAATCAGGAACATATAATCTTTTTGAATACCAATCATCTCCTTTTGCTTTCTTCTTTTTCTTTTTTCCAAATAATATTAATGGAGGAAGTAAAACAGGTGAAGTGGGAGTTGAAGGATAACTTGGAGTTGAAGGATAACTTGGAGTTGAAGGATAACTTGGAGTAGAAGGTTTAGAGGGATAACTTGGAGTTGATGTAAGTGAAGCATAACTTGGAGTTGAAGGATAACTTGGTTTAGATGGGGTTGATGGTTTAGATGGGGTTGATGGTTTAGATGGATAACTTGGAAGTGAAGGCATTGAAGATTTAGTAAGTGATGCATAACTTGGAAGTGAATATAATGGAATATTCACAGAACTTGAACCCAATGTTGAAGAATAAGATCCTGTTGCAACTTTTCCACCTGATGAAAGAATGTTTGAAACAGAAGTTGGATCAACAAATGTTTGTTCAATTATTGGTATTCTTCTTCCTCCAAATTTAAAAAAATAATCCTCTCTTAATATTTGCCTTGTTCCAAAACCAACCCCTTCAACTTCTGTTTTGTATAAAGGAATATTTAAAACTCCTGCTTGTTGTTGTGTTGCAAGTTGATATGCCTTTGCATCTTGTCCTGATCCAAAATAATTCAATAATCTTATTTCCTTACTTGCAAGATTTATTTTTAGATCCTTCCAATAACCTGCATAAAGTGTAGGTTTATCCCCCATTCCACTTCCACCCAATCCAATATTAACTTGATATTTATTTCCAACTCTAAAGAAAGCAGAACTAACTCCCTTTCCTGAATAATATTGCATTGTAACAGGATCTATTTGTGCATCACTTAACCATTCCTTTGAAGTTGCAGAATAACCAAAACCACCTTTTCCTTTTGCTAATGTATCATAAAATGCTTTATTAAAACTTTTTTTAGGAAGATAATATTCTCTAACTCCTCCCTCTTGAAACCATGCTTTATGGGTTGATTTTATATCAGTTGGAAAGTTTCCTACTTTTTCTGTAACTTGTGCTATTTTATGAGTTTTAGGATTATATTTCCAATGAGTAACTGTTTCCTTTCCTAAATATTTTGCTTCAACTTTTGGATCAATCAATCTATCTTCCCTATGATAAAATTGTCCTGCTTTATAACCTTTATATTTCCATGTTTTAGGATTATACCAATGAGAAGTTTTTGCCCTTTCATAATAAACAACTTCTTTCCTTCCACCTAATCCTTTTTTTAAAAATCCTTTTCTATCTAATGGGGGGGTTTTAATTTCTGTCATCCCTCTTGTTCTCCATGCATCTTCTATCTTTCTTGCAACAGGAGGAAGTATTATTCCTGTTGCTAATGTTCCACCAACACCAATTCCTTTTCCAATTGCTAAATAAATATCATCTGTTGATTTGAAAGTTTGTTTTCCTGCTAAATATCCAATACCTCCTGAAATACCCAAACCTGTTGTATATGCTATTGGTTTTGCATATTTGAAATGTAATGGAAGTCCTGCACCCTTTGAAGCAGATGGGAAAAAACTTTTTGTTCCACTATAAACTAATAAACTGCCCAATGCAACTTGCCCAACTCCAACATATTGTTCTGTTCTTGTTGCATCTTCTTTAATAATATTCTTTCCACCTTCTAATGTTGTAACTCCACCAAAAACAATTCTTCCAGCAGGTGTAAAATAAGGAAGTGTTTGTGTAACACCAATAGTTCCTGCAACTGCAATTTTCTTTTTTCCACTTGGTTCTTTCTTTCCATAAGATTTTAAGAAAGAAGTTGGTTCTCCTCTTGCTTCTAATTGTTTCCAAACAGGATCTTCAATAACTGATTTTTCAATAGTTCTAAAATCTACTTCTCCCATCTTTCCACTTTCATATTTTACTTTTGCAGTTTCATATTGAGAACTTATTTTTCCTGCTTTTTTACTTTCTTTAATAATATCAAAAGAAGATTTGTAAATATCCCATTGTGTTTTAGGATTTAATATTGCAAACTCTTGTTTTAAAGGACTTCCTTCTTTTGTAGATTTCCATATTCTTTGAACATCTTTACTTCCTAATGGCATTTCAAAAACACTTCCAACATATTGTCTTGGAATACTTGTAACTGCACCACTAATTAATTCATCCTTATATCTTGCTTTTTCTATTGAAGAATATTCTTTGGGAGTTGGAGGTTGTATTTCTAAAGATCCTTGCATACCTGTTTGACTTGTTCTTCCAAATGCACCCATTTCTCCAATACCTGAAACATAATAAAAATCTTTACTTCTTTCAACTCCACCAATTTTTATTTTATTATCTGTAACTGCTTGTGAAGAAGCAAATTTAATAGGTTTTTCTTTAACTTGTGGAATATCTGTCTTTAGATACCATTTTTCAAGTTCAAGTTTGGTTGGATCTCTCCCTGTAAATCCAATTCTTCTTCCAACAATATCCTTACTAACCTTTGGATCTGCTTCTGCCCTTTTAATAATATCTCCATAAGTATTAGGATCAGTTGTGATAATTGGTTTTTTAATATTAATATTTACTTGTCTATTAAGTTGTGCCATTGCAACATCATGTTCTGCACTTCTTAATCCTAACTCTCTTAAATAAGCAACCTTTTTCCTTATACTATAAGTGCCTTCAAATCTACTATTATTTTTAATTAATCTTCTTGCTTCTGCCCAATCTGAAATCTCTTTATTATATGCTGTTCTTTTTGCAACTGCTTTATTATATACTTCAAGTTCTTGTTGATATTTTTCTTCTGCAATCCTCTTTTTTTCTGCTTCAACTCTTAATCTTTCATCTTCTATTTGTTTTGATTTTATAAATCTCTGTTGCCCAACAACCCTCTCTGTTCTTGTAACTCTTTGAACACCTGCATCCTGTTCTAATTGTTGAGATAACTTCACCATTTTTTATGTATAACAAATGTATAACAGATATATAAACTTTTCTAAAATGGATACAATGGATACAAAAAACCTCATAGTAACATTAGTTACCATAAGAACTTTTAAATTACCATAAAAAGAGGGATGCTGTAAAATGGTATTTGATATAACATCCCTCTGCAAAAAGAGAACATTTTTGTTTTCTTGCAAAAACAAATATATTCAATAAAATAAAACTATTAGCATATAAAAAGATTTATATATTCACACTCTCTCTATTAGTATGAATAATAGAAAACCTTTCAGTAAAAGAGAAAAATTATTAATTATTGCAACAATGACATATATTCTTCTTGCATTTGGATTATGTATGATCATAGGATTTCAAGAAAATCAACACAATAAAGAGAAGATGGCAGTAATGGAATTATTTAAAATGCAAACAGATTTTATTGATACTTGTGTTGATATGAATAATATGACAATAGAAGAATTACAATCAGAAGTTATTGATAGAAAGTTTAAAGAAATAAAAGATGGTATTCAAAAAGAAGGATAATAATGATGGTGCTTTGATTTCAGGTGAAACAGAAGCATGGAATGTTGCAGAAGGTTTTGTTAAACTAAAAATTTTAAGATTACTTATTCAATTAGATAGATATGAAATCATTGCACAGTTTGGAACTGAAGAAATGGATCAAGATTTAGGTTTGAATGAAATTGATATTGCAAAGAAGAGGATTGAAGGATTACAAAGGTTTGTTGCTACTCTAAAACAATTAATTGGAAATGTTCAATTTGCTTTAAAGAAAGATGGAATCAAAAGTATTAAGAATTATAAGGAAAGAATAAAAGAAGTTGAGAATGTTATGGATGGTATTTTTGAATATCAAGAAAATCAAGTTACTCATGATCAAACAATAAATATTAATGATAATCTCTTCAGGAAATGTTTTACAATTCTAAAACAAATTAAGGATGAAATTAATACACCAATGAATAAAGCAGGATTAATTTTTAAGGAGAGTGATGGCTTAGATTTAGACAAAATGATGGATGATTATATTCATGGGGGATAAATGGCAAAATTAATGCAATGGAGATTGAAGAATTTAGTTAAAGCAATTTGTGATAGGTTGCAAAATAGATTTGATTGTTTTATTGTTATTGAAGGATCAAGGGGTTTAGGGAAATGTCAAAAGAAAGGAAGCAAAGTTTTGCTGTCAAATGGTGAATGGAAAAACATTGAAGATATTAAAATTGGTGATGAAATTGTTTCACCTCAAAAGGATGGAAATTTTACTCATGAAAAAGTTGAAGAGATCCACAATAGGTTTGATAAAAATGTTTATGATATAAGGGAAGTAACAAGGCAAAAAAAAGTATTATATACCTGTGCAGGAAATCATGATGTTGTATGTTTTAGTATGTTAAATAGGGGGATAAAGAATATTGAAGCAAAAGAATTAACAAAAATTAAAAGGATTTTTTCTTTTACAACTCCTGCTATTAGTTACAAACAAAAAGATGCTGAAATAGATCCTTACTGTCTTGGAGTTCATATTGGTGATGGTTATTCTTCTAAGTATGGGATAGAATGGGGATTTAATAATAAGAAACAACCTTGTATTGATTATTTTGTTAAAAAATATCCTAAAGATATTACAAGTTCTAAAAAAAGAAAGAATAATCAAGTTAGGTATCATATAAAACACAAAGGAGAATTTTCAAAGCAAATACATAAATTAGGAATATATTTAAAGAAATCAGGAAATAAATTTATCCCAAAAGAATGTCTTTTATCTTCTATTAATTATAGATTTGAATTACTTGCAGGATTAATTGATACTGATGGAACTGTTCATAAGAATAATATAATTTATACAACAGTTTCAAAAAGATTATCAGAAAATATTAGGGATTTAGTTTTCTCTTTGGGTGGTAGAGCAAGAATACAAAAGAAAAGAAAATTTTACAATATATTAATTGCTTTTAAGAATAATAAAATAATCCCTTTGAAAGTAAAACATAAAAAAGAAGGATTGAATATAAAAAGAACAAATCCAACTCATGTTGCAATAGAAAGTGTTAAAACAAAACCTCAACAAGTTTATGGTTTTAGTTTAAGTGGAAATAGTAAATGGTATGTAACAGATAATTGGATGATAACTCACAATTCCACATTAGCTTTTAAATTATCAAAGGCAGTAAGTAAAGAAATGAGGAGGAGGGGAGTGAAGAAAGATTATAAGTTCTTACCTCATAGAGATATACTATACACAAGAGCAGAAATTATTAAATTTTTTAATGGAAGAAACAAGACAGGGATAGGAGATGAATTTGTATTAGCAGGGTTTGGAAGAGATTTTTATAGTGAAGAACAGAAGGACTTAATTAAATTAATTAACCTAAATAGAGATCATAACAACCTCATGTTTTCCTGTATCCCTCACTTCAAGGTTATGGATACTCAACTTAAGGGATTAACTTCAATGAGGATCACAGTTATCAGAAGGGGATTTGCTATTATACAAACTCCAAACAAAACTATTTATTCTCCTGATATTTGGGATGAAGCATTAAATTCTAAAATTGAGAGAAAGTGGGTTGAAACAAAAACAAAGAACCCACAGTATGCAAGATTAACAACTTGCAGAGGGTTTGTTAAATTTACTAAATTAACTGACAAGGATGAAGCCCTCTATCAAAAAGTTAAGGATGATAAAAGACAACAGATTGCAAAAGGAAAAGGATGGGAAGAAGAAGAAGTTGTAACTCCATTTGATATTATTTATAATACATTGATTGAAAATAAAATAAAAAATTCTACAATGTTTGAAGGGATGGTGATGGCACATGGGTTTGAGATAGAAAGGATTAGATCAAAGATCTATAAGAGATTGAAGGCAGAGAGTAAGCAAACAGGTTTATCAAATTATTACTTTGGAAAGGAAGATAGTATGAAGAAGAACTTGCAAGACATTACTAAAGGATTATAACTCTGACACCATCATAACCTATTATTTTATGTGTGAGAAGTTCGCATAATCTATTTTAACTGCGACACCATCATAACCTATTATAACTCTGACACCATCATAAAATGGTTAATTGTTACTACTGCAACATAATGATTACTAAAGGATTATAACTCTGACACCATCATAAGAAGTTAATTGTTACTACTGCAACATAATGATTACTAAAGGATTATAACTGCGACACCATCATAAAATGGTTAATTGTTACTACTGCAACATAATAATAATTTCTTAGAAGAAAAATTGAAAAAGTTTATAAGTCAAAGGGGCTTCCTATAATGGACTATTATAGGAAGGGGTTAAAAAGTTGTGGAGGTTCAAAAAATCCTATCAGAAATTCAAAAAAAATATAAACAATTCTTAATAGAGAGAGAGTATTCAGTTATTACTGCTAAGTTATATGACTATTGGTTCAGGAAGTTCCCTATTATAGAGTTTCTAAGTGCAGAGGGATCTAAACCAATGGAAATAATGGAAGGGTTCTTAGATAATAAAGATAATTCTGTCATCAGAGGGTTCTTAAGATCCTTCTTAGATTGCTTTGAGATTGAATTTGAACTCCCTCCTAAGAAGATAATCAAAGGAAGGAAAGCAAAGAAGTTAAAAGATCCTGTTCCTGTTGAGGACATTGCAAAGATTGAACAAAGGATATATGATTGGAACTTTATGAAGGGGATTGCTTTCTCAGTAGTGTATGAAGGAGGACTTAGAAGGGGTGAATTAAATAAGATATTATTCACCTCATTTAATTGGAAGAAGTGGGAGAAGGATTATGAAAGCCAAATAGAACTGAAGATTGAAGGGAAAGGGAAGAAAGAGAGGATTGTTTTGATCAATAACCTCACAGGTGCAAGGTTAATTAAAAAATTGATGGAGAAAGGATATACAGAAAAGCAGGTTTTAGATCAGTTAAAACAAAGCAATGTCAAGATGTTTCACTTTGGGGATAAGGTTTTCTATAATTATTTAAAGAAAAGAAGTTTTGAAGCCATTGGGAAAGGGGTTAATCCCCATTTGCTTAGACATTGTGTTTCTGAAGATGTAGAAATTTTAACAAAAGAAGGATGGAAAACTTACAAACAATTAAAACCTCATGAAGAAATTTATACTCTTAATTTGGAAAATAATCTGATTGAACTAAAACCTATAAAAAACATTTATAAATATAAATTGAAAGGGAAATTAAATTCTATAAAAAATAAATATGTTAATTGTTTATTTACAGATGAACACAAATTTGTTGTAAAGAAAAGAGGAGAAATTAACAAAAAAAGTTTTTGGAAAGAATGGGAATTATTATCTTGGGAAAAAATACCTACACAATTTAAAATTAGATTAAGTGGAATAAAAGAAAAAGGAAAAAGTATAGGATTAGAAAAAGCAGGAATTTTAGGTTGGATTTTAAGTGATGGTTCAATTCACCAAAGACATAATAAAGATAATGATTGTTCTATTTCAATATCTCAATCTTTATCTGCAAATAAAGAAAAATGTGATTATATAGAACAACTTTTGAAAATGTCTGATACTCCTTATTCAAAAATAATTGAGAAACCAAAAGTTAATAATTTTAATGGAAAAATTTATCAAATGGTTGTATTCCATATTCTTAAGGGGGGAAATCATAGTAGAAAGAAAAAGGGAAAGAACCATGAGTGGATTTTTGAATTTATAAATAAGAATAGAACTCCTAAATGGAAACTCTTAGAATTGCCTAATGAAGAATTAAAAGAAATTTATAAATGTATGATGTTAGGGGATGGTTCAAGGGGAATAGAATATTGTAATCAAAACAAAAAAAGGATTGATTTTTTTAGAGTTTTAAGTCATTTCATTGGAAAAAGAACATTATTATCTAAGGGAATATTAAATCAAGAAAAAGGAAAAGAAAAATATAGAACTTTTATTTGTAATAGGGAAGATTGTCAAATAGATAAGAAACATATTGGGAAAGAAAATTATAAAGGGATAGTTTGGTGTCCTGAAGTAGATAATGAAACATTTATTGCTAAATCCAATGAAAAAATATTCATAACAGGAAATTCAAGGGCATCACACCTTTTGGATATTGGTGCAGAAGTAAAAGATATTCAAAATTACTTAGGACATTCAAAACTTGCAACTACTGAAATTTATTTGCATAGATCAACAAGAAAAAGTATTCAAAATTTACAATCAATACAGAAGTTAAGATGAAACAATACAAAAATAAATTAGATTTGTTAATGGGAATTTGGTATGAAAAAACTCCAACCATAGAACCAAAAGATAAAGAAGGTATGATCCCAAAATCATTAGACAGATTTATCAATCCTTATGGTGAAAATCCTAAAGAGTTCAGAGATAGATATGATTTGTAAGGGAGGGAGGGGTTGATTTTAGACAACTTCCCATACCCTTAATGTAAAAAAAGAGGTGCTTAGAAAAAGCCCTTTAAAAAAATAAGTAAAAAGAATTAATAAAGATTATTGAAGTTTAGTATGCTTTTATTACAAGATACTTTCCATCAAGATCTGTTGCAATTGTTTTGCCATCAAAATCTGCTATCATATTACACTCATATTTCCTCATTGCTTCTGCTAATGCAGATTGCTTTGGAATCATCTTATCAGCATCTAAATTATACCACATTCCTGATGAAGTAAGTTTATCTCCTTTAAGATATTTAACTTGAGAAATTTCAATGTTATCTTCTCTATCAGGGTGCTTAGAGATTAATACAACCTTCTCACCAATCTTTTTTTCTTCTTTCATAACATCCTCTATCCTATGCCCAACAACAGTTATAGGTTTTGCAGAAAGAGTTTCAGTATCCTTTGTTCCAATTCCAACTTGATCTTTTTCTTTTGCTGTTTCTGTATTTTCAATGTTTGTTGTTATTTCAGTTTCAGTTTCCATATTTTTATTACCTCCTTTTAGTAGTAATTATAAAAGGTTATTTTCCAAAAAATCCTCTAAAACCATCAAACTTAGGTTTTGAAGTATCATTAAATTCTATTTCAGTAATATCTTGATTTTTGGGATTTGTTATTGAACCAAAATTAATATCTTCTTCTTGAATTTCTTTAATCATTTTTCTATGTTTTATTCCATCTTGATCAATCCATTCATCAGCAATCCTATGAACCACACATTGACTTTCCTTATCTAAATTAAATTCTCTTGCCATTTTACAAATAGAGAGAGTGTATAAGTTTATAAATCTTTCTATCCTGTTAAATTAAAACTAACCTGAAAAGGTTTGTAGAACTGTCCATCCTTCATACAATTGCACTCTGCACCTTCATTCTTACCTTCAAAATATCCTAATGGATCTTTCAAACATTGAGTTCTTTCATCCTGCATATATTTCACTATAAAAATCATAAAAAAAATAACAAAAATAATCAGGAGGAATATAATCACATCTCCTTTCTTCATTCTAATTTCAACTCCCTTAATTTTAATTCAGCAAGTGCAGTTAGGTTTTTATTGATTTCTTGAAATTGATATAACATTTCTGCTCTGAAGATCCCATTGTTATTCAATGCTTCAACCTGTTGCTGTGCCTGTGCTTGTTGTGGTGCATCAGGAGGAGTTATTTCAGGAACTTCCTCATTTATTACTGCCTTCTTGGGTTTTTTGGGTTGTGGTGCTTCTACTTCTTCCTCTTCCTCTTCATCATCATCATCTTCCTCAACTTCTTCTTCTTTAGGTGCTATTTCAGGAACTTCCTTAACTTCTTCCTTTGGTTTTGCATCTTTTAACTTCTGCATAACTTGATCTAATTCTTTTGACATTTATTTTACCTCCTTTTTATCCATTTTAATTTTAATTTCATCAAATAGTATAGATATTTCTGCAATTTGATTAGGAGATTTACCACTTTCTAATAATACCACCATAAACTTTTCCTTACTCCAACCTAAATCAATTGATCTCATACACAACTCAACAGTTTTTTCATCATATTCTGTTTTCTTTTTCTTAAACTTTCTAAAGAATTTATTTAAGAATTTTCTTGTTAATTTATAAAAAATAAAACATAACCAAACTCCAATACCTAAAATTGCTGATACTGTTATTATTGGAGTTAAAACATTTGTAACAAAACTCATTTTTCTTCATCTCCTTCTTTTCTTTTTCTTCTTTCCAAATACTCTTTTTCAAATCTTAATTTTTCTTTAGCATGAAAATTACATAACATACTTTCATTATTTATTGCTAATAATTTCTCACACACCTTACATTTCTTTGCTTTTTTCATTTAGTTCTTCTCCTGCAAATTTATCTAATTCATAACATAATTTCTGCCAATATGTTTCATGCTTAAATTTATCTTTAATTTCTTCAATAAATTTCTTAACATCTTTTACTAACAATCTCTTTTGAGAATGTTTCTCTACACCTAAATGTTTTTCATTCCAAAAAACTTTATCACTTAGATTGAACTCTCCCATCACCCATACCTCACTTTATTCATAATAACCAATGCTAATGCAGGAACTAAATCTGTTGCTATAACACATTTGGATCTATATTCCTTGTTTGCTTCAACAACTTGATTAACTAATGGTGCAATTGCTTGAATAGTTTTTCCCATCATATACAAATTAATTGTTACTGCAACTGTTATTACTAAAAAGAAGATAACATAACCAACTACAACTCCCCATTTTTCCCAAAAACCTTTTTGCATTAATCTTTGTTCTAATAAATTTGAAGTTGCTATTCTTTGGGATCTCATATCTTGATGAATATATTTTACACCACATTTCTTTTGATCTTCATCTACATCACCCATTGAAAAGTTAATCCATTCACCATCTTCCCTTTCCCAATGCATGAATTCATTTGGTGCATTTTGAATTGTTGCAGGAGAAATATATTTTTTAATACCTTTAACAAACCATAATCTATCTCCTGCATAACCTATTGGAAATACTCTTGCTTTGTAAGTTGCAACCCTTGTTGGAACATTTCCAACCCTTCTATAAAGGGGTATTCTAATCCAATATTTTTTCTTACTTGCATATAAAAAAATTAAAAAAATAACTCCACCAACAATCATAATTCCAATTAGAAATAAAGCTATTATATTTCCTGCACCACCCCAACCAATACTAAAATTAGCAAGTGGGTTTAGATCAGCAGGAGAACTTGCAATTTTTACTCCTCTTCTTTTTTATTTGTTTCTTCATCTAAAATATCCTCAATTTTTCCACAACCCCTACAAACTCTTGAATGATCCTTAATTCTAAAATAAACTAATGTTGAACCACAGGAAGAACATCTATTTTTTTGCACTTCTTTTTTCTTTTCTTTTGTCATTTGGTTCATCTCCTAAAACATGTTCTAAATCTGTTTTTTCTTCTTCTTCTTTTTTATTTTTTTCTAAATCCAAACCAATCATTCCACCTAATTTACTAAATCCCTTATCTCCACCTGTTCCAACCAATTTTTGAACACCACTAAAAAGATCCATTGCCTTTGATTGAACAGTTTTAACCATGTTCCTTGCCTTCTCACTTACTTTTTTATTATACCATTCATTAAAACAAGATTGGTGAAAATAAGTTTCATTTAATATTAACTCACCATCATAAGTTCCCAATAGAACATGTTTATCTTCATTCAAATTAATTTGTTTATTGCAATGAATACATACCTTTTTTTTATCAATCATAATATATACACTCACTCTCTCTTTTTAAATGTTTTCATTTTAAAACCACTCATTGATTTCTTTAATTCATTAGCCATTTGTTTTTTAATTGAATTATCAGCAGGAGAAAAATTATTTGATAAATCCCTTTTAACATCCTGCTGATTATGATTAGATTGTGCTGACTGTAAATTTCCTTCAATCCTTGCTTTTAATTCTTCTTTTACTAATTCAACTATTTGTATTTCTCTGCTATTTATAGCCATAGTTGGTTTAAATTCATCAATTAGTTTAATAACATCTTGTAGTGCTAACCAATATAAGTTCCTTGTTCTTGCTTTTTCTAATTCTTTAATTGTTTTCATCCTCTTTCTTTCCTTTCTAATTTACTTTTATCAGTAATATAACTTCTGCAAATTGTTTTACAATTTCTTATTTTTTTAATCCTTTTTTCACAGATAATATCCCTTGCATTAATATTCAATACATAAATATCCCATGCATCAATATTCCTTGCATTAATATTCAATGCATTAATATTCAATGCATCAATATTCAATACATAAATATCCCATGCATCAATATTCAATGCATCAATATTCCCTGCATTAATATTCCCTGCATCAATATTCAATGCATCAATATCCCATGCATCAATATTCCCTGCATCAATATCCCTTGCATTAATATCCCCTGCATTAATATTCCCTTCAACTTTTAAATTAAACCATCCTATTATATTTCCTTCTACTTTTATACTTTCTTTGAAAGTTGTATCTTTCTTTAATATTAAATCGCCTTTAATTGTTTTCATTTTTCATTTCTTCTAATATTTTCTTAGTTATTTTTCTCTTTCCATTTTTTATAATTTTTTAATTCCTCCTCCTCAATTTCTTTAATTGTTTTCTCTGCAAGTAAATCATCTTCAATCATTAAATGTTTTTCTTCTGCCATTTTAATATCCAAATATCTTAACTCCAAAAAATCCTAAGATTTTCCAACCTCCTAACCAAAACATTATTGAAAGGATTGCTTTTTCATACCACGTGTTAAAGATCCAACCTAATTTAAGATAATCTCCTAATCTTCTTTGCTGTTGTAATAGTGATCTTCTTTCAATCATTTTAAATCAAACCTCTAAATACCCATAGGATTAAAAATATCATAAATAATATGGGGATAAAAGGAATTTCTGAATTAAATTCACCACCTTTAGCAAGTAAAATAAACTTGTATAAAGATCCTAATACAACCACCAATGCAATTAAATACAAAAGAAATGGAACATTTGCAATCATCATTCCAATTATTGTTATTACTTTAATATCTGCAACTCCACCAATGAAATCAAATTCATAGAGGAGATAAGCATAGATAAAAGCAATTGCACCAAAAGTTAAATGGATCATTCCAAATGTTACTTCAGAAAGATTAACTGTTGCAACTAAAAGAATTATTCCTGTTAAAAATACAGAGGGAACACTTTTTGTTTTATAATCTAATACTGCAACTATTAAAAGTAATATTGCAACAACTATTGTTAAGGAAATCATTTTCTTTTTTTCTTTTTATCCTCTTTAATTATCTCATGAACTTTCTCATAAACTTCTTTATATTGTTTATTGTATAACTGATAAACAAAAAACTTAAATTCAACAGTTGATGCAACAAAACTTGCTAAGATAAAATGAATAATTGCAAAAGACATTAGGATAAAATGAACTATTGAAGGAACTATTCCTATCAATAAAACTCCAAAAATTAATAAAATATATCCAATTAGATAAATTGCATTTGAAGTTTTATGATATTTTGAAAATTTGTTGTTATAAAGAAATTGAATTAAACATAATGAAAGGATTGTGAATAATACTTTAAATATTATTGAAAAGATTGTTTCATGAATTATTATTGCCATTGTTTATTTACACTCTCTCTATTTATATATCTTTTGTTTTTCTAACTCTTTTCTTCTGTGATATTTTCCTTTTCCTTTTCCTTCATTCCTTTTACTTTTTAATTTTTGTTTTTCATTGTAATAGCATCTTGGACAATAAAATTTTCCATTTATTAAAGATTTTGCTTCTGTTTTACAAATACAACACTTTTCTTTATTTTTTCTTTCTTTTTCCATTGTTTTCTTTAGAATCTTCAAGATAAAATTCTTTTAATATTTGTTTCCTGCAATCTTCATAATGTTTTTGATATTTGGTTGAAATAGATAACTCTGAAGTTGATTTAAACTTCTTTAAACATAAAGGGCATGTTTTAGATAGTTTCTGATATTTACTCATTTTTTGTAGTTTATGAAGTTCGCGAAGCCTATATGAACTTCCTGAAATTCGCGATTAATTTTGTAGTGGTTAAATAGGGTTATTATATATATTGTATATAATATATATAATATATATAGTATATATATTGTATGATTTCTGCAATTTCTATTTAATTTTAAAAGTTGATGAGAGTGGGCTGAATATTCTATTCAAAATGTAAAATAACTACAATACTATTTAAAGCTTACCCCCTTTTTCCAATTTTTCCAATTTTTTAGACATTTCTTCAAATTTTAAAAGATAGATTTTATCAAAATTTTCCCTTTTTTTGTAGTGCCTAATTACCCTATTTTGTATTTTTTCTTTTATCCCATCAACATCAAGAAATCCCATTTCAACTAATTTATCTAATTGAAGTCTTAACCATTTATCTGATAAAGGAATTTTAGAATTAATATAATCAACAGGGTATAATTTATCTACAATTTCAAAAACATTTAAAATATCCTCTTGATCTCTTGTTATTGGAATAGAATTTCCCTTAGTTAAATGTTCATTAACTTCTTTTGCAATATTATAATCTTTATCATTCGCAATTATAAACCCCTCTTTATCAATTTCTCTTTGATGCTGATGTAATGATGCAGATGCTTTAATAAAATCTATAAATCTATTAAAAGTTGTTCTCATAACTAATTCTGAAGGAAAATAGTCTAAGAATAAATTTGCAAAAGGAATTTTAACCTTTACTCTTTTTAGTGATTTTAATGAATCTACTAATATATCATTAGGATTATTTACAACCCCATTCATTGCCTTTATTGTTTGTTCTTTTAAAATTTTTCTTGTTTGTTCCTTACTTTCATCTAATTGACATATAGAATTTCTCCTTATTAATTCAAAATCAGGAGATGCTTTTGCAGTAGTAATAATTATTACAGGTTTTCCTTGAATTTCTAAATCAACTGCTTTATTATTAACAACAATTGTTGCAATTGAACCTGAACTTTGCATTACCTTAAACACATCTGAATTTAAAACATTCTCACTTATATCCTCTAAAACTAATATTTTTCCATCCCAAGTCCAATCAGGTTCTAAATTTGCACTATGCCAATAAGTAAATGCAGTTGGAGATATTCTTGTTCTTTTAATACAAACAGTTCTATTCCATAAACTAACTGTCGCAGAAGTTACAAAGTCTTTCCCACTTCCTGATTTTGAATTAACTAATAAATTAAAGGATGCTAAATGACTATTTTCAACTAATCTTCCACAACTACAAAGAAAAATTGATTTAATTGCTTTATCTTCTCCAACAACCTTTAATTGAACTTCTTTTATAAGATTATTAAATAAATTAGGATCTTCTAATTCTCTTAAATAATTTCCTTGTATTTCTTTTTTTGGATTATCCTCTCTTTCAAATCTTTCAACACTTTCCTTATCAACATTTAAAATCTTTAATTTATCTTTTTCTATCTTACCCATTTTTCTAACAACAGGATTTTTAAGAGTTTGTTTATCTGAAAGATATTTTGCTTCTTCTTCTTTTGTTTTGATTATTTTAACCTTCCCTTCTGCTTCCTCTTCCTTTGCTATATCTTCATCTACTATAAATTCCTCCCCCTTCTTATAAGATAATTCATCATTAACCTGAAAATCTTTCAAGACTTTCACTCTCTTCTTTTTCATTTTTATCCCTCCTTTCATTTAATGGATTTTCTAATGCAATCCAACATTCTTTGCATAATGCAATATGTTTAATGCTTCCCCTCCAATGTATATCTGTAAAAGGAACTGTTTTTCCACAGTTTTCACAAGTATATAATTCTAATTTATCCTTAAACTTCTTTGAGATTTCTTCTGGAATATCTTTAATTGCTTTGTTAATTGCTTCAATAAAAAACTCATCTTTTTTATCTTCTATTAATGAATTGATTTTTTCAGATAGGATAGAATTATATTTTTCTTTAGTGGTATCTAAAAGATCATTTATTTCATTATCAAGTTGGTTCATCTTTGGTTTTATATGTAAATTTTCAAAATTTTTTTGAGTATAGTTTAAAAAATAAACAACTTTGGAATTTATAATAGAAGTTATTTCTTTTTTAATATCCATTTCTTTTAATGCATTATCTGTTTTCTCCTGAACAGACTTCAATAACTTTGGATTAAATTCTTTTAAAGCACCCTCAACAACATTATCAAATTGTCCATAAAAATCTTTAGTTCTTTTTTCAACTTCATCATTAATTACATTAACAGATTTTGTAATATTAGAATACATAATTTTTTCTTTATTATCTAATTCTTGTAATTTTTGTTCAATATTATTTCTAATAAATTCATAATTATTTAATATCCCTTCTTCAAATAATTTATCATACCTTTTCATTGCAATTCTAAATGGAACTACTTTAACTTTATCATTTAATAAATTATTTTTATCATTAAAACTTCCAATCCATAACCAACTAACAGAATAACCTCTTAATACCCTATCATTAGTTCTAACAATTGTTTTGCTTAATGATTGGTTACTAAACTGTATTTCAAAAACAATGCCTTTTCCAAGTATAGAATGTTCTTTATCAAAAGTAACAACCACATCACCAACCTTAGAATTTTTATCATTAGATAATCTTTCTTCAATATTACAATCATAACCTAAACATAATTCACTTATCTTTTTTGCTTCTTTTTCTCCAAAATCAATTAATAATTTATCATCAATAATTTTATAATAAACTCCTTCCTTACAAAGTTTATGTTCTTCACTCTCATTTTCTAAGTTATCTAAATTAATTCCTTCAATATTTTCTTTTCTAAAATGTGCTCTAACTCTTTCTTCTTTTCTTGAATGACTTTTGATAAATGAAACTTTTATTTCAGTAATTCCTTTTTTATCTAATTGCCTTTGAATATCTAAGGGAATTATTCCAATATCATGAATCCATTCATCATTAACTTTTGATTTCCATATAGGATCATTTTCTAACTTCCTTGCTTCAATTATCTTTCCTGTTAGTTTATGTCTTGCCCTAAAAGTCATCTCCAACCTCCTTAAATTCTTTAATCTCATAAATATCTCTTAGAAATAAATAAACTCCATTAGTAAATTTATCGTCTATAAACCAATAAACTCCTTCTCTCAATTCTTTTTCAACAAAACCATTTAAGAAACTTTTGTCATTCAATGTAACATGAATTTTTATTTTTTCTTCCTTAAAAAAATCAACCTTCTCCTTCATCCTTAAATCATTATCCTTTATCATTTTCATTCCCCTTCCAATTATCAAAACTCTTTATTATTTAAACTTTTATATAAACTTCTAAGTGATAATAACACTTAATAATATATTAACAAATATATAAGTTTGATTTATCTCTTTCTTAAGACATAAAGTTTTCTAAGAACATCATTCTTATCTCTTCTTCTTATTGGTTTGTATCTTGGATTTCCTATCTTCCTTGCACCTCTTCCTCTCTCCCAATTCTCTTTAGATCTCCTTTTCATATCTGCCTTCAAACCTTGTTTTGTATGTTTTATCATGTTTAACCTCCTTGTTGTTTTATCTTTTATTACTTCCTTGCCCTGTGGATCTTGGAGTTTTACATCCTCCTCTTCCACTATTGGATCTTGTTCCTCTCCCTGAACCATCTTTCTTAGGTGTATTTCTTTGTGTCATTTTCTTAACTCCTTGTTGTTTATATTCCAAATATTTCATCATTTAACTTTTTTAATTTAAGATTATTCTCTAAAAGAGTTTTATGTGCATCCATAACTACTTTTGCATCAACATCACTCAATCTCCTTTCTGCCATTCTAATTATTTCCTTTAGTTTTTGTTCCCTTATTATTTGTCTTGAAGTTGCCCTTACATATTTCATTCTCTCAACTTCCTCTTCAACCTCTTCAAAGAAGTTTCAGTATAAAATCCCTTATGTGCAATCTTTCCACCATGTTCAATAAAATCTACTGTTGCTTTTCTTAAGGATTTGATGTCTTTGAATTGTGATTTAAGATCTTCTGAATAGTTACTCATTTTCTTGCATTGTCCTTAAAATATTTAGTTTTTCTTGGATCTTTTCCTAAAAAATATTCTTCTAAATCTTCACTTTCTGAAACTAAACCATTCTCAAATCTTTCAACTTTTTCTTCATTTGTTTCAAATTTACTCATCTTAATACCCAACCTGCTTCATTATTTCTTTAGGGATCATAATTCCATGCATATTATATGCTTCAACTAATAATCTTAGTTCTCTATCTGTTGCTTTTCCTTTTCTTGCTTTTTTTTCTAATCTGTTTAATATTTCTGCTTCTTCCATTTTATAACCCCATTGCATCTTCAGGCAAAGTTGTTTCTTTCTTAACCCAATCATTTATCTGTTGAGTTGATTTGCTTTTCTTCTTTGTAGTTTTCTTCTTCTTTGTTTTTGTCATTTTACATATCAAATGTTTTCATGATTTCCTTTTCAACATCTTGTGGAAGAGGATTTGCCAACCAACCATACCCATATTTATAACCTTTTTGAGTATATAGTTTCTTTTTCTTCAAATGTTTAACTACTTTATCATAATCATATTTTCCTTTCATCTTTCCAATTGCTTCTTCTTGTTTCATTGTTCCTGCCTTAAAATCATTTAAATGCCATTGTTTCCATAACTTCTTAATCTTCTGAACTCTTGCTTTTGGAATTGTAAAATTAACATTTTTATCTGTTAATTTATCATTGATTTGTCCTGCAAAATCTCTTGAATGTCCTGAAATACTAAATGTTTTAAACTTCTTCATCTCTTTAAGATCTTTAAAATTCCTTTGATTTGCTTTTTCTTTTATCTCTGCTTCTAAATAAATATTATGTGGTTTAGTATCATAAGAAGTTGGTTTAGTTTTTCCAACTAAGATTTTCTTTTTCCATAACTTTTGTTTTACTCTGTTATAATCTCCCATATTAACCTCTAACCTCTTTCTTTAACATTCTCTCAATTTGTTCAGAATAAGTTTCCCTCTTATATTTCTTTTTTTGTTTAAGGAGTTCCCTAATTTCTTTTGATAATTGTATTGTTGTGTTGTTTGTCATTTTAAAAACCCTTAACCTTCATAGCATTATCAACTAACTCATTTATTTGTTTTACATCCATTTCCATTAATACCTCTTTATTAAATAATTTCATCCCTAATAGATAATTAATTTTTGTTTCTTTATTATGTTTTAATAAAACTTCTTTCCTAATCTTTGATTTTAATTGTTCATTTGTCATATATAACCAACATATAACCAACTATATAAATGTTTCTAATAGAAATATCCCCTTAAACAAAACCCATTGAGGAGAAGGTGTTATGCTAAAATGCATATCCTTTCTCCTCATGGGAAGTAGAGGTGATCATGATTTAACTGTTATATAATATAACAATTTTGCTTTATATCCTTTGCTTATCCCTCTTAACTATTTTAAATAAAAAAAAAGAAAAAAATAAATTAAAGTGTTTGTGTTTATGCTGAACCTATATTCTGTCCTTGCCCTTCACCATCTGATCCACCCATTAGTCCTGATCCTCTGATTGCAACTATGATAATTACTGTAAGTAATATCAATACAACCATAGCACCCAAAACAATGAAGATGTCAAACCAATTAACTGAACTTCCTATTCCTGAAACAGTATCATTCATAACTGTCCAACTATCTCCTGCATAAGTGTAACCATAAGTTACATTCACAGTTGATGAATTATAAAGCAAATCACCTGCTGTGGTTAAGATTAATCCACAATCTCCTGATATGGAGTAATTTCCTGATGCCATCAACATATTATCTGTTGTATTATAAACAGTTGTAATGGAACTAATTTTACCTTGATTTGCCTTATTACAAGAAGTTAATGTAATTGCTGTGTTATTGCTTAAAGGAGTAATTCCTGTATCTGTTGCAGTATTTGAATTCCCTGCTGAAACTGTTGAAGTATCCATTATTTCTCCTCCCATTAATGAGAAGATCATAACTAATAATCCAATAATAAACAAACTTACAACCAATGAAAGTAGAACAGTTAAACCTGCAACACCTTTGTCCTGTTTAAGATTAATATTTCTCATTTTTTTTGAAAAATGAATCAAATATTAATCTTATGCAGAACCACCTGCCATTAGTCCTGAACCTCTTATTGCAACAATAATTATTACTGTCAATAAGATTAACACAACCATAGCACCAATTACAATAAAGATATCATACCAATCAGTTACTGAGGATATAGCAGAAGTAGTGTCATTAATCACTTCTATTGCTGTTGCATCAGTTGTTGCATCTTGTAGTTCTCCACCCATTAAGGCAAAGATCATTACTAAAAGTCCAATAACAAATAACATTACAATAAGTGATAGCAAAACAGTTAAACCTGCAACACCTTTATCATGCTTAAGATTAAATTTCATATATTTTTTTCCTCCCTTATAACAATCATAGATAAGATTGAACACATTATCTAAGAGAGAGAGAGTTTAAACATTAATAAACCTGTGTAAGCCATTGGATACATTGGATACAACTAAGTATTCCTTGTTCCTAATAAGATTGCAGTTGCTAACATACTTACTCCTAATGCAATTCCAAAACTAAAACCACTAACTAAATTCATTAACCAACCAATTAATGAAAGAACCATAACAACATAAGAAGCAACTGCAAATCCTCCTGCATAATCATCTTTATTAACTGCTAAATATCCCATTAAAAACATAACCCAAATTACAATTAAAAGCATGTTACTAAACCAAAAGTTTGTAACATCATTTAACCATGCAAATAATCCAACAGGATTATCTGTGAGATCAACAGTTGTTGGAGAGGAATACCTACTCATTTGAACCTTGTTGCCCTCCCATTTTCATGAACTGCCCAATGACAATAAGAACAGATTATTGCCCAATTTGTTGTTTTATTATTTCTATAATTTCCATCTATATGGTGAATATCTATTCTTTTACTTTGATCCCCACAAAATCTACATTTATTGAGAGGTATTCCCCTTCTCTTTGCCATCCTTCTTGCTGTTGATCTATTTCCACCCTTCCAATCAGGATGATTTTCTTCTTGTTGATTTTTAAAATGTTTTCCTTTTCTTAAGGAAGTAACCCCTTTTTTGAACATCCCATTATTTCTCCAATTTGGATTTTTATCAAGGAACTTCCTCATTGCAATTTTATTTGCTTCTCCTATTTTCTTCTTATGTTCTTCTGTCATTTTATATACCATGTTAAATCAGTGACCAATCCTTATAAGACCCCAAATTGATAATATTAAACCTATGCTTATCAATCCTAAGATTATATTTATTACTATTGTTGGTATTCCTAATAGGTTTTTCATAACAACTCCTAACAGTTTGAATGGTGCAGTAATCATACTAACCATATCTGTTAAGATTGTAAAAATTCCTGTTGCATCATCAACATCATCTATTTTACTTTCCCCAAACCTTGCTCTGTAATTATCTGCACTTGAAGAAACAGTTTCAATACTATTATAAAATTCATCATTATCTAATGCACCATTTCCAATTTCTGTGGAGGATCTTCCATAATTAGTTCCCATTTCAACTGCTGTATAAGTTATTAGAAATGCAAATAACCCAAACAATACTAATGAAAACAATATTTTTTTAAATTCATGCATTATTTATCCCTCCTTGTTAATTTAAATAGGATAATACCACCTGCACAAATAAAATATATTAATATACTTACCCCAAATTGTGTGTGATAATCAACCAATCCTAATATTGAAGTTAATAACATTCCAATAATAACCCAAATAATAACTGCACCACCTTCTGTAATTGCCATTAATCCTAATGTTAATATTATTAAGAACCCTAAGAATAATGCTAAAGAATTACCAAATACCAATCCTGCATCTTGTTGTAAATATATCCATTCTGATTTAACAAATTCATCATCATTCCAAACAGAAGCAAAGTAAGTTTTATTTCCATAAGCAATAGGGATATTTAAAGTTATAATTCCTGATGTTCCTGTATCTGTATCAGTTGCAATAGGAATATACTCTCCATCTTCATCATATTCAAAAATAGTTAAATTAAATGTTCCTGTGGTATCTAAAACATAAGATAAATTAACATCTCTTGTTATAGAACTATGAGTTATTTCATAACTTCCACCATCAACAAGATCCCATGTATCATCACTATCAAATTCAGGAACATCCCCTCCTGCTTCCAATTGAATTGTGCAAGGAACTGCTTGGCATAATGCTGTGTAAGTTGAACTTGTATAAATTGTTGTTCCATCTTCACTAATAATAAATTGATAGATAACATCTTCTTCAACCAAATGAACTGTTGTATCTCCATTTTGATCTTGCCTTGCCCTTTCAACTTCCCTAAATGTTCCTTCACCAATATACTTCCTAAAAACATGAACTATTGCATCTTCAACAGGCAAACCATCTTCATCAAAATAATTAAATAAGAATGAAGTGCTATCTGCTGTTAATAAATCCATTAAATTAATTTCATCTAATGTTAAACTATCAAATGAAGAAGCATCATTACTTAAAACTCCATTATCTAAATAGTAAAATTCCCATACCCTATCAGTTGATTGATAACCAATTGTGAAATCTATTGTATAATTACTATTATTTAAAACACCATTTGGAACACAAATACTAACATTATTTTTACCACTCCATGTATGATTATAAATCCATGATACTGTTCCCTTTGAAATTTCTAAATCAATTTCAATAGTTGATCCTGTTGCATTTACAATACTATTATTCTCTTCATCTTTCAAAGTTAAATTTAATATTGGATAACCATAAGTTGAACAATCATCAATATCTATGGAATAAATTGTGAAGTTATCTGTTGCTGTGGATTGATTATTTACAATTCCACTTATTGTATAATTCCAATAGTAATCATATTCTTTTCCTGATGAATTACCCCAACCATCAGGAACATCAAAAGTATAATTAAAATATCTTGAATTTGTTGCATTAGTTGTTCCTGTCGGATTATAAATAGTATTATTAAAATAGAGATATGCAGTTGTGGTTTCAATATTTGTTTTATTAACATACAATTCAAAATAAACATCTCCTAATTCTGCTGTTGCATCAGGAGTATGAGAATAATTTGTTGAAATATGTGAAACATTGATATAACTTGTATTCATTACTTCATTTCCAAAAGTATCATTTGCAAACATATAAACTATTTTTGATCCTTCTGTTTCCCAATTAGTCATAAGGGTTTCATTACATGCTGTTAAAAAAAACAATGTTGAATTATCTGAAGTGTTATAATAACATTTATCTAAATTAAAATCTGTTACATTATAATACCATGTTGAAACTGTTGGAAGTGTAAATGCTATAACATTGGTTAAATTATTTATTTCTGTTATTAATGGTAGAGTTGCATCAATATCCAAAAACAATTCAGTTGCAGTAATAGGATTTCCAACTGCTGTTCCATCATCTGCTCTACAAGTCCAATTATGAGTTCCATCACTTAGTATTTCTGTTTTATTTAATTGATAAGTTAATCCAGTGTCATCAACAGTATAATTATCAACACCATCAATTATTAAAGTAATATTAACTAATGCTGTTTCATCTGTTGCTGTGCAGTTAAATGTTATATCACTTGTTGAGAAATTAGTATTATTAACAGGAGAGTTTAAAACTATTGCTAAATTATTAAATATATCTGTATAAGTCATCCCAACACCCCCATTATATAATTGTGCTATTTCATCAAAAGTTAATGACCTATTCCATACCCCTACTTCATCAAGCCATAAATCAATAGTTCTTGTTGATAGAAATGCATATATTGGGGCAAATAAAGAAAAATAACCATCATCTCCTTCTGATACTAAAAATGTTTGTGGAACAGTAGTCATATTAGCAACATTAACTCCATCAAAGAACATACTTATTGAACCATTTGAATAAATTACTCCTGTATACATATGCCATAAATTGTCATAATTATGTGCATAACTTGGGGAAATAGCTCCTGTTCCTACTTTTTGGAAATATAAGACTGTTTCAGAAATCCCAAGATTAAACCCACCTTTTGCACCCATTAATGGAGCAACTTTAGTGCCATCTACTTGTCCACCACTATGATTAAACCAAAGATTATGAGTGAAATTTGCAGTTAAATTTGATAATATTTTATTAGGCATATAAGCATAATCACTATCTCCTTTTAAGGTTACTCCACCTAAAGAATTTCCAATTATTCCATCTTTAACTTGAAGTTGAGGTCCTACTATTGTCAAATTAAATAAATTTGAATTGGCTAAGTTAGGAACATTAGTTACAGTATCATTTTCCATATCCCAATATGCCAAAAGATTTACATTTAAACCTGAAGTCCATTCTGCCCATTCATCTAACCAATAACCATTTGATTTAATTTGCCAATCAATAGTAGTAGATAAATCTGGAAGATTTCCTTTTAATCTAATATTATAAGTTCCTGCTTTTACTTCTTCATCTAATTTATATTTAATAAGTTCATCTTCATATTCACTATGAGAACCAACCTTAAATCTCCCACAAACTTCTTCATAATAATCCCCTGTCATGTTTTTATTTTTTTCACTATAAACAGATTTAACATAAGTTTTATTACATTGTGTTTCATAATCATCCACAATCTTTTCAATTTTCTTTTCAGTTACAATATATAAATCATAATTAATTTCTTGGTAATAATTTTTATTAACATTTAAGAACCTAATATCATTAATTAAAGTTCCATCTTCATATAATGTTATTTCTTTATTTGCATAACATTCATAACCAACACAAACATCTGTATTATCTTTTAATTCTATTTCAATAACTTTATCTAATTCTAAAAAAGGAATACCCAATATAGAATTTTTAATTGTATACTTTCCATAATCTCCAACATCTTTATCAAAGTTCTTTACATTATCAAATTCCCATGCACTTACAAGGGAAATTGACATAAGCATTACTACTAAAACTAAAAAAAGATTGCTGTATGTCCTTCTATTCAATCCAAATTTCCTTGTTTTTCCCATTTTTTCCTTGTTTTTACTGATATGCATAGTATTGTTGCTCTCCTTTTCCTAATCTACTAAACATAATTAATCCACCAATAAATCCTGTAATTGTTACTATTATTGGGAGTTGCAGGATAAACCAATTAATTGCAGTTGTTTGTGCAAATGTAGATGCCATATCTTCTGTTGCCATTAGTAATTCAAAGGCATTTGCAATTCCAACACTAACCACTATTGCTATAATCACAATAAAAATATAAGGGATAAAGAAGATTGGTTTTGTTTGAACCATATAAGATCCAATGAAGATTCCAATTATCATTCCAAAGAAGATTAAAATTCCTGTCCATCTCATAGTTTGATATGCACTATAAGTTACACCCATTGTATTATCAATAACAACTGAAACATTATTTGTTCCATCACTTAAATTCATATCATCCATTGAAGCATGAAGTTGAGTTGTTGTTATGCTTCCAATATATAAAAATACCACAATAATTATTGCAACTATAAATGCAAATATGATAAATACAAATAAATCAACAAAACTTCCTTTCTTATTCATTTTATTATCTAATAGTTTCATATTTTTCTCCTTTTATCAAATTTAATGTTAAAGTTTATTATATCATCATCTAAAATCCCCTGTTCAATTGCTTCAAAGTTTGGATCTTTACTTATCTTTGCAGTTAATTCTCTTAAACTAATATCATTTCCTTCTTTCATTCTAACTTTCCTTTGTAATTCTTTCATCTTATTTTCAAAATAAGGATCAACATGCATTGGTTTTCTTGTTTTTACCATTTGAACCAACTCTTCCCTGATTTATCTGCCCTACTCCATGCTTCTTCTGATGTCATTCCCCTATCCATCATATCTTTTATCTCTTCTGTAACTGTATGCATCCAAAATATCCATGCTAAAGATAATATAACCATTGGGAATAATGCAACTGTTGAAACCCAAAATAATACTTTATAAATCCCTGCTAATCCCAAATATCCTAAATTATAACCACTATTAAATTGCCACATACTAAAAGTTCCAACAATAAATAATACATGGCATACATAATAACATGCAAGTTTTCCTGATGGATTATCAAACTTAACTAATCCCATTATCCCTAAAAGAAATAAAATCATTAAAAATATCATCCCTTTATTAAAATTATTAGAAGTTGCTTCTGTTAATCCTGTTCCATACTGATTTGCTTCAAAGAAAGCAGTTTTATATCCTGCTAATGTTGAACTATTGCATACAATAGTTATTGAATGATCTTCTTGTGAAGTAACAATAGTTCCATTCCTACACACATCAAAATGATTTCTATTAGAGTGCCATGTTGGATAACCCACAAAAAGTTCTGTTCCATTATCATTTGAAAGTGAAACCTCACATGAAACACTCTCATTAGTTA